>Ga0224501_10001725_pt1 | contig 16996 bp, 16 predicted proteins | sample SF_Oct11_sed_USG_4_FD_169105 | JGI IMG/M metagenome (GOLD analysis project Ga0224501, IMG submission 169105) | Sediment microbial communities from San Francisco Bay, California, United States - SF_Oct11_sed_USGS_8_1 | ecosystem: Environmental > Aquatic > Marine > Sediment | place: USA... | reverse complement strand
AGGGGAAGAAGGGGAAGAAGGGGAAGAAGGGGAAGAAGGGGAAGAAGTGGAAGAAGTGGAAGAGATGAAAGAAGTGGAAGAAATAGAAGAAGTTAAAGAAGCTGAGGAAGAAAAGCAGGCTGAAGTGGTCAAAAAACCGCTCAGCGGGAACCTTGAAATCACCTCCTTCGATGGAGCTTTCCTTAAGACAGATAAAAGTACCGTCATCATAGAAGGTGGCACCTCTGAGGAAACTCACAGTATCAAAGTAAACGACTACACTCTGCAAAAATATGTATCCGGGCAGGCAGAATGGAACTACGTTGCTAGTGCGAACTTCGGAACCCTTAAAAATGGTTGGAACGACTATGTGGTTAAAACCTTCGATAAAGAAGGAAATCAGCTTGAATCACTCATTTTCTCAGTCGAATATGAAGGGAAATCCGCTCTTGAACTTCCTGATGTAGGGGCAAGTCTTTGGATCAGCCTTCTGCTCTCCGGCCTAAGCTCATACCTCTATCTGAGACGAAAACATTTTAGATGGCTATAATTCAGTATAACAATTTGTCTAGCCAAGAATATTGGCTTCATAAAAGGGCATTCTGAGCATGTGCCCTTTTTTTGAAAAAAAAGAATTGACTGGTAAACATTTGTTCACTAGCATAATAGCATCTTAATTATTTAATTTTTATTAGTATGGATAAGAAAGGTGATGCCATTAAAAACGCCATGGCACAAATCGAAAAGAATTTTGGACAAGGGACGATAATGAAACTAGGCGCCAAGCAAAACGTAAAAATAGAAACCATTTCAACCGGCTCTGTCTCCCTGGATCAGGCATTGGGTGGTGGTATTCCAAAAGGACGAATAATTGAAATATTCGGTCCTGAATCTTCGGGTAAAACAACAATTGCGCTTCATGCCATTGCTGAAGCTCAAAAAGCGGGGGGCACAACAGCCTTCATCGATGCAGAACACGCACTCGACCCGGAATACGCCAAAAAAATAGGGGTCAATACGGAGGAACTTCTAATTTCGCAACCCGACAACGGAGAGCAGGCACTTGAAATAGTGGAAACACTCACCCGCTCGGGAGGCATCGATCTAATTGTAATAGATTCAGTTGCTGCTCTAACCCCAAAAGCAGAAATTGAAGGAATGATGGGAGACTCCCACATGGGACTACAGGCACGACTTATGAGTCAGGCATTACGAAAACTAACTTCAATTATCAGCAAAACCGGTACCACTGTTATCTTTCTCAATCAACTGCGTATGAAGATTGGAGTCATGTTCGGCAACCCGGAAACGACAACAGGTGGAAATGCGCTTAAATTCTATTCATCTGTGCGTCTCGACATTCGGGCCATCGACAAAATTAATGGCAGTACCGACGATGGAAAAGAAGTTACAGGTCGTCGGGTGCGCGCAAAAGTTATCAAAAATAAGGTAGCACCTCCTTTCAAGCAGGCTGAATTCGACATCATGTTCAACGAGGGCATATCCATTGCGGGAGACCTACTGGACACGGCAGTAAATAAAAATCTCATCAATAAGTCAGGCGCCTTTTACACATACAAAAGCACTAAAATCGGCCAGGGGCGGGAAAACGCCAAAATCTTTTTACAGGAAAACGGAAAGTTGCTAGATGAAATCAGAGCCAACCTGAGCCTAAGTCAGATCACGCCGGCAAAAACTGTCGAAAAAAAGGCCGCATCAGCTTAAAAATCGCCTCATTTTGCATTGATCCAAAGCCCCATTGGCGCTAGACTAATGGGGCTTTAAAAAAACAAAAACCACTCTTGGCTCAACCTGCCGACTGGTTTATCTTTCATCACCCTCTTTTTATGGCTCAATCGGTTCAAAACATACCACCACATAACAAAGAAGCTGAGCAATCAGTTCTTGGTTCAATCCTAATTGACAAAGATGCCATTATTAAGATTGTGGACCTTCTTGAGCCTGGCGATTTTTACTACGACAGTCACAAGTTGACCTATGAAGCCATGCTGGATCTCTATTCTAGGCACGACCCCATTGACCTGTTGACCCTGGCCAACATAATGGAAGAGAAAAAGATTCTGGAATCCATTGGTGGACCGGCCTACCTTGCCGAGCTCACCTCCAGCGTGCCCACCGCCACCCACGTTTTCAAATACGCCCAGATCGTCAAAAACAAGGCTACCCTGCGCAAGATGATTCGAGTGGGCAACGTGATTTCAGGTTGTGGCTATAATGAAGACGAAAAAATTGAAAATCTGCTGGAAACAGCTGAAAAAGAAGTTTTCGGCATCACTCAAACCTTCCTCAAAGACAAATTTGTCCACATCCGTGAAATTCTGAATAAACGATTTGAGGAGTTTTCAGCCCTGCACATTGCTGATGACAAAGACAAGGTTCGCGGTATCAGTACCGGCTACAACTCGCTCGATAATATTCTTTCAGGTCTCCAGCCTTCTGACCTTATCATTCTGGCAGCCAGGCCGAGTATGGGTAAAACAGCCCTCTCGCTTTCACTGGTCCAAAAAATTGCCATGGAAGCCAGTAAAAAGCATACTGTAGGCATTTTTTCACTGGAAATGTCCAAAGAACAACTAGTTGACCGCATGTTTTGCTCTATTTTAGGGGTCGATTCCTGGAAGCTGCAACACGGTAAGCTGGATGACAAAGATTTCGCCAATATGGGCTCCGCCATGGACATTCTTAATAAGGCGCCCATCTTTATCGACGATTCCGTAGGCATGTCTATTGCTGAACTGAAAGCCAAAGCCAGAAGGCTTCAAATGGAACATGGCCTTGATTTAATCATCGTCGATTACCTCCAACTGATGTCCACCGGGAACCATGCCTATAGCGGAAACAGGGTGCAGGAAATCTCTGAGATTTCCAGATCCTTAAAGGCACTAGGACGTGAGCTCCATATACCGATTATCGCTCTCTCGCAGCTTTCTCGTGCCGTAGAAATGAGAAGTCCTAAAATCCCACAACTCTCAGACCTCCGTGAATCCGGTTCCATCGAGCAGGATGCAGACATAGTGCTTATGCTATACCGCAAGGATTACTACGAGGAAAACCTCACGGAAGAAGAAGTCGGAGTAACTGATGTATATATCAGAAAACACCGAAACGGACCAGTTGGAAAAATAGCACTTCGATTTGATAAAGCCCGGATGAAATTCTATGATATCGATAAGCAGCATGTCTATCAAGGCGAATAAAAACGACTTTTTTCTGTGGAACTAGCACCCGAACTCATACAAATTTTTGGATGGTCAGCACTCACTTTTTTGCTCACGCTTGCGCTGACCCCACTTTACCTGAAGGTAGCTAGGGAGCTTAAATTAGGCAAACAGATCCGCTCCAAGGCTCTCAGCGGAGAAAAATCTTCCATATTTAGCGAAATGCACGCCAAAAAAATGGGCACCCCCACCATGGGAGGGATCATCATGTGGGGCAGCGTGGTCGCCATCATCCTTTTTTCCCGCTTTCTTTCATTAATCGGTGTTATAGAACAATCCCTCCTCCAAAGAGGCCTGGTCTATCTGCCACTCTTCACCCTTATCACGGTAGGCCTTTTGGGAGCCGTGGATGACTGGTTCAACATCAGAAACATCGGGGGAAACAAAGGTATCAAAGCTCGTCCAAAATTCCTGATGCTTATCCTCTTTGCAATGCTTGGTGCCTGGTGGTTCTACTACAAGCTCGGTATTTCCAGTATTCATATTCCACGCCTCGGCGACTTCGACATCGGCCTCTGGTACATCCCCCTCTTCATTCTCGTCATCGTTTCCACCGCCAATGCAGTGAATATCACAGATGGGCTCGATGGGCTGGCTGGAGGCCTTCTGGTTCTTGCCTTTGCCACCTTCGGAGCCATCGCTTTCGCCAAAGGACAGATCATGCTGGCAGTTTTCTGCGGCCTTCTTGTCGGCTCGCTCTTGGCCTTTTTATGGAATAATGTGCCCCCAGCCCTCTTTTATATGGGGGATACCGGCTCACTGGCCTACGGCGCCACCCTGGGAGTCATCGCGATGATGATCGATTCCCTGGTTATTCTCATCATCGTGGGCATGATCTTCATCATCGAAACCCTTTCCGTCCTATTACAGCTCGCCAGCAAAAAGTTCCTCAAAAAGAAGATCTTCCTGGTCGCACCCCTTCATCATCATTTTGAAAAGAAAGGCTGGGGGGAAGCCAAAATCACCATGCGCTTCTGGATTCTGGGCGCTATGTTTGGTGTGATTGGCCTGATTGTAGGTTTGCTGGGAATGGGGATTAGTTAGGTCAAAGATAGGACCTATCCCACTGGTGACGATTCTTTCCTCGGTCACATCCCGCTACGCGGGATCCGCGCGACCGGAGTGACTTTTTTTGCTGTGTTGGAACTTTTTCTTTGGCACTTTTTAAAAAGTGCCGCAAAACCTGGGGTCTTTGAAGCCTAGTCAACTTTATACCTTTTTCCCAGCCCCCGAAGGCCAAAGACCCCAGACCCCAATTGCCTTTACCCATCTTGTCACAGAGGATGATGGAGATTCTTTGAGGAAACGACGCTTGCCTCTCGGTAAGCTTTGGTTGTGCCGCCATCGCAGGAATAGCACAAAAGTACAGATAAGAACACCCGACTGAGGAGAGTAGGTTCATGGCTGCGCGAACCCCGCTTGTCGGGGTGTAGCCATTCAAAAGTCTCCACAGGTAGGATAGGCCTCTAAAGATCTTTCCTTGGCCAAACCCCTTGTATTTAGGCCCTTTTTTTGATATAATATAAAGAATAAATAGATTCATGAATCAGCCCATTTCAAACAAAAATCAACTTTCAGACGAAAATCGACTGGTTTTCCAGAATGCGGTTGCTGAAAAACCGGTTGAAACAGCTGCAGATAAGGAAGCTCCCGCGGCCCCACCAGCACCCGGTATACCGGAGGCCCTGAAGCAAAAAGCGGCTGAAAAAGATACCGAAGAGAAAAAGGCCGTCGTCTTTGATGAAAAAACAAAGCAAGATCAAGCCAAAAAACTTGGCTTCTTCCAGAAGTTAAAGTACACCCTTTTCCCTCCGGCAAAACCTAAAGTGGAAGCAACCCCCGAAACAGATGGTGCCAAGGCCGCCAAAGCGGTAGACGCCAAAAAAGATACAAAAACCGAAGCGCAAACAACTGCCGCAGAAATCAGAGAAGCGGAAAAAATTTACAAGCAGGGGCTTGCGACTATCAAGGATCTGATCGCGCCATCTTCCATGGAGATCATGTTCGATAAGATTCGCGTGAGCGGAGTAACTGCCAAGAGCTTCTTTGTTTACGCATACCCACGCTACACAGAAGTGAACTGGCTTTCACCAGTCATCAACTTTGATGTGAGCATGGATATTTCGATGTTCATCTATCCGACCAGCTCCGTGAAAATGATGAAATTCCTGAAGAACAAAGTAGCTCAGATTCAATCAAGCATCCGCATTGAACAGGAGAAGGGAATGGTCAGTGATCCGGCCCTGGAAACTGCTTTGCAGGATGCTGAAGAACTCCGCAGAAACATTCAGCGTGGTGAAGAAAAATTCTTCCAATTCGCCCTTTACTTCACAATTTACGCTGAAAATGAAGAAAAAATGAAAATCATTCAAACGAAGTTAGAAACAGCACTCGGCGGCAAGTTGGTTCTCAGTAAAAGCGCAGACCTACAAATGGAGCATGGTTTTAATTCATGTTTACCCCTGGCAACAGATGAACTCGAGGTCAGCCACAACATGAACACTAACCCGCTCTCTACCACCTTCCCGTTCAGCTCTTCTGACCTGACATCCAGTGAAGGTATTCTTTACGGAATCAACAGACATAATGATAGCTTGATCATCTTTGACCGATTCAATCTGCCAAATGCTAACTCCGTCGTCTTTGCAACCTCCGGTGCCGGTAAATCTTACGCGGTAAAACTGGAGGTCCTTCGCTCACTCATGATGGGAACCGATGTGATCATCGTGGATCCGGAAAACGAATACGAAGAACTTGCAAGCACAGTTAATGGAACCTACCTCCGAGTCTCCCTAAACTCTGAACAGCGAATCAACCCCTTTGACCTTCCATCCCCAATCAGCGGCTCCGAAGAAGGCGCCGGTGAACTACTTCGTGCCAACATCATCACCCTGCACGGTCTTTTGAACTTGATGCTTGGAAAGCTCACACCTGAAGAAGAAGGAATGATGGACAAGGCCCTTTTGGACACTTATGCCCTCAAGGGAATCACCATGGAAACGGAAAACCCGGCCAGCCTTGAACCACCAACCATGGAAGACCTTCAGGATGTCCTGAGTAACATGAAGGGTGCCGACAATCTGGCACAGAGACTACAAAAATACACCGTTGGAACCTTTGCAGGCCTCTTTAATAAGCCGACCAACGTCAACATTAGTCAAACCGGCCTAATGGTCTTCTGTATTCGTGATCTGGAAGATGCCCTAAGGCCCATCGCCATGTACATCATTCTGAACTACATCTGGAACACAGTACGCTCAGAGCTAAAACGCAGACTTCTGATCATTGATGAAGCCTGGTCTTTGATGCAGTACGAAGACAGTGCGAGATTCCTTTATGGCCTGGTAAAACGAGCTCGAAAGTACTATCTGGGTATCACGACCATCACCCAGGACGTGGAAGACTTTGTGGAATCTGATTTTGGTAAGCCAATCATTACCAACTCATCCATGCAGCTGCTTCTCAAGCAGTCCACCAGTGCTATCGATAAATTGAGCCAAATCTTCAATCTAACCGAAGGAGAAAAATACCTTCTGCTAAATGCAGGCGTAGGTCAGGGGCTATTCTTCGCGGGGCTCAAACACGTTGCCATTCAAATTATCGCTTCTTACAACGAAGATAAAATCATCACCACTAATCCGGAAGAAATGTTAGCCAGAAAAACAGAAGAAGCTGCAGCGCAGCTAGAACAAGGGGTGATTGAAACGGAACTCGCAGCTAGCCCCGCGACAGAAGCCATTCCGGCAGAAGCTGCACCGGAGACTCCTGAAACACCACCAATCCCACCAGCTGAACCCATCTCCTAACAAGCCTTTTCAGAAAACTTTGGCTATTTTTTTGGAACAACAAGTGCGACAGCCATAAGCAATAATCCTGTATCCCGGATGCCAATATCGCTCAGGCGAGTTATGTACACGATCGCCAAAAGGTGCAGCGCCATCAAAAGCGCCGCAAGTCTTCGCGTCTGCCTGAAGAGTAGACCAATGGCCATCACCACTTCCGCCGCCCCAATCAGCTTATTCCAGAGCGCCTTTGAAATCCCCAAAAAACCATCCATCCACATGGGAATCCAACCTTCCCAATATTCAGGAAAAATAAACTTCTGAATGCCAAAAAGAAAAAAGACATAGAAAAGCCCCACCACCAGAAAGAGCTCTACCGACAAAAATCTCTTGAATTGCATAATGAAAATTAGTGAGTTGAAATCCTATCTAAATTCAACAGAATTTCTCTTACCCTGTCCCGATACTCCACAGGGACCTTAATCACATCATTTCGAGAATCATGAATAACACCACTCACCCCCTCCTCAGTCAGAGCACATATCAAATTCCCTATATCAACCCGATGAGGCAATTTGAACACCTCAAGCTCCCCGGAAACTGATTCCTTATCAGGTGTACCGCCACGCATTCTATCCCATAACTGCTCCAACATAGGTATTTCGATTCACTATCGTAGCTCATTATAACATAGCAAACCAACAATACGAAGCAGGCTAAAAAATCATTTACAAAAACCTATCAATGCTATAATATAGCCGAGCTCTCAAGGGAGCACGCGCGGAGCGGTAGTTCAGTTGGTTAGAACGCCTGCCTGTCACGCAGGAGGTCGCGGGTTCAAGTCCCGTCCGTTCCGCCACCCAAAAGAGGGCTCATTTGAGGCTTCTTTTTATGTTATAATCATCCCATGACCCACAATAAGACAATCGTAGAAGTAATCCATACACGCAAAACGCTTGAAGGTGCCGGGGTTCGCTTGCACCGCGGCTTTGCCAATGCGGAGGTTCCAAAGTTTGACCCCTTCCTTTTATTCGATGACTTTAGCGGCGAAGACCCTGACGACTATATCAAGGGCTTTCCGTGGCATCCGCACAGAGGCATTGAAACCATCACCTACATGCTGCACGGCGAAGTCAGGCACCATGACTCCGCCGGTCATAGCGGCGAAATTCGTGGAGGAGACGTGCAATGGATGACCGCCGGCAGTGGAATCATGCATGAGGAAATGCCCCAGGGCATTCACGGTATTCAGGGCTTCCAGTTGTGGCTGAATCTTCCGCAAAAAAGTAAAATGACAGACCCCAAATACCGAGACGTACTAAAAAAAGATATTCCCTCAACGGCAGTTGGCAAAAGCGCAACCGTTAAGGTGATCGCGGGTGAGCTTGGCAACATAATCGGACCGGTAAAAGACGTCAAAGCGGAGCCTATCTATTTGGACGTGCAGATCAAGCCACATGGGGAATTTAAATTTGAAATTCCTTTTGACTACAACACCTTCTGCTTTGTCATTAGTGGTGCTATTGGCACATCTGATGATGAAAAGGTGAGCTATGGCAAAGACAACATTGTTCTCTTCTCACGTACGGGAAGTCAATTAAGCCTAAAATCAGGCGTAAACGGCGCCCATATTTTATTGATGTCCGGCCGGCCACTGAATGAACCCATTAGCTGGTACGGCCCTATCGTGATGAATTCAAGAGCCGAAATTGAAACCGCCTACAACGAACTTCAGACCGGTGAATTCATCAAAAAGAATTAGGTGCAGATGGTTCCCACGATCAAACTGAAACAAGGTAAAGAATATAAACATTTCCCTTTTACCCCCTCTTTTTGTACAATTGGATAAAGAAAAAAATATGACAAAAAGAAATTCATCCTTCCTCTACGGCGGCCTACTGGTCCTCGCTCTGGCCCTCATCATACTTATGAAAACCGGCATCATAAGCCCTTTTCAAAAGTCTCACTACGCTGTGATTACATCAAGTGATGGGGCTCTTGAGTTGGGCATCAATCCCCTGTCTCTTCCTGAAGGGGTAAGCATGGAGGACATCAAGATCACCAAACTAAGTCACGCGGACCTGAAAATTGCACCACCGGCAGATCAACTCATTGCAGCTTACGAGCTCGAACCTGATGGACTGGAAGTAAAAAAACCCCTCTTTATAAGGCATGAACTGCCCCTGGAAGGCGATTTGATTCCGAATGTGCTCGTCCTTAGTGAGAAATATGGAGTCGAGACACCTGAGGAGCTGGTTGTAACACTTGATAGAGAAAGAGGTAGCATGACCATTGCGGGTGAACTATCTCATTTTAGCCATTATATCATTCACAATGCAGGCTCCTGGATATCCCTGACAGGCCCCACTGTAGCCGCCGTCGGGGAAAGCATAGAAGCCAAAACAGAAATTAAAATAAATGGAAAGCCGACACAAGAACCTTTTCAGGACTTAGAAACGGCTGACATCATTCAGTGGTATTATCCGGCTGAGGAATTTTGGGCAGTCGGTAATCTGCAAGTCGTTTCCGGGCCTCTTTCACCCAAACTCGTCAAGAACGTACCGAAAAAAGGAGATTATAAGACGGATACCGAGATCAAAAGCAGTGGTACCCTCACGTGCAACGGACCAGGTCAGGCCATTTTAGAATACCGGGCGCAGATCCAAACCACCGGCCACAAAGAATGGCTCGCGAATTCAGGGTTCGGTGTTCTTATGAGCATGCTGAGCCTGAATGAATCAGTTGATTTCTTTACGACCTACACAGTTAGAGAAACTGTAGAATGTATTGGAGGAGAAACAGACGAAGAAAAAACTGCCATCCTCAAGCCCGGCGGAGATGATGATGAACTCTGCTGGGATTATGAAGAAAGCAGTAGCGGGGGATCCTTTGGCCTGACAGTCACCAATATTATCTACCGGGAGTGCGAACCTGGCGAAAAGCCAAGAGATTAGACAATGGGCAGAATTAAATTGATTGTAGGCCTAGTTGCTGTCTTCCTCCTAGGAAGCTGCTCAGCAAAGCCGGAATCACCCCCTGCTCCTACAGAACAGGAAGATTCTACTCCAGTAGTCTCCTATCGCACCGAAGAATTTGCCGGCAATTTAGAAGTGCCATGGGGCATGGCTTTCACTTCTGATTCAAGGATGTTGGTAACAGAAAGACCCGGCCGCCTCCGGGTAATTGAAAATGGTGCGCTAAAACCAGTACCTCTGCACATCTTTCCGGAAGTCTCTTCATTCGGCGAAGAAGGGCTTATGTCCATCACTCTGGACCCTGACTACCAAAATAATCACTGGATTTATCTGTCCCTCGTCTATGAAACAGAAGACAAAATGATTCTGAAGGTGGTGAGGTTCACGGACATGAAAGATCAACTCGAAGATGCGATGGTCATTATTGATGATCTGCCCGCGGCCAAATTCCATGCAGGTTCACGAATCAAGTTCGGACCAGATAAGAAGCTTTATATTACGGTGGGCGACGCCCTGGACAGGAATCAGGCCCAGAAACTTGATTCACTGGCAGGGAAGATTTTACGCCTCAACAAAGATGGCAGTATCCCCGATGACAATCCTTTTGAAGGTAGTGCCATCTGGAGCTATGGCCACCGAAATCCTCAAGGTATTGCCTGGCATCCTGAAACAGGCGAAATGTATTCCACCGAGCATGGCCCTTCCACCTTTGATGGCCCGAGAGGAGGTGATGAAGTAAATCACATTGTCCCCGGAGGCAATTACGGTTGGCCCCTTGTCTCCCACGATCGAAACCTAGAAGGAATGATTACTCCTATTGTTCAGTTCACACCCGCCGAGCCTCCCGGCTCCCTGATGATCTATTCGGGCAAGCTCTTTCCGCAATTCAAAAATAATCTCTTCTTTGGTTCTCTGAAAGGTGAGGGCTTGATGCGCATCACCCTGAGCGAAACTGACCCCAATCATGCCGTCTCCACAGAAAAACTCTTTGCAGGTGAATTCGGGCGCATCCGCGATATCATCGAAGGACCGAATGGCAGCATTTATTTTTCCACTTCCAACCAAGATGGGCGGGGCGATCCAAAAGAAGGTGATGATAAGATATACAAATTAGTTATAATGAATCCGGAAATCTAAAATTTTATTTCTTAATTTTACTGGGATGGAACTTTCAATTTTAGTAGCGAAAATCGCTTCATTGACTTATTTTTCTGCCGGCATCGCAGCCTTCGGAGGAAAAATCGACTACAAAAAGATGGTGGACAGCTTCGGCCAATCACCTGCTCTTACCTACATGACAGGACTCTTTGCCCTAATCATAGGAATGATCCTGGTAGAGCACCACAATATCTGGGTGATGGATTGGCCAGTTTTAGTCACTATCATCGGCTGGGCCTCCACCATTAAAGGCGTCATGCTGATCGCCGCTCCCGAAGTTATGAGCTCTTTTAAGCCCGTCTTTAAAAACACTACAGGAGTTGGCATCTTCCTGTTCGCACTAGGTGCCTTATTTGGGTATTACGGTTTTCTTGCAGCTTAAAATAAACGTGCCAAATCTTCCTTCATCAGCAGCGCGGCCTCCCGGGCTGCTTCAGCGTAGGCTTCACCTGGCTGCCCTTCCTTTTGGTAGGCAAAAATGATTCCACGAGAAGAATTGACGATAGCCCCACTCCCGTTTTCGTGAAAGCAGGGTTTCACATCCTCTGCACCTCCCCCCTGGGCGCCATAACCGGGCACCAAAAAGATCTGATTGGGCATCAGATTTCGAAGGGTGCGGGCTTCTTCTGGGTATGTAGCTCCAACAACGGCACCCACAGCAGAAAAACCTGAATCACCGATCAGCTCGCGGCCCCAGCCCTCCACCAGAGTAGCTACATGTTCATCCATCAGGTGGTCTCCGAGCACCTGGCCCTGAATCTCGTCCGCCGAGGGATTGGAAGTTCGCACGAGCACAAAGATTCCCTTTCCAAACTCCTCACAAACTTTTGTAAATGGAGTAATGCCGTCGGTTCCCAGATAGGGAGTCACAGTCAGAGCATCCGCATCAATCGATCGATCCGCTTCCTCAAATAAGTCCACTTGCCCCAGGTGACCATTGGCATAAGCCTCCGCCGTAGAACCGATATCATTGCGCTTCGCATCCCCAATCACCATCATTCCCTTTTCCTGAGCATATCGCACCGTTTCTTCGTAAGCCCGGAAACCCTGATGACCATAACATTCATAAAAAGCAATCTGAGGCTTCACAGCCGGCACAATGTCCGAGATCGCATCAATGATCCCCTTATTAAATTCAATAATCGCCTCGGCTGCCGCCTCTGTAGTATGGCCATAAGTCTCCAAAGCATCCGCCCTGATGAATTCCGGTATCGAAGCAAGACGTGGGTCGAGCCCTACAACAGTGGGATTATCAAGCTGACTGATTCGAGTAACAAGTCGATCCGCAAAATGGCTCATTTTTTAAAGCTACTTAGTAAATAATGATTCCTGCTCCTTGATCTTTAAACGAAGTTCCTGGCTGGAGTCTTTCGCTTTTTCGTTGTAAGGCTCAATGGTTAAGATGCGTTCGTAGGTAAAGAGTGCATTCTCTAAGTCTTCATCCATCTCGCAACAATTAGCGAGAAGAAAAAGGTAATTGACCTCTCTGGGCTTGAGCTCCGCAGCCCTCTTGAAGCATTCTCCAGCTACTCCATACCGCATCATCAGATGATACAGATTGCCCAAAGCCAGCAATTTTTGGTCATCTTTTTCATCCAATTCAACCGCTCGACAATACGCTTGCACAGCATCTTTGTAAGCCTTCTTTTTGAGCATAATCTGCCCAAGCCTTTCATAAAGCTCGGCACTTTGAGGATTTCCCTCAAGTAATTTTCGATACATCATTTCCGCACGCTTCAGGTCCCCCGTATCCAGATAAACGGCCGCCAATTTCTGAGCCACCTCCGCCTCATTTTCAGTAAGAGACATAGCCTGAATGAGGGCCTTCTTCGCTTCGGACAGATTATTTTTGCTGATGGCCATCTCAGCTTTTCGCATCTCCTCCTTAAACCGGGCATGATCATACTTCTTACTACCCGCCTCCTGCATATGCACCTCTTTAAATCGAACCGACTCCTGCTCTTTTTCAATCTTTCGGTTTTCTTCTACTTTCTCAGCCACCTGCTTCCTAAACTCTTTTCTTTCTTTATTTTGGATGATCAAAAAACGACGCACCAAAAGCAGGGTAATGGCGACCAGAGCGAAGATAAAGAGGTAGAGTTCCAACATTATTTAAAAATGAAACGAAAGTTACAAAGTTTCTGTTTTAAGTAGGAAGTTCTCAAGAGACAGTTTTTTGTTGGCATTCCGCTCTATAAAATAGCGTGTTTTTAGTAAATTTTCAAATAGATCGATCAAATTTCGCAAATCAAAGCGGTCAGATAGAGTTACGTTCTTACCTCGCACAAAGTCATGCGCGTGCCTCCTTAAAACAAGACAAAAGGAATCAAGAAAAAGATTTAATTTTCCCGGATCACTCTCAATTTCTTCCGCGTAAGCAAACTTTGCAGCCAAGTCATTATGTTTTAAGAATTGATCAATCTGATTAAAAATCGATCTGTGTTTAGCCAACAAACCGGAATCCCTCAATAAATTAAAGGCAAGGCCCGGTCTCCCCTGAGCTAGTTCCAACACATCCTCCAAATCAGCATGGTCTTTAAAGCGTTCCTCTAAAGCAGGTCGCATCACAGCATCAGAAACGAGCATAAACCGCTGCTGCCTGACCCGGGAAAGAATGGTAGGTACAATCTTTTTGGTCTGAGTTGAGGTTAGTAAGAAAACAGTTCGCCCGGGGGGCTCCTCCAAAGTTTTCAGGAAAGAGTTCTGAGCTTCGACCGGCATGCGCTCGAGACTCTCTATAAGAACCACTCGCATACGCCCCTGAGATGTAAGACTCGTCTTTTGAATTAGAGAACGCACATCATCGATGCCAATCTTTTCCCCCTCATCCCGCATAACAATCAGATCAGGATGAGCACCGGTCCGCATCAGCTTGCAACTCTGACACTGCCCACAAAGCTTATTCGGACACAGTAGAATGGCAGCAAATTGCTCTGCTACTGTAAACTTTCCCGTATCCGCCGGCCCGGTAAAAAGGTAAGCATGCACCAATTTATCCTCCAAAAGCTCCTTTTCAAGCTGCATAAGTTGCCTATCGTGCCCTATGATGCCCCAAGAATAAATCATTTATAAATCTAGGAGCTCAATTATATAATAGAGATTGCTTTAAAGCCAGAAATTCCCTACAATACTCGGGCTAGCCTGGGTGGTGGAATCGGTAGACACGAGAGACTTAAAATCTCTTTCCCTCGGGAGTGAGGGTTCAAGTCCCTCCCCAGGCACCACTAAGCTTAGCAATGAAGAAAGAGATTTTATCTCTTTCCCGAGGGATATACCCCTTGATAGAACTTTCCGCAAGTGCGAAGCTAAAGTGAATCACCACTAAAGAAAATGGGGTTCAAGCCCCTCCCCAGGCACCACTCTATTCAAATCAATTATGGACATCATGCAAAAGAAAGTATCGGAATTCATGACCACGGAGGTAATCTCGGTCAGTGAAGATGACGCGCTGAAAAATGTCTTCAAATTGATGGATAAACATGGTATTTTAGGCGTCCCTGTGGTGGACGGAAGCGGAGGAGTCATCGGCATGGTAACCGAATCCGACCTGATCAAGCACTTCACCACACTGAATGCCCCCATAGGGATCAGTATCCTGGGAAGCATCGTCTATCTAAATAACCTCCAAGATTTCAACGAGCATTTAAAGGACCACAGTGCCGAAAGGGTGGGTGACATGATGACCAAAGAAGTAGTGACGGTAATGCAGAATTTTACTCTCCTGGAATGTATCAACATCATGGCAGAGAAAAGTTTAAATCGCCTCCCGGTGGTCGATGAAGTCGGTAAACTGGTTGGTATCGTTACCAGATCAGACATCGTTCATCAGTTAGCTAAACTTAAAACTCCTTAATCATATAATTCGTAATTCTTTCTAGCATGGAAGCTATCACAATAGAAGTTTCAAAGGGCAGATTCGATTCCGCCAAAGAGGCCAGAAGGGCCGGAGAAGTCCCAATGGTTTACTACGCCAAAGAGGTGGAACCCATACAGTTTACTGCCAACTACCAAGATTTCAGAAGGGCCTACCGTAAAGCTGGTAAAAGTACCATCATCACGCTCGTAGATGAAACTAATGAGGAATACCCCGTAATCGTCCACGAGGTACAATATGGGCCCGTTTCCGATGAGATCATTCATGTCGATCTGAAAGCCATCAAAAAAGGACAGAAAATTCAGACTGAAATACCTCTCGTTTTTGTTGGAGAGTCGGCAGCTGTCCGTGAGCTTGGGGGAACTCTGATGCACAGCAAAGATAAGGTGGCTATCGAGTGCTTACCTAAAGATCTTCCTCATGAAATTGAAGTGGACATCAGCCCACTTACCGATTTCCATGCTTCCCTCACAGTAGGAGACATAAAAGTATCAGAAGAAATAGCTATCCTTGACGCAGAAGATATCAGCATTGCCACGGTGATCGCTCCTCGAACTGAAGAGGAACCGGTAGAGGCAGCTGAAAGTGAAGCAGCAGCTGAAGAAGGAGCGACAGCTGAAGGTGGAGAAGAAAAGAAAGAAGGGTCAGCTGAAGGTGGAGAAGGATCAGAATAATTAGGAACTATGAAGCTTTCGGACTTTGACTATGAACTCCCCAGAGAATTTATTGCCCAAAGTCCGCTCAAAGAGCGCGATCAATCGAAGCTGATGGTTGTAGATAGGCACGAAAGGGCCTGGTCTCACCATCAGTTTTTTGAATTGCCCGAGCACCTGGAACCAGGCTCCGTTCTGGTTTTTAATGAATCCAAGGTCATTCCTGCCAGAATCAGTTTTGATTTGGGAAACGGGAAAGCAGAAATCTTGCTGATCAAACCTGTGGGACAAAATACCTGGGAATGCATGGTGCGGCCAGGCTCCAAATTTGAGCCCGATGCAGAAATTCAGGTAGATGAAAAACTGGCCTGCAAGGTTTTGAATATCACCTCGCACGGCCTTCGGACCATTGAATTCAGTACAGAAGATCTGAATGCCTATTTAAAAGACCGTGGTCAGACCCCCCTTCCACCATACATCAAAGAAAAGATAGATGATGCCGATCGTTATCAGACCATCTACGCCAAACATGAAGGCTCGGTCGCAGCCCCTACAGCAGGTTTTCATTTTACCGAAGAGGTTTTTGAAAATCTCAGATCCCGCGGAATCGAAACCCGCTTCCTCACTCTGCACGTGGGATTGGGCACCTTTCAGCCGGTCAAAACAGAGGAAGTCGAGGAGCATAAGATGCACAGCGAGTATTTTGAACTGGATGAGAAAACCGCCCGATCCCTGAATCAGGCCAAAGAGGAGGGAAGAAAAATCATCGCCGTGGGCACCACCAGTGTTCGGGTCCTTGAGTCTTGTACAGGCGAAAACGGCGAACTGGAAGCAAAAACCGGAGAAACAGATATCTTTATTTATCCCGGCTACCATTGGAAGTTTGTGGATGAACTCATTACTAATTTTCATGTGCCAAAAAGCACCCTGCTTATGCTTGTGTCAGCCTTTGCTGACCGGGAGCTGATTTTGGACGCCTACGAAGAAGCCAAACAGCAAAACTACCGCTTCTTCAGCTTCGGGGACGCCATGTATATCCGCTAAGTCTAATGAAACGGGCGATCAAGCTCTTCAACGCGCTCTATCATCCATCCAAATTCATCCATATCTTCGGCACGGCATTCATCGCCACTGGAATCGACTCTGGCCATTTGCTCAAATGCATCCGCCAATTCCGGAAGAGCTGTATGATCAGCAGGAGATTCCAAGAATTGGAACTTTTTCATCGCCATCCTGGCTTGCTCAACAGTCATTTCGGGAGACTCCGGTAAGCACTCAAAGGGAACATGATCCGAAGGACCAATAAGAGGTAAAAAATCAGCTTGGGGCATAGCTT
>Ga0224501_10001724_pt1 | contig 16996 bp, 16 predicted proteins | sample SF_Oct11_sed_USG_4_FD_169105 | JGI IMG/M metagenome (GOLD analysis project Ga0224501, IMG submission 169105) | Sediment microbial communities from San Francisco Bay, California, United States - SF_Oct11_sed_USGS_8_1 | ecosystem: Environmental > Aquatic > Marine > Sediment | place: USA... | reverse complement strand
CAGGGTTGTCGCCACTGTTGAACAAATAGAAAAAAGAAATGTGAAAAATGGTGGAGTCCATAGATACGAACATGACGACTATGATGGTTGGGTGTATGAGACAACGTACAGAAAGAAAGGCTCTGGCGCGTGGCCGCTACTCAACTTCTGGATGAGCACCTACTATGCTAGACTAAACAACAGAGAGAAGGCCTTTCAATACTACAACTGGGTGCTGGACAGAGTTAACAGGTTTATTCCCGAACAAATCTTTGAGAACGACGTCCAGGTTTCGGTGAGCCCCCTTTGCTGGAGTCACTCAATGTTTGTAATAGCTAGCAAAGAATTAGATTTGATCTAGGATTTTGAATAAGAAAAGGCCAGGGTCTCTATCGTCCTGCTAACGTCTTAGTAAATTCATGCACGCGATATATTCCAAGGATTCGGCGAAGACTTCTGCCAGCCTTCTGCCCTATACGATGAGCCCATCAGTTTTTCCGTCAAAAACGTGCAGCTTTGTCTCATCAAATTTCATCCATGCAACTCCCCCTATTTCCAACTTGATGTCGGTGGGGGCGATTGCCTTAATGATGTGCTGCCCGATTTTTAGGCTCAGTAGTAGTTCTCTGCCCAGTTGCTCTATCATGTAAACCTCTGTCTTAACGAAACCGTTTGCTTTGAAGTTTTCTACTATAATGTCTTCTGGTCGGATACCAAGTATTAATTTGGAGGCACCCTTTTCTTTTGTTACTCTTGTCATGCTATTTGGAAGCTTATATTTCAAGGATTCCGTAACGAAGAGACCTTTATCACTTTCTAAATTACCTTCTAGAAGATTCATTGCAGGGCTTCCGATGAATGTTGCAACAAACGTGTCTTTTGGTTTAGAATACACGCTATCTGGATGTCCTATGCAACAAATTTTTCCGTCATTCATGACAACAAGAGTATCGCCAATCGTCATCGCTTCTGCTTGGTCATGAGTGACATATATTGTCGTGACGCCCAAAAGTCTTTGCAGTTTCTTTATTTCAGCCCTCATGTATACCCTCAACTTGGCGTCTAGGTTAGAGAGAGGTTCGTCCATTAGGAACACGTCTGGCTGCCTTACGATCGCCCTTCCAAGCGCTATCCTCTGCATTTGGCCCCCAGACAATTCGCGAGGCTTTCGATCCAACAGCTCAGACACTTCAAGTAGTTCAGCTGTGTCCGTTACCCGTTTCTTTATTTCTTCTCTCGGACGCTTTCTAGCCTTGAGTGGAAACGCGATATTGTTAAAAACACTCATGTGGGGGTACAACGCATAACTCTGGAAAACCATAGCAACGTTGCGGTCCCACGGAGGAACTTCGTTAACCAACTTATCTCCGATATAGACGCTGCCTTGAGTTGGCGTCTCCAAACCAGCAACCATTCTCAGCAAAGTGGTTTTACCACATCCAGAAGGCCCTACGACCGTGGTTAATTTTTTGTCTTCAAACGTTAAAGACGCGTTATCGACAGCGATTACCTTCCCGAACGTTTTAGTCACTTTTTCGAGCCTAACCTCAACCATGGAGCCTCACCTTTTCTATTTTTATCGTTTAGTATTTAACTGCTCCAGCTGTCAACCCTCGCATAACCCATTTCTGGAAAACCAACACGATCACAATTATTGGAATCAAAGTTAGAATGACTCCTGCATTTATCATTCCCCATTTCAAGTGATAGGCGCCAGGAAGTGTGGTGATGAGAACCAGTGCTGTTCGCGCCTGTATTGTATGGGTTAGTGTGAGTGCAAACATAAACTCACCCCAAGAGGCTATAAAAGCAAGAATTCCAGCGGAGAATAGCCCAGGCACCGAAAGGGGCATGATTATCTTTCTGTATATACTGGAGGGAGTATAACCGTCTATCTTAGCAGCATCTTCCAAATCAAATGGCAACTCGGCAAAGTAGCTAGCCAACAACCACACGGTTATGGGCAAAGAAAAAACTGCATGGGTAATGATGAGGCCTAGCCACGTATTCATAAGTCCCAGTTCTCTTATGATCAAGAAAATGGGAAGAATCATCACTATACTAGGCATCATGCCAACGACTAGAATCGTTAAGAGAGACGATATTCTGAACTTAAACCTTAGTCGGGCAATAGCGTATGCGGACAGGGAGCCTATCGCCAGTACAAGAATCGTGGTGGCAGAAGCTACGACAAGGCTGTTTAGCAGATAATAGTGGAATTTGTGCTCCACAAATATCTCTATATAATTGTCTAGTGAAACTTTTGATGGTATGTATTCGATGGGAATATGGAACTCAGCACCAGGCGGTTTTATCGATGTTATAAAGATCCATGCGATAGGGAAAAGACAGTAAATCATGATAATTGCTGCAACAGCATACATTATGGTTTGGCTCAACAAACGCTTCTGTCTGTAACTCAAGCTCACCATATCCATCACCTCACTTGAATTTTAGACGTTTCTGTAGGCTTCTGATGTAGAAAAGGGAGATCGCTACGAGAATAAGAAAAGTTACTATCGCTAGTGCTGATCCCTTGCCGAAATTGTGATAACTAAAGTAATATTTGTAGGAGAACGTGCTTAAAACTTCAGTCGTCGTGCCTGGTCCGCCTCCAGTAAGACCATATACCAGGTCAAAGACCCTGAAGGCATCCATTGTCCTGAACAGGAGAGCCACCAAAATTATCGGTAACATCATTGGGAGCGTTATGTGTCTGAAACGGAACCATCCGCGTGCCCCGTCGACTTTTGCAGAATCGTAGATATCTTGGGGTATGGCAGCGAGTCCTGCAAATAGTAATATTGCCATGAAAGACGAGGTCTTCCAGACATCGGCTAGAATTACGCTGTGCATTGCCAACAAAGAAGCTCCTAGAAAGTTCAATGGTGCAGAAATTACGCCTAGTTTTACCAAAATATCGCTGATAATCCCGACATTTGGATGGAACATCCACCTCCACATAGAGGCTTGAATTATAGCTGGCACTGCCCATGGAACTATTACAATTGCTCGTAAAACTCCCTTGAGCTTGAAAGTGTGGAACATTGCAAGTGCCATGCCTATTCCAATCCAAAACTCTAAGGTGACCGATAAAGCGACAAAATACAGCGTGTAGCCTAGGCTTCCCCAAACTTGAGAGTTTGTAAATGCCCAAGCATAGTTTTCGAAACCGACAAATGGCATTCCTGTCCACAGAATCTTGTCTTTTAGTTCGTGAACACTCCACCAGAATGTCGATGTTATTGGAAAAAATGCGAAGATAATTATCACCAGAAACGTCGGAATAAGGAATAGGTAGGCATACCTAGCCTCCGTTAGCTTAATCTTCATTTTCCCACGTCTCTAAGAAAAAATAAGGGTGCTTCCCTTATAAGGATGCCCTCCTTATAAGGGTGGTCTTAACCTGCTAACAGGGCTTCAAGTCTACTAGCAGCGTCGTCTAAAGCTTCTTTTGGCGTCTTGAGCCTTGTGAGAGCCGCGTGAAGCTCTTCTTGTAGGATATCTGATATTTCGGGGTACTGTGCATGCATCGGTCTGGGCGTGGCACCGTCTATTATGTCTCTTAGGAGAGCCATGTGTGGAAACTTTGCCAAGATGTCTGCGTCTTCGTATAGTGCCTCAAGCGGTGGAGCCTCCCCATATCTTATCGTGAATTCCTTCATCCCATCGTAACTTGCAATCAACTCGATGACCTTCCACACATCTTCCTTGTTCTCAGAATAAGTGTTCATGGCAAGCGCCCATCCACCCAAAGTCGCTGCCGACTCGTAGCCTAGCGCATGTGGATTTGGAACCAAGCCCCATTTGCCCTTAATTTGCGAATCAGGCGGATCCTTTTCAGCTATAGCTGGTACGTAGGGCCAGTTTCTATGGAATATAGCATTTCCTTCAGTAAACGTCACTCTTGCGTCTTCTTCCATCCACGTTGTAGTGGCCTCTGGCGAAATCATCTCCGTGTAGATAAGATCCACCATGAACTGCAGCGCTGCGACACCCTCCGTTGAGTTTACCACTACATTCCAATTTTCATCGAACACTTCGGCTCCAAAGCCGGTATGAAATTCAAGCCAAGAACAGATGAGCCCCTCGTATTTGGCCCCTTGCCAAGTGAAGCCGTACATATCCGCATAAGCAGGGTCGGCCAATATCGTTTGGGCCTGAGTTACGAGTTCGTCATACGTCTCTGGTGGATCAAAGCCAAAGTCTGTCAAGATATCGGTTCTATAGTAGAGCCCTGGAGTGCCAACAAACAACGGTACAGCCCACAGCTGTCCATTAAACGTGAATGAGTCAAGGGTCGATGGTATAAACGTGTCCCTCATCTCTGAAGTGAGGTAATCGTCGAGAGGCTCTATCCATCCAGCTGCGGCGAATTCTCCTGGCCAGATGACGTCGATGGCTATTATGTCGGGCTTGGGGTCTTGTGCTGTCAACCATACAACGTAGCTGTCATGCTGAGCATCAGTAGACCACGGCATCGCCCTCCAAACAAAATCGATGTATGGATATTCTTCCTCAACCAAGTCTTCAATAGCGTATATCGCTTCTTCCAGAGCTGGATTGAAAGCAAAGACTACCTCAACCATCTCGCGCTCGAGCGCCTTTATCGTTATGCTGTCTGAAGCGGTTGCTTGTTCACTGTCGGTGACGGTCACGGTGGCTGTGTATGTTCCTTCTGTGGCATATTCGTGGGTCGGATTTCGTTCGCCGATTGTGGGTGTTTCGTCGCCGAAGTCCCATTCATAAATGTACGTTGGGGTGCCTCCAATTGGCACTGCCTTGAAGGATACGGTTAGAGGTATAGCTCCAGAGACTGGACTTGCTGAACCTACAACCGTCAAAGGCAAGGATATATTAAGCTGGGCGAGTGCGTCTAAGATTGCTTCCAATCGAGCCGTGGATGTCGCGTCAAGGGTAGTAATTGCCGCTAATAGATCCGCGTAGTTCTGATTTTGATCTGTGGCTATTTCATCCAGTTTGCCTACAATAGCTGACGAGTAGTAGACGACTACACCAGATACGATAATAACAATGATAAGCAAAATCGCCAGAATCCAATCAATCGTTCTATTTCCATTTGGCATCATTCTTCCTCCATATAGCACAATCCTTTATGTATACATGGAATTGTATTAAATACTTTCGATACTCCCATATTCGATTCCACAAACATAACTGAAACTTCTCATAGAAAATCGCTGAACCATGAAAGACTAGACAGCCGTCAACCTTGACTAACCGTAACCTCATCAAATCAAGTTTTCTTTGCAAAAAGCCACGGATTAAGCTTAATCTTAAGGATGAGAGATTGGATTTCCGCAAATGTTTACTGGTAAATCGGTGCTCCTTCTTTTGGGTCTCGGACGACTTTTTCAAATTCTTGCATTAAACGTCGTGTTATTGGTCCCGGGTCGCCGTTGCCTATCACACGCTTGTTAACTTCCACTATCGGGACGATCTCTGCCGCTGTGCCCGTGAAGAAGGCTTCATCCGCTGTGAACAAGTCTGTTGGTGTAATGTTGCTTTCAACCGCTTTGTACCCGAGTTTTTCAGCTAATTTCATAGCAACATCTCTTGTTATCCCAACTAAGGCGCCCGTTGAGGTTGGAGGAGTTATGATTTTTCCTTTTTGCACTATGAAAACGTTCTCGGCAACTCCTTCGCTTATATGACCGTTTTTGTCGAGGCATATGGCCTCATCGAGATCAGCGATGTTTGCTTCAATCTTGGCGAGTATGCTGTTCATGTAGTTTAGGGATTTTACTTCATGAGATGTTGCATCAACAGGGTCTCTTTTCACCCAGACGAGCATGGTCCTTATTCCGTTCTCTTTAGCTTCGCCCGAATGCAATCTTATTACGTCGGTTATGATTATCACTGTTGGTTTCTTGCATTTTCTCGGGTCAAGCCCTAAGTCGCCGACACCTCTTGTGACAAGGAGCCGTATGTACGCGTCTCGCAAATGGTTTTTCCGCAAAGTCTCTAAAACAGCGTTTATCATTTCCTCTTTTGTTAGCGGAATGCTAAGCATGATTACACTTGCTGAACGGTATAGTCTATCTATGTGTTCTTTCAGTCTAAAGACGACGCCGTCATACGCACGGATCCCTTCAAAGACACCGTCGCCATACAAAAGTCCATGGTCGTAGACTGAAACTTTTGCTCGTGATTTTGGGCGGTATTCCCCGTCTATGTAGACGAGTAATTCTCTTTCCAACAGTTTTGTCCTCCAAACTGGGGAGTTTAGTCTAATAAATTAAGGTTAGATATGTTTTTTGTAAGAATCTGGCTGCTTCTAGCATTGTTAACCGTAGAATTGTGGTCTTTTTGATAGGTGTTTCGGCAGGGGCAGCGGCTTGAAAGGCTTGCCCTTTACTACTTCTTTAATCTCACTTGTCAGTTCCTCAAGTTTCATTTTGAGTATCTTTCCGACTTTTCTATCCCTAACTGGGAGCACATCAGATTCTATCTCTTTTTGCCCCACGACAATTATGTAAGGAACCCACTCCATTTCCGCTTCTCTGACCCTCTTCTGCAAGGTTAATGTTCGGTCGTCAATATCCACGCGTATGCATCGCGCCTCTATAGTACCCGCCAGTTTTTCAGAATGCTCAAGGTACTTGTCTGACATCGGAATTATACGTACTTGAGTTGGTGAAAGCCATAACGGAAGCATTGGCGGTTTGCCGTCTTGCTGTTCCTTGTAGGCTTTTTCCAACAGCGCGTAGACGCATCTCTCAATTGCCCCGCTTGGGGAGCAGTGAAGAATTAACGGATGGTGTTTCTCACCTTTCTCGTCAACATATGCTATGTCGTATCTTTTTGCGTTTTCAACATCGATTTGGTCTGTTGATAGAGCCGCAGCTTTATCTTGGTTGTCTACAAGGTTGAAGTCCCATTTCAGTATGAAATAGAAAAACCGTTCCTTCCACATTTCAACTAGGACTGGTCTGCCAAAGACTTCAGCCAAAGATGTGATGAAATCTTTGTTTTCTTCGTAGAAATCTTTTGTGAAGCGTATTGCCGCTTCATAGTCGTCTTTAGATAAGCCTATTTCCTCTAGGATTTGCATGCACAGTTTGAATCTTATTATGAATTCTTTTTTGACTTGTTCGAGGTCTGTGCAGAAGGCGTGGCAGTCTGGCATTGTGAATGCTCGCAGTCGTCTTAAACCGACAACCTCGCCTCTCTGTTCCCGTCTGAAACTGTAGCGTGCTAATTCGTAGACTTTTAGCGGCATGTGCTTGTAGGAGAACTGAGTGTCATGAACTATTAAAAACTGTCCGAAACATGCTGCAAACCGCAGAAACAGCTCTTTATCCTCTGATTTCAGCAGATATTGCCTTGCTGGAAAACGGCTTACGTAGTCTGCTAGGCTTGGGTGTTGAAAATCATACATGACTGGAGTTTCAACTTCCATCGCTCCATAATCTGCCATTTTCGCATCGACGAACCGCTCAAGTAGAGACTTGACTAGCCGACCTTTTGGATACCAGCGGATGTTTCCAGGGTCGCTTCCAGGCTCATAATCAGCTATTTCCAGTCTTTTCATCAACAGAACATGAGGGGGCATCTGCTGGCTTGCCCTAACCTTTGAGATTTCGTATCTCGCAAATCTCTCCAGATTTTCACGTCCTTGGAAGTCACACTCCTTAACTGGCGCCATTTTGCCGTTCGGCTGAAGGATATACCAGAAAGATTTCATTTTCTCTTCGGCTTTCACCGCCTCGGAGACCTTTTCTTCTTTCCTCTCTTCTGCTTCGGATGGCAGTATGACGCGTGATTGTTCTGCAAGCGGATGCCCTTTTATCGAAATTGTGAACTGTTTGTTCCAGCCGAATGGCGCACGATACGTTTCTAAGCCTTTCTCTTTCGCGTAGACTTCCATCGCCTTGACTACTTTAAGCGCTTCCGCGGGTTTTGCCAAGTCGCTGCTTAGGTGTGCGTATGGATAGATTAAAATTCGGTTTACCTTCAGCTTTTCAAGGAAGGTTTGGACTTCATCTACGGCTTTTTTGGCTACCTCCTCGTTGTCGCCTTCTTCAACCGCAGTGAACAGAACAACGATTTCTTCCAGTCTCTTTTCCTTTTTTTCGGCTTCCTCAGCCATGGCTATCTCTTTCTGAATGGGTTTATACTCGATGAAGTTTGAGTGCAACTGCAATATTCGCATGAAATCGCCTCGCTCTTCAGCCCTTATACAGCTTTATATCGCCATTGTTCAACTTTTTTCTCTTTTTTTGTCCTTTTCTTATATTCTTTATAATGTGCCTTGCATAAATAAGCACGTCTTTCGCTGCCGCTGACGTTTAGGCCAGCCGACTTAACCTTTGCCGCTGAAAGTGAGCGTATGGTCTCTTTACCGCAACCGGAAACGCTGCATTTCACGCCTTTGGCGACACGCCCCAAGATCAAACGCCTCTTTCAACTCTTTGGTTGGTTTACGCATTACAATACGCATCATTGCTTAATTTCTTTTTCATAAAGCACATGTGCTCTTCGATAAATCTCTGCCTTGTCGCCGAAAAATGTTGGGCCAGCTGCCTCAACAACAAGCGAAGCAGCCGCAGAACCAACACACGCACACCACAGAGAGTTTTCACCACGGATGTATTCGGCCAGAAAACCGCCAACAAAAACGTCTCCAGCCCCGGTTGGGTCAACAATTTTTTTCGACTTGTAAGCTGGAATGTTATAGCTGGTTTCTTCGACGGAAAGCACAGCACCCTTCATGCCTAAAGTGACAATAACCGTTTCAACGCCATAGTCGTGAACCGCTTTTATTGCCGAATCAAGCCTTGACCGGCCGGTTGCAGCCTTGATTTCGTTTAAGGATGACTTGTAGATGTCAACGAGTTCCAATATGCGTTTGTTCTTGAGGGAGCCGAGAGTGACGTTCCCTTTCTCGTCAAATTTTCGCACTAGTCCTTGCGGGTCGAGGGACAACAAATCAGCACAATTCTTCAGTTTTTTGACAACTTTATACGAGACTTCGCCAGCTACGGGAGCGATGTGAATGGCTTTTGCCTTCAAAGATTTTGGCAAATCATTGACCGTGATGGGTGGCGCTTCATTTTTCAGTCGCAACTTTCTGTTTGACAAGTTATTACTGTATTTCAGTTCGAAACGCGTAGTTTGCGCATCTTCAACTTTAACCATCCCAGATAAATCGATGCCCTCTTGCTCAAGCCACCACACGTAAGCGCCAGGAAAGTCGTCGCCAACCTTGGAAACAACGGAAACCGTTGCATCCAACTGCCTAGCCGCAAAAGAAAAATAGGCTACGGAACCGCCTAAAACAACAAAGGGCATACGCCTACCTGACAGAAAAATAGAATCTATAGCGAAATGTCCCACCGAAATGACATCAAACACTTATGAATTGAACCCCCGCCAGAATATTGTATGAAGCTGAACTTAAAACCAACGGAACATCGCCTTACATTTTAGGTCTAAGCTGGTTTCCGTTAAGTTTTTATCATAGAATTAAAGAATTATTTAATGCCTCCTTTGCAGGGCGGTCCAAATGAAAATCTTATAATTGCGCGCGCGCTAGGATTTTGCAATAATTCTCTCACTTTAGGGCCAAAAAGCTCTTCAAAAACTTCTACACCTTCGCCTAACTGCACTTTCTGTATGTGCTTACAAATAGCTCTTCTGTACATATGGTGAGGGCAAGAGCAGTGATAGTTGCCCCGCTTTGTTAATACTACAACATAGTATTTTCCTTTTTGACTAAAGCTTTCGACTGTCCACTTCTTTGTGTACGAAAATGTCGTTCACCAGAATGTCTTGAAACTTGCCCTGTCTTTTCCTAATCTTGATTACATTGTTGCCTATTACTACTCTAATGTCTCCATGTTCTCTATCTATGATGACTTGGTCGTACCGTTCACTTTCTTCGCCGACTACTACCCAGAGATGCTTAGTTTTTCCCATCACAACCTTCATCAGTACACATCCTCTATCTCGGAATATTTCACGAAAACCTCAGTGCCATAGTCTGGTGTTGTTTCAAACACTGGGTCATTGTCAATTGTGCCTTTTACACCATCGTCAAGGACTTCGGTAATTCTTACCCAAATGTGTTCTCCGTGAAACTCTTTCTTGACGTGGGAACAGTCTTTTAGGTCTTCTCTGGTAAACTTGCCCTTCTTTGGATACTTTTTCTCTGAACAGTCGCCACAGGGCATTATGGCGTTATCTTTTTCCATTTACTCCCTCCTACTAAGCTAATTTACGTTTTAAACCGTAGTTTTCCGCTTTAAAAAAGCTATTGGGCACACTCCTAGCTTATTTTGGAAGAAGAAACATCTAATTGACCAACATTATGACAGCTATTTTTGCTTCCAGATATCCCCCAAAAGCTTGAGGAACTTTGTAGGTCTCAGCATTTCTACAGATTCTTCGTCAAGTTTTTCTCTTTCCGGCGTTTCTATTATGAGACGTGCCTCACCCTCTTTTTTGACAAACCTCAGTTTAAGTTTCTGTTTAAGGTCTGGAAGTTTTCCTTCAACCTCCAAAAAAGGCGCGCCGCGCCCATGCAACTCTTGCTTTGTTTGAAGAATTTTTGGGTCATATCTTAAGGTTTTCCACTTCGTTGTCTTCAATAGTTTTGAAATCTTGCCGAGGTCAAAGGGAGATGAAAAATAATACACAAAAGCGTCTGGGCAGATAATCCTTGCACATTCAATTAATATCTCCTCAACTCTTGCGATTTCTTGTAAGTCATAGCGGAGGTTCATAAGAGGGAACTCTTCACTAAAATCCCCCAATGGAAAGACATATTTTTTCTCAGTGTATCTTATTTCATCAAGTGAAAAATATTTACATAAGTATGGGCACAAAGTAGCGACAATTCTCGCAGTTACTCTATCTCGATCTCTCTCTCCAAGTGAGCTAAAAGCTCCGATTCTAATTGAATAAACAGGTGCGACAAGGTAAGAGAAGTCTTGTTCAACTTTTTCTATCTTCGCTTGGACTTTCTTGTCCTCTAAACGGGGAACGTCAACGAGTATAAGGTCACCTACTACCTTGGATTCTAGATTGGGCGTCTGCTGAACACCTTCCTTGTAAGACCATTCCATAGTTTTTTCTGCAGTGTAGCGACTTGCATCCGAAACCATAATATGCCCATCAGAATCAAAATCAGCAGCACCTTGAAGTCCTTCAGTGAGGAAGTAGCTGAAGACACCATGTTTCTTCTCAGGCATCTCGTATGATACTTCATGCAACTTGCAAGATGAAAGAATAGCAAATCCTTCAGTAGCTGGGAAAAGGGAGTCATGCAGTCCTTTAGTCATTCTTCCTGACTCTGATTTTCCCTTCATCGCACCAGCATGACATGCATCAAGAATTAAGACTTTTGAATGCGCTTTTGAAGCCTGTAATGTTGTTTTTATCCAGTCAATTGACACTGCGGTATCCCGCAAAACGTTAATTCTGGCGTCTGACGGCAACAAATAGCTTTTCTCATTCTCTTCAATTCCGTGCCCAGAGAAGAAGAACAGTATGTAATCATCAGGTTTCGCGGTTTGAGAAAGAGACGTTATCGAAGACATAAGGTTACTTCTTATAGGTTTCAAGTGTGTTTTTCTGCTTCTATCTGTCATTAGCAAACAACTATCACGAGTAAAACCTCCACGGTTCGGGTCAGTCAATATGTCGTAAATAGAGGACACGTCATTCACAGAAAACTTCAAGTTATTTAGCTTAGAGTCGTGATACTTGTTTGTGCCAACTAAGAGGGCTTTTTTACCTTTGGTCTTCAAGTTGGACTAACTCCACAATAAACAAGTGTATGTTGCGCTCTAAAAAAGACTTTCGGCAAAAGTAAGAATGAATGGAGTTTTCCAAGGTTCACGTCTTCGCATACGATGAAAACAACAAAAAGAGGGAAGATTTAGGCTTGCTCAGTCCATTCTTTTCCTCTTTGTTCCTTTACTGCTTGAAGGTTGCCTAGAAACAACAGCTTCAGTTCTTCAGTTGCTCTTTCTTCGCCGAAAACTTCAACTATTCCATTGTATAGTTCTGTGAAAGGTTTCATAGCTTGCTGCAATGTCTCTAATCGTTCTTTCATTCGTCTGTTTTCACTCAGCAGGTAAGCGACGTTTTTGTCTTGGGTAGCTATTTTGCCTTCTATTTCTGGAGAAACCTTCATGGGTTCGAGTACTTGCATAGCGAACTTTGCGTAGGTTTCTCTATCAGCGTCAATGTAGGCTTTATCGTATTTTACCTTGTGTCCCGCCCAATAGTCCACCAGCTTGCTGTCTTTTCCCGCTACCTTGAATAACTGTGATTGAAAACTTGCTCTAAGGGCACGGGGACTAAGTGGATTACGATTTGCTTCTTCTAAATCTTGCTTTGAAACTATGCCACACTTCTTAGCTATTGTCCTCATAACCTCTTGAAAAGCTTCATCGTCAAGCCTCTTGCCTGCATTAATCCCAACCGCATTGACGAACAAGGGTTCATCCGAACTCATCTTCTCTGCAAAATCTTCGCCAAACCTCTCAACCAGATAGTGACGCAAAGTTTCAATAGCGGTCTTGCCCATATACGTTTCATACGGATGATGCCCAGCCTTTTCTCTTGTAACGCTGATCAGAACAGTAGGATATTCGCTGACCATAACAGGGTTTAGAAATTCGTTGCGAATATCTCTCCAGTTTAACCCTAACGCTACACTGATGTCTAAGCCTGACTGAAACAACAGCCATATTAAAGCCTTATCTCGGATAAACTTTGCATAATACGCCAGTTTTTCAATTTGCTCAGGATTCATTTTCACGGTTCCATTTTTCGTAACTGCACTGAACAAGCCTCTCTCGAAACCTTGAAAATTAAGCTTAACTTTATTAGCTGCGTAAAAACCACGTATAGCACACACGTATGCATTAGCCGATTTTTCGGAAAGTTCCCTGTCACCGTTCTTGGCTAACTCTTCAGGTTTTTTGTATTCATTTTTCAACCACCTGAAAAACGCCACTACTCTGTGTTCTGCCTCATCTGTCTGTTCATGGGGAGGCTTTCGCGTGTCGTTCCATTTTTCCATTATAAGTTGCTCTGGCGTCATCCCCGTAAATTCAAGGTAAAGCTTGAAGCATGTCTTGTAAGGTCTTCGTGTACTTTCTTTCTTTTCACCTAGCCAACGCCTCAAATATCGGTCATTTTCCCAGTTTAATGTCATATTTTTTCCCCTTTAGGCTTTTTAGGCTTAAAAAAGCCTTTACGGTAAATATAAACGTCGGGTTTAATAAGTTTTACCCTTTTAAATAAGCCTATAACCTTACTTAAAGCAAAGCTCCTGGAATATTTGGAAAACGTTCAAACAGAAGTCCTATGCTGTCCCTATGCCTTAAGAAGACTTATGGCGACATATTAAAGCGTTCATGATTGAAGCAGAAGAATAGCCTTGGCTAAGTCACCCTCGCATTCTTCCAATGCTTTTCTGGCTTTCTCTAGGCTTTTGCCAGTTTGGTCAGCAACAAGCCTTGCATCCTCCTCGGGTATGATTGTTTTGCGTTCTGCTGCTTTCTCGGTGATCTTGCCACCAGCTACCTGAAAGATTTTCTGTCCTTGAACTTCCATTATTGCCACTTCGGGCTCTTCAATGGTTATTTCTTTCCCGCTTGTTTTTATGATGACTTGTTCAACGTCTGGGATTGCGTCCATGCTTAGGCCCATGCGTTGCATCATGCGTTTAGCTTCTCTCGGGTTTACACGGCGTCTTCCCATAAAATCACCTTTCACCTAACACTTACTCAATTCTCATACTTAACTTTCTTCCATACACCCACGCCTAACCTTGACAGCGACACCCCTTTTGAAAACTTCCATTTCTTCACCCGACAGAACAGCACGCCCAACAGCCAAAACCTCACCGCTTTCATTAACAACGACAACTTCATCTTTTAGGCGGATGTCACTGTCAGCTTTTACAACGTGCTTTGCGAAGACATCGCCCCCTTCAGCGATAAACTTTGAAACATCATCCTGAACGGTAACGAGGCATCTAACTGAAACTGCGTTCTCAACAATTCGTTTTGCACCTGCGATGCTTAAGGAGAATAAGCCGTCTGTTGGGCGAAGGGTTGCCAGCCTTTCGCCATCCAAATAAACGTAGCGAATTCGACCGGTTCTTTTAGAGCGAACCATATCCACGTTTTCTGGAAAAAGCTTAGTGCCTACACTTTTTCCAAATTGATAGTCTGCCACGCTTCTAATTCGCCTAAGTGCATCCTCCAAACCCATTACACCATCAATTAAGCCTTTATGACTCGACAACTATAAAGACAACCAAACAATAAAAACAATGTAGGTGCAGCAAGTGCGATGCGAAGTCTGCGGACGCAAAATCCACGGTAAACCCTACAAAGTCATGATTGAAGGAGCAAGGCTAACGGTATGCGGCAAATGCGCAAAACATGGAACAATCGCCTGGGAAGAGGCGAAACCCAAGACAGCAAGGCTAAAGCCGAGGATTACAATACATCTGCCGTCAAAAATCCAAAGCAAAAAGCCACCACCACAAAGAGCTACAGAGAGCACCCTAGAGCTTGCAGAAAACTTTGATGTAAAAATAAGGCAGGCAAGGGAAAAACTGGAACTTTCACATGAAAAGTTAGGTAGAAAAATAAGCGAGAAAGTGTCCGTCCTCAAGAAAATCGAAACGGGGAAAATGACTCCGGACAACAAGCTAGCAGCAAAATTGGAGCATACGTTAAAAATCAAATTGCTTGTTCCAGCCTCAGAAGAAAAAATCCCGCAAACAAAAATTCCAAAGCCTGTAAGCCGTGAACTAACATTAGGGGACCTAATTCAATTAAAAAAGAAGAAGGCGGAGGAGAAAACGTAACGAAGACAATCATAGTTCAACGCCGACGATCCCGCGAACCTTCAACCCTCGAAGAACTTAAAAGCCTAGCGGAAACTGCAGGATACGCGGTAATAGGCAAAATAGAACAGGTTAGAGAACCAGACTCACGTTATCAGATAGGCGCTGGAAAAGTGGAAGAACTCGCTCAACTCGTCAAAGAAACCGACACCCAAAAAACAATCTTTGACAATCCATTAAAACCCGTTCAAGCCTACAACCTAGCAAAAGCCACAGGCGTCGAAGCCATCGACCGCTTCCAGTTGATCCTCGAAATTTTCGCGAGAAGAGCCACAACAAAAGAAGCAAAACTGCAAATCCAACTGGCCAGACTCAGATACGAGTTAACGCATGCAAAGGAAAAAGTGAGACTGGCAAGAATGGAGGAACAACCGGGATTCATGGGACTCGGAGCATACGAGGTGGATGTTTACTATGAAACCGTTAAGAGACAGATACAGACTATACGTGAAAAACTGAGGAAAATAAGGAAGAAAAGGGTCCTACATCGCCAAAGGAGAACGGAGTTAGGTTTTTCGTCAATTTCTTTGGCTGGATACACAAACGCTGGAAAAAGCTCGTTGTTTAACGCTCTCACAGAGGAGGAAGTTCCGGTGGACGACGCCCTATTCACAACGCTTTCAACGAAAACAAGGCTTGTAGAATTCTCAAAGAAAAAGTTCTTGCTGACAGACACTGTTGGCTTTATAGATCGGCTACCACTGACTTTGATAGAGGCGTTTCATTCAACCCTTGAAGAAACCATCTATTCAGACCTGATACTCTTGGTGGTGGATGTAAGCGAGCCAATAAGCACCATTGAAAAGAAACTTTCATGCTGCCTAGAGACAATTGAACGCATAGGAGCATCCGGCATCCCAATAATAACAGCCCTAAACAAGATTGACTTGCTGACAGAAAAAGAGATACAACAGAGACTTGAAAGCCTAAGACAAAGAGCCCCAAATCCAGTGTCCATGTCAGCGTTATACAAGATTAACTTTGACTTGGTAAAACAAAAAATACTGAAAATGCTGAAAAACTACGTTCAAGCTTCATTCTCCATCCCGTTGACAAGCGAATCCATGTCCTTTATCTCATGGCTCTTCAACCGTGCAGATGTGCATACAACAAAGTACAACGGTGACTTTGCTCATGTAATTTTTGAAGCAATCCCATGGTTTGCCGAAAAAGTGAAAAAACGTGTGGAAGAAGAATTCAATGGGAAATTCATGAAAGCGCAGATAATGAAAGCCTAGCAAGGGGACAAGCATGCCAAGAATCATGGTTTTGAGGTGGGGCCACAGACCACAAAGGGACGCAAGACTTACAACACATGTTGCATTAACAGCACGGGCGTTAGGAGCCTCCGGGCTTATACTAACAGACATAGAAGACCGAAGAATCAAGGAGACTGTTGAAAAAGTTGTGGAGAACTGGGGAGGACCGTTCCCTTTCGAGATGGGAACGCCTTGGAAAAAAGCCGTAAAAGACTGGAGAGCCAAAGGTGGAATGGTTGTCCACCTGACAGCCTATGGAGAAAACATTGAAACAAGTGATGTGCTGCAGAGGATTAAGGCTTGCGGAGAAGACGTCTTGGTTATCGTTGGAAGCCAAAAAGTTCCAAGGGAATTCTTCTCAGAGGCTGTTTCTGACTTTAACGTGGCAATCGGGAATGAACCCCACTCAGAATGTGCAAGCCTAGCCGTTTTCTTAGACCGCTTTTTCGAAGGAAGAGAACTAACGAAAAGTTTTGAGAAAGCAAAAACAAGAATAATTCCCCAGAAAAGGGGGAAGAAAATAGTTGGAAATTGTTGGTTCTGACTCAGAGCGTGTAAAGAGATTTAAATTTAAGCTTACGGATATATATTATGAAGGAACGAGTGTTTAACAGTTGAGCAGCAAAGGAGTCGCTATGTTATCAACCATAAATGACGCGGCATTAACGAAGGTTGCAGAAGCTTTAGGCGAAGAAGAAGCCGTTAAACTAATAGAGATTCTTAAAAATTCAAAAGAAACAACAGACGATGTAATAGCAAACGACGCAGGAATAAGGCTGAACACAGTCCGCAAGATCCTCTACAAACTTTATGACCACTCGCTTGTAAGCCTAAGAAGAACACGAGACCCGAAAACAGG
>Ga0224501_10001722_pt1 | contig 16997 bp, 19 predicted proteins | sample SF_Oct11_sed_USG_4_FD_169105 | JGI IMG/M metagenome (GOLD analysis project Ga0224501, IMG submission 169105) | Sediment microbial communities from San Francisco Bay, California, United States - SF_Oct11_sed_USGS_8_1 | ecosystem: Environmental > Aquatic > Marine > Sediment | place: USA... | reverse complement strand
TCGTTCCATATTCCTTTGCCAGTCTTATCTGTCGTTCTGTTTCGCCAGCGGCGATGGGTAAGACTGTTGCACCTATTTCCAATGCTCCATAATGGAAGCCTAAACCGCCAGTAAATAAGCCGTATCCATATGCGTTCTGCACGACGTCGCCTTTCCCTGTTCCAGCGGAAGCGTATATCCTAGCCATAACCTTTGACCAAACTTCCAAGTCTCTTCTAGTGTATGCACAAGTTGTTGGATGTCCGGTTGTTCCAGAGCTTGCGTGCAACTCGAGAACATCGCTTAGGTCTGCTGCTAGCATTCCATAGGGGTATGCCATCCGCAAATCCTCCTTTTCGGTGAAAGGTATCTTCTTCAAATCATCCAGAGTTCGTATGTCACCAGGGGTTATTTCTGCATCCTTAAACTTCCTTCTGTAAACAGGAACCCTCTCGTAACAGTATCTCACAACCTTTCTGAGCCTTTCTTCCTGCAGCTCAACAAGTTTATTCCTAGGCATTTTTTCAAATTCCGGCTGAAAAATCCAGCTCTCAACAGAACTCTTCATCGTCTCACCGCATGATTTCCTAATCATAAAGAAGCTAACAAAATTAAATTTTGTGATGCGTGAGAGGCAAGCTTAACATTAGGTTTCAACGCTGAAAAACTATCGAGGGGTCTAGGATTTATCTGCAGAGAACGCTACTAATCTTAACGTATCTTTAGTTCTTGTAGTATTTGCAATGTTTCTTTCTTTGTTAGGGGTCTGGGATAGTTGTAGATTGGACCGCTCGGCTTCTCGTTATAGTATGGACGATTGCAGTTTGGGCATCCTGAAGTGTGGAAGGGCTCACCCGTTTGAATTATCTGCATTAAACGCTCTTCGTCAACTCCGAAGTCACTTACGCAGCCTTCCTCACTGAAACGAATGTTTTCATACCTTGCAATTCCACGGAAGATTAGGTGTCTGGCAAGTTGGACACTTCTGTACTGTGGAACTGATGGTTGAGAATCGTTTTCCAGGATCGTTCCGGGAATTGGTGTGAATGCAAACAACGCTGGAAGAACCCCCATATCCGCACATCGCTGAATAATCTCAACCATTTCCCTTTCCGTTTCCCCCAACCCAGCGATTAGATGTGTGCTGACTTTACCCTTTCCAAAAATGCCTGTGGCTTCACTTAGCAACTTAAACTGTTCTTCCCAAACGTATGGGCCTCCAACGGAACGCCCCTTAACCTTCTCAAAGAGTTCCTCGGTGGCTGCGTCTAATGGAATGCCTATCCTTTCTGCTCCAGCGTCTGCCAATCGCTGCATGTTCTCACGGTTCAATGGTTGACACGAAATTGAAATTGGGACTCGGAGACGTGAATGTATTGCATTCACGAGCGCCAAAAGATGTTGGAAAACTTCTGGATAGTTTAAAGCTTGGAGGCAAACACGTTTTATTCGGCCATCTTTTACAGCATTCTCTACTCCATTAAGCACGTGTCTTGTTTGAAAAACAGGCCATGAAACCCTGGAAAGCATGTCGGCTCTGCCGTGGCTTCCCCTAGCCTGCGGGCAGAAACCACAGTTTGCAGTGCACCTACCTCTCCTATAAGTTAGCAAATATGCGGTTGTGGGCATAGCATTAAGCTTTCCCTTCAAGAGTCCAAGAACGATGGCGGAGCCTAAGGAGACACGGATTTTCTCTGGTACTATTCCTTCACCAGGCATTTCAGACACTTCTAAGATACATTAAATTAGAATTAGCCTAATATTTGTTACAAGAAGGAGTCACGGTTGACAAACAAATATGTGGAGAACTGCATAAAGAAGATTTTTGATGCAAATAGCGAAAAAGAGCTTGAAGAACACCTAAAAAAGGCTCAAGAGGTCGGGTCTAAAATTTTCGGCAAGAAAATCCACTTCTATGCTCCAAGCTTCATGTATTACAAGACAAGCTATTGCTGTTCTTCACCAACAGACTTTCCAACGATCTCTGTGACTGGCAAGGGGTGCGCATTAAACTGCAAGCATTGCGGCGGAAAGGTCTTGAACACCATGTATTCAGCCACTACGCCTGAAAAACTGCTTGAATTGTGCATGCAGATTAAGCGTAGAGGAGCTTTAGGCTGTCTAATAAGCGGCGGATGCCTACCGAACGGTTCTGTTCCTCTAGGAAGATTCATCGACACAATCGAGAAGGTTAAACGCGAATTGGACTTAACTATAATTGTTCACACTGGCATGGTTGATTTCAACACAGCCGAAAAGCTCAGAAAAGCTGGAGTCGATGCTGCGTTGATAGACATAATTGGCTCGGGTGAAACGATAAAGGTAATTTACAGACTGAATTTGACGGTTAAAGCTTATGAAGATTCCTTGAGGGTACTACACGAAGCTGGTATTCCTTTTGTGCCCCACGTTATTGTTGGGCTTCATTACGGAAAATTGAAAGGTGAACTGAATGCTCTTCAAATGGTTTCGAGATATCAGCCTTCGGCCTTGGTCATTATAGCCTTTATGCCCATACATGGAACAGAAATGGAAAAGGTTGAACCTCCAAAACCAGTGGACATAGCAAAGGTCATGGCAACTGCAAGACTAATGTTTCCTCAGACACCTTTAGCGCTTGGATGCATGCGACCAAAGGGAAGACATCGAGTAAAGACAGATGTTTTAGCCATAAAGGCTGGAGTAAACGCTATAGCATTTCCAGCGGAAGAAGCGATAAGATTCGCAGAAAAACAAGGGTATGAAACAACTTTTTCTTCGCTTTGCTGTTCTCAAGTTTACGCAGACTTCATCGTTTAGACTTTCTAACGGAACCCCAAAGTTGCTTCATGACCTCGTCCTTTACTGAAGAATACTTCTTTCCGAGTTTTTTGGCAGCCTCACTTGGCATTCCGCTTTTTACAAGTTCCTTCTCGAAGGCTTTCCTTGCCTTCCTGACCTTCCAGCCTAAAGTCAACCAAATAAAAAACAGATTCAAAAGCAGTTTTGACTGGTGTAACCCCGCTCTTATTATGGTTGAAATCTTCATTTTTTCACCAAAAATGGGAAAGAGGCTATTCTTCCTCTTCTGTCAGCCCCTTCTCCGCAAGTTTCTCCTTGATTTTTCTTGAAACTTCCTCGCCTATCTCTTCGCCCTTCCTCTCTTTTTTTCCGCCTACAGCCTTCTTCATTATGTCTCCGAGGCTTGTGAATACGGATATGTAGTTTTCAGTCATTTTTACAGCCGTTTCCTCCGGCATACCGGCTTCTTTCAATTCCTTGTAGAAGGCTGCTGCTGCCTTGCCCATGCCCTTTCCAGCTTCTTCGGAAAACACGCTTGCAATTATTCCCTTTATCAAGCCTGGAACTTCCTTTGAAACTACGCCTAGAACTTCTCTCAGCTCTTCGATGTCCTCTTTCTCTTCCTTTCTCTTTTCTTTCTCTTCACTCATTCTGTTTCACCTCCACTCACTCTAGTTTTGTTCTAATTAACGATTTTGGAATCCGCGCACAGACGCAGCTGCTTGGCTCTTTCTCGACTCGATTTCCCGCAAGATTTTCTCACTGCGCTCATATGGGTAAACGTTTGCAACCAGTTCAGTTCTTCTGTGGATTCTTAAATATGGTAATCTAGAGAGCTTCATTATTCTAAAGATTTTGCTTGACAAGCCATCCGTAGCTTTTCTAACATTATTTCCAATTTTATTCCAATTCATTTTTCTCACCTATTTTAATAAAGAGTCTGAGCATTGTTGTTATTTATTATGGGAAAAAGTGACCACCCAAACGGTCACTCTGCGAGTTGGTAAGCGTTTCCATACCCTTCAGCTCGTATGACTATGCCTTCCTGTTTCAAGCGTTGTAGTCTATTTCTTATGATTCTTCTTGACGCTTTTCCACGCATCCTCCGAACCTGCCTGGTTATCGCAGATATGTTCAGTTTATCATGCAAGGCGAGTGCTTGGATTATACACCTTGAGATTTCATCTTGAACAATCCACGTTTTCCGTAGATATTTTTCAGCCTTTTTAAGTCGCGAGGCAATCTTCAACGGTTCACCATACAAGCCTACACCCATACGGGTCATGCGAAGGTACGGGGCTAGTCCTGAATATTCTGGATTGCTGGTTATGAAAGCTTCTAGAGTTTCAAGTCTCTTCATTATCAAATCAAGTTTTTTGCTTAGTTCTTCGATGCTTGAACCGCCTTCACTGGCTTTTCTGTTGTTGCCTTCATGTGCCATTTTTTCACATGCCTTTTATAACCTACGTAATTGATAAAAACGTTTGCAGTTTTCGAAGAATTTCGAAGTATGATAATCCGACGAGTTTTCACGAACCTTAAAGATTGCAGCATTAATTGTTTCAATGTGCATCTTTTTTCAGCATCTTCAAGCCCAAAACCACGGATCATGTTGATGCTGAAAGTGCGGAAAGGGTTTCGGGAATGGCGACGCCTTTGTCGAATGGAACGACCCAGACAATCGCCGCAACTATCGCGGCTGTGAACGTGAAGAATCCTAGTTTCATCTTGGACGTTCGCAAAAAAGAGCGCGCGCTAATGAGTTATGTTGTCTGGGACAAACCGCCTGAGTCTCTGCAGAGACCTTACCTTCTCCTTGTTCCCCACTTTGGCTTCTTGAATTGCACGCTTAAGTATCTGAATTGACTCGTCCATGGCTTTACGGTTCACGGGAAAAGGAACACCATCCTTTCCTCCATAAGCAAAGGAATACTTCACCGGGTCTTTCCAGCTTGGCTTTTCACCGTATATCAGCTCTGCGATCAAGGCTAAACCCCTGACGGTAGCTGGACCTATGCCCTTAAACCCTAACAATTCCTCATAGTTGTGGGGCTGGAACTCGTAAACTTCCCGCAGTGCCTTCCAGTTTATGTTCCTTGGCATAGATAAAACATCAGTTAGATATTCTTTCCATGCGGTGTCCTCAGTTTTTGGCATCCATTCCCGCAACGACTTCTGATAAGCTGGCCTGATAGACAAGATCATACGCTTAATCTTTTTAGGCGGCTCTTTAGCTATGTCCACCGAAGTTTTTCTGCAACTTTCACTTTTTTTAGCTGTCATATCTAGAGCAATCTCACGTTTTACGTCGCCAACTATGGCGTCATGCGGTTCAACAACAAAGTTTTGGGCGTTGTCGGAGAGCCAGTGATAGCGCCTAGCTGTGCGGTCTTGTAGGCACATACCTTGTTGGATGACTGCCCATTTACTGTCTTCAGCCACAAAGAAGGCGTGGTGATAAAGCTGGTAGCCAGCTTGAACAGCCGTGTTGTCAACCTTAGCACTCATCTTGCTTGCGTAACGCAAAGCTTCGACTCTGTCGCTTGAGAAACCAAACTTTTCACCGATGCTTCCAATTTCTAATGGTGTCTGCCGAGAAACCTTACCCTTACCACCACAAACTGCAATGCCGTAATTCTCCGGCACCACAGCCTGTTTTAAAACTCCTGTAACAACGGTTGTTACGCCTGATGAGTGCCAGTCATAACCTAAAACGCAGCCTAAGGCCTGAAACCAGAAGGGGTCTGAAATCCGTTTTAGGAAATCACTCGTGCCATACTCATCCACGATGATTGTTACGATTTCCTTGGCAAGTTTGCGCATGCGGATAACTAGCCATCTCGGCGCCTTACCGTAATGGAGTGGAAGCTTAGCAACACCCGTCCTCTGCACAGCAACCTCTTCCGGTGTAAATGTAGCTGAAAAGAAGTTTAAACTGTTTTCTTCTAATTTTGTCAAGTTTTTAATAAATGGCCTTCACGGTCGATTTCTCCATAGCGAATCCGCGTGGTCGAAACTGGAACATGATTTTCTGAAGGAACCATTTCTATAACCGCTATGTGAAGGGGGTGTAGTCCAAGCTCCTTTCTTTTCTCGTTAATTTTGATGCCTGTAGGTTCGGTTTCTTTGCTTACAACTAGGGCTTCGAGGCAACCTTTAGAAGACAAGGTCACTCCGTAAACGTCATTTAACGGAATGATTTTAGCTCTTTCCGAAAAGCTATGTTCACGCAGAAAGGCTTTTAGCTCTTCGAGTCTCTGTTCGTAGGGTGCTGTTTCATGCGGCTTACTTAGCTTTTTAACGAACCCGCCGGAGCTTAAACCGATCAAAACTTGCTCGCCCACCTCAAAAGCTCTCATAAGTAAGGCTCTATGTCCCCTATGAAACTCGTCGAAGGTGCCGCCAACAGCCACGATTTTGAACTTTTTACTCATTTGCTCTCACGTTTAGCACGTATCAGGTGTCTATAAGACTATTTTGGTTTGATTTTTTCATTTACAACATCGAGAATTTTCCTCGCAACTTCCCGTTTAGGGGCTAGGGGAACATGAACCACTTTTTTCTCTTTGTCTACGATGAAAACTTCGTTCGTTTCGGTTCCAAATCCCACACCTTTCTTACCAACATCGTTCACAACAATCAGTTCAGCATCGGCTTCCAATAGCCTCTTATACCCACTCCCAATCAAATCCTTCTTCGAAAGCTTGTATTCTGCACGAAACGCCACAAGAAAAGTCTTGGGGCTAGCCTTCTTCACGTAATCAATAATTTTTCTGGTAGGCTTCAGTCTCAAATCAAGCGAACGAAGCTTATGCGTTGAAACCTTGTAAGAATACGGTTTTTCGACTGCCCAATCAGCGGCTGCAGCTACAGCTATCACTAAACCATATTTCTTCGACTCTAACTCTGAAACAAATGCTTCAAGCATTTGCTTCGTTGTTTCAACAGAAACCACAAGAGCTTCCAACGGAGGGACCGCTTTTCCCAACCCGTAGACCAGCGTCACCTCTGCCCCGCGACTTAAGGCTTCTTCTACTATTGCAACGCCCATTCTTCCAGAACTTCTGCTTGTGATAACACGGACAGGGTCTATATACTCGCAGGTCGATCCTGCGGTAACTAACACCTTCATTCCAGAGAAATCCTGTTTAACCGCAAGTCTGCGGATAACGGCATCAAGAATATCTTTTGTTTCAGCGATTTTTGCCTTCCCCTCCTCAATTCTAGGACCGACAAATTCGACTCCCAACGCGTTTAGCTTCCTGATGTTTCCAGTTAATATGGGATGGTTATACATGGATTGGTGCATGGCCGGGACGATGATTATGGAGATGTTTGAGCCGAAAGCCGTTGAAACAACAGACGTCACCGTTGTGTCGTCTATTCCGCAGGCGATCTTGCTTATGGTGTTTGCTGTAGCTGGGGCAACGAGCACCAAATCAGCTTTTGTAGGATGTTCTCCGGCCAAAGCCACGTGTTCAATTTTCCCTGTTAGCTCCGTTACGACAGCGTTCCCAGTTGCCCATTCCATAAGGTATGGATGAATTATTTTTTGAGCCATTGGTGACATTACAGCGAAAACTTCTGCTCCGTGCCGCATGAGAGTTCTGGCGATTTCTGGACATTGAACCGCCGCTACGCTGCCGGTTATACATAAGGCTACATGTTTACCTTTCAATTCCTCTCCTTTCGTTCCAGCAATATCCTTAGATGGATGGGTAAACAACAATAATCCTCCTTTTCAACCTCCTGATCTATTGGCGATATCTTTTAAATCAGATAGGAATTTTTCAACGTGTTGTTTTTGAACATGCGGCATAACGACTATTCGAATATGGTTTGGGAAGAGGGAGACAGCCCATTTTCTAAGTCTTAATTCTTTTGCTACTTGTCGAATGTTGAATACCTTGGATTTTATTCCAACAATGTTCATGGTTGGTTCTGTGGTTGTGTCTAGGCCATTAATCTCCCGGATTTCCTTCGCAAGTTTCCATGTCAAACGCATACATCGCGTAACGATTTTCTTGTAGCCTTCTTTTCCCAAATGCTTTAGTAAACTCCAAACGGCAATAACTGAAGCTCCTGAACGTGTCCCCACAAGAGTGGCTTGCTCGGTTTCCCCTCCAGCCATATAAGAAACGTTCCAAGCAACAGTCTCTCTCAGCTTTTCATTCCGAAACAATATTCCCCCAGCTGGGATGGGCGCCAGACCCATCTTATGTGGATCAATCGTTATGGAAGAGACTCCCCGTAACGAGAAATCAAAGTCTGGAACGCTGAACCCCATTTCCTTCAGAAACGGAAGAATGAATCCTCCGAAGGCTGCATCCACGTGGAGATACAAGCCATTTTCTGCAGCAATTTCAGAGAGTTCCGATATGGGGTCAACTACGCCTAAACCAGTTGTTCCAGCGATGCCAACAATTGCTACGGTGTTCGAATTTAATCTTTTCTTAAAGGCTTCTGTGTCAACTTGAAATCTGCTGTTCAACCCGACCTTAACGATTTTCAAGCCTAATAAGTCTCCAGCTTTGTCAAAGGAGTAATGCGCGGAAGCAGGTACGATAACTTCACCGTTCTTCTTTTTTGAAAGTTTTTTAGCAGCCCACAAAGCCAAAGTATTGGCCTCTGTTCCCCCGGTGACTATGTGACCTGAAGCCTTTGGGTTCGAAAGCAACTTACCAAGCATGCCTACCGTTTCCTCCTCTAGCTTGACCACTGCTGGAAAGAGCCCTGAATCACCCAGATTTCTATCGAGAAAAAGAGTGTAAGTTTTTCTAGCCAAAGGATGTGGACAAGTACACATGGATCCGATGACTCTTCCAGAACCATACGTAAAGTCATTTCTAAGCCTTGACTCAAGTTCCTCGAGAACTAAATTCTGAGGCAAGCCTTCATTTTCCATTCTCATAATTCTCCTCAAGCCTAATGGTATGTGTGCTCCTCGTCTGGGTACTTGCCAGCGGAAACCTCTTCCACGAATCTGGCCACAGCATCCTTTATCACTTTGTTCAGAGTGGCGTATCTCTTCACATATTTCGGCTTGAAATGCTCATCCAACCCCAGCATGTCGTTTATTACCAAGACTTGTCCATCACAGTATTTTCCAGCTCCTATGCCGATTGTTGGAGCCTTCACGTTCTCGGTTATTTTTTTCGCTAGGCTCTTGGGTATGCACTCTAGCACCATGGAAAACACGCCTAACTTGTCCAAATCTAAGGCATCCCGAAAGATTTCTTCAGCCTCTTCAGGCCTTTTCCCTTTCACGCGGTAAATTTCAGCTACTTGGGGAAGCATTCCAACATGCCCCATCACCGGAATTCCAGCTTCCATGATAGCTCTTACAACTTGTGGTCTGTTTCCTTCGATTTTAACTCCGTGAGCTCCAGCCTCTATAAACCTTTTAGCATTTTTTAAGCCGTCTTTTATAGTGTTGCAGCTGTTCATCGGCATGTCTCCTATGATTGGTGTGTTTTTTGCTCCCCTTGCCACAGCTTTTACGTGATAGATCATATCCATCATGGTTACACTTTTGGTGTTGCTGTGACCTTGCACGACCATTCCTAGACTGTCGCCGACGAGGATTAGATCTATGCTTATCTCGTCAAGTATTTTTGCTACTTGATAGTCGTAAGCCGTTAACATTACGATTTTTTCTTTACCCTTTTTTCGCCTAATCCTTTCTTGGAATTCCATTTTTATCCTCCCTGAATTTCGCTAAGCATACAAGCGTCTCGTTCACCGGTGTTTTGATGTGATGTTTTCTACCCAGCTCAACTACCTTTCCGTTTAGAAAATCAATCTCAGTTCTCTTACCCTTCACTATGTCTTGATACATAGAAGAAAAATTCGTATACGTGGAGATTTTCTCGTCAATTTTTTCCTCCAAATGTTCGGGAAAGGTGATTCCTTCAGCTTTTCCGACTTCAACGCATTCCTTGACAATTTTGTGTCGAACAGTTCTCAACGAATCGGCAACGATTTCATAATTTTTAACTTGGAAGATGGCGGATAACGGGTTTGCTACGCAGTTGACAATCACCTTGTTCCATACTTCCTTTTTGATGTCGTTAGAAAGCCTTGTCTTTAGCATGCATCCATTGAAAATCTTCACTATTTTCTTCGCAACTTCATTCTGCTCAATAGTTGTTTCTCCGTTCCAAAATCTTATTTTTCCGGGTTCAAAGAATTCAGCCGCCATTGCTGTTATACCCCTTAAAATTGTGGCTTCGTCGCCAGCCGCACGTTTGACGATTTCTTCGTTTCCGAGCCCGTTCTGCAAGATCAGAATAATCGTGTCTTTTTTGAGAAGGTTTTTGGTTTTTTCAACGGTTTTTGCCAGGTCATATGCCTTTGTTGTTAGAATGATTAGCGTTTTTTCGGGTATTTCATGGATTTCGGTGTCAGCCCTAAGATAGAAAGTTTCGTTTGTGTCTCCGGAAATTGTCAAGCCCTTCGAAATCACGGCCTTCACGTGGGCCTTGTTTCCAATCAACGCTACGTCATTTCTTTTAGAGAGGAAAGCTCCATAGACGCTTCCGATGGCACCAGCGCCTAAAACAAAGATTTTGTCAACGTTCATGTTTTTCATCCTCCAAGGCAAGGTAACCGCCTTCTTCAGCAAGTTTTGAAAGCCTTTCTTTGATTGAGGTCATGGATTCAGCTAGGTTTTTTTCGTTGTCAAAGTTAAGCAGGATTTCATGGCACTTCTTTACGTCTTGCTTCAGTTTTCTTGCTATTTCCACGAGTTTCGGTATCGCCCTTACAACGTTGTCAACTATGGTGATTGTCGCTTTCTGCGCTGTTCGAGAAAGAGGATTTAGATCTATTGCTATCACTGTTTTGCCCATCTTAACAAGGGCTTCTGTTCTGTCCCCGTCCTCCAACGGCACCAAAACCACATCAGCCAAAAGTATACCCCGTGGATCTACACGTCTCCTTTCGCTTCCCAACTCCAGAATCTTTGCAGAAGCATCCTCACCTACCCCCAAAACCTCATGGGCACCAGCCTTTTCCAGCAACTTCTTGATTGACATTTCTCTCTCAAGCGATCTATAGAACAGATTGACCTCAATTCTCGCTTTTGTAACATTGGCTAGCTCTACTATCTCTTCGGCCACCAAGGCTGCTGTGTTTCCGTTAACAGAGACAACTGCTCTCTCAGCTGTCAAAAGTGCCGATGCAGCTGCCTTTATAGCTTTTGAGGCTGTTTTGGCTGTTTTCTCGCCTGTCAGGTAGTCGAAGGCTTCTCCCCGACCGTGGGCTATAAGGCCAGCAGTTGCCACTACACCTTCGCTGAAGTGTTCAATTAGTCTTTCTCGTATTCGAAGAGATTCTGCTCTCGGATGTTCTGGCGGAATCTTGATACTTTTCATTTAAGTAGTCGTGCTCCTTTAAAGTCGATTCCGCTGACAATGATTCTTCCCTCTGAACAGTAATTACGGAAAACCTTGAGAAGTTCTTCAAGGTATTCTTCTTCAACTAGAGTGAATGCGGATTCTCCGAACATCTGCATGCTGCAGATGAACTCAGTCTCATCAGCTGCACTTAGTGTTCTCCTTATTCTCTCAGTTATCAATCCTACATGCTCTGCGAATTGGCGCGAAAACTTCATGAAATTGGTAACATTCGGCTCCTCAATCAGCCCATCAACGAGTTTTCCGCCAAAATTGTTTATGCGCCTTCGGATTTTCTCGTCTGTTAGAAACTTTTTTGTGGACAACGAGCCGAAGGTTAGGGAAGCCACTACATAGTCTTTCGGAACCGGCACATTTTTTATTTCGCCGATTCCTGGCGCTCCAGGCTTAACTCTTATTTCTACACCGCCGAAAGTTTCGGCGATCACCGTGCCGAGTCCCGTTTTACATTCAACTTCAGCCATGTGTGCAAGCTGAGCAGCCTCTATTTTAGATATGCCCAAGCCAAACACATCATTTAATGCTAGGGCTAAACCTAGTGCTGCAGCTCCGCTGGTGCCGAATCCAGCACCTGTTGGAACTTCAATATGATGTTTGACAATAATCTCGAAGTTTTCCATTTCTTTAAACCGTGAAAGAAAGGAGTCTACAACGTGTTTGGAGACTTCTGCAGAATTTGAAGCGGAACCATTGATCTTAACTTGTAGAGAGCTTTTCAAGGCTTCACTCACCTTCACGACGGTTTCCACTCCTCGGCTTAGTGAAACGCCAGCCCCCAGGGAACCGGCATATAAAGAGTTTGCTGGGTGATCAAGTATTTGGAAGAAGCCTGTAATGTGGCATGGTGAGAAAGCCCTAGCCTCTTTCATATTCGACGCCTGAACATTAAAGTTGCAGGAAAAGGCCAAGATAAGAATTCTGTATGGATTGTTTAAACACGTTTAAACTCTATGGTCTTTTCACTGAACCATACTAAATTTGTTATTTGCGTTTTCTGAAGATTTTGCCTCCGTCATCGTATTCACCTGTCACATATTCGAATCCTACTTCTGCAAGCTGGCACGCTTCTCCACTGTTGGTTGCTACTCTTACAGTGAAATCGTCATCTGTGTTGTTGAATAAGGCTTTTTCCAAGTCTATGTAAATTAACGTGTTCTGAATGCTTTTGTGTCCTAGAAGTTTCTGCACATACAGAATATCCTTTGTTCTATGGTATTCCGTTGTGGCTTTCCAATGTCTGAAAGTTCGCGCGCGATAGCTATCCTTTGATATACCCGTATGATTTTGTTCCCAAGCTCGATGTCAATGAGGATGGAATCGTAAACATAGTTGACATTGCAGCAGTAGCCAAGGCTTATGGTTGCAAATCTGGGGATCCAAACTGGAGCCCAATAGTAGACATGGATCTAAACGAAGAAATTAACATAATTGACATATCTACGGCAGCAAAAGACTATGGAAAAACATTCTAACAAACTCTTTGTAGAAATAGGAGATTGATCCAAAAGCTTTATTTGAAAATTCAACGACAAAGTATTTGGAAGATGTTACTGGAAGATTGTTTCACAAGTTTTATCTTCTACGAATTGTATACTAGGAGAACAAAGAAGGGAAAAAAATGGAAAAAAAGATTGTGTTAACGATCTGTGGGTTGCTGTTATCAACATGTCTTCTAAATGTTGCGACATATAACCTGATTAGCCTGTCCTCTCCTGAAGCGACTGTTAGTGTGAGCCCTCCACATACACCAGCACAAATTTGCGACACATTCGAAATAAACATTACAGTGACTGATTGTGAGAATCTCTTTAGGTTCGAAATTGTCCTCTATTACGACGGGGAGCTTTTAGAATTTCTAGAGGCAAAATCCGGCCCGCGCGCGTGCGACTGGTTTACCAAAACCGAAGTTGAAGAAGGAGGTTTGTATGTTAACTTGACATTGATAGCAGAATTTGAGGAAACAATGAAAGAAAGCAGCGGCATATTGGCAATAATCAAATTCAAATGCATTAAAGTGGGTGAAGGGGGATTTGATTTTTTGAAGTGCGAACTCCAGGAAGATTTTCCGCACGACGATATCCCATCCGGCTTTGAGCGCGGTACCTACAGAGTAACCGAAATAGTGAATGAAAAAGTACTATACGAGGACTACACATTGTGTACGGATGTAAATTTTCCTGGGTACCATCTCTTCACCATAAATGCGAGTAACGTTGAGTTAGACTTAAATAGCCATACAATTAACAACACTGCAGAAAAGGGCTATGCTGTCGTCGTACTTGAAGGTAGAAGTAACGTAACCATCAAGAATGGCGTGATAACGAATTTTCAATACGGCATTGAAATACAATCTGGGTGTAGCAACATCAACATCATCAACGTCACGGTTTCTAATTCATCTGAGACAGCTATAAACATAGTGGATTCCCACAACGTTCATGTCTGCAATAACATTGTGTCGTACAACATGAAGGAGGGTATCTTGCTAAACAAGTGTAGTCACTCTGAAGTCAGCCGCAATCTGCTGTCAAAAAACGAAGCTTATGGGATTTACATGAAGGATTCCGTGAATAACAATATTAGCCACAACACAATTTCAGACAACTATGCGCTCGACCCGGACAAGCGTGAGTCTGGTGGAATCCGTATATATTATTCTGGGCAAAACACCATTTTCAACAACAACTTCATCAATAACACACAATTTTTAACAACAACAACACCAAATCATTTTGAAATTTCAGGTGGAGTCAAGTCGCAGAATGCTTGGGATTGGAGTTATCCGTATGGAGGAAACTACTGGGATGATTACGATGGTGTCGACGAGTTTTCTGGTACATATCCGCAGAACGTGACAGGACCTGACGGAATATGGGACAGACCATACTACCTTAATGGATATAATCAAGACGAGTATCCGCTTATGAATCGATACAACACGACGCTTAAAATATTTGAATTTGCGTGGAAAGTCAAATATCAAACACCTAACATGACAAGCGAGCCAAAGGAGATATGTTGTCCAGTTGCTGTTTTCAGTGACTCCTCTATAACAGACTTCAGCTTCAATAGAACTCTCAGATATCAGATAAGCTCTAAAGTTAGCAATGGCACCTTCTGTAAGGTAATAGTTCCTAAGGAGTTACTTTACGGTGCCTTCACCGTTCTCATCGACGACATCCTTACACCTTCAATCTTAGATTGGGACGAAAACCAAGTCTTCATAAACGTTACTTACACCGAAGGTAACCACAACATCAAAATTAAGGGACAAATAACAATCATCGGCGACTTAACGGGCGACGGAAAGGTTGGCATTCGGGACATCGCTATGGCAGTCAAAAACTTCGGGGTGCAACAACTTCAAGACTAGAAAAGAAACAACAAAACTATACTTCCCTCTTTTTTCTTACAACGATTTCTGTTTTCTTCGTTCTTTTATGCATTTCACTAAACTCCAAAAAAGTATTCCAATGAATAGAATAGAACATTGAGATATACCAGAGTGATAATGTCGTTCATAAAAGCAACATAAGAAAGCTCGCGCTCCTTAAAATTGTTGTACGCGTGTGGGCAAATGCAGCATTTTATGAAACCTAAAGCCTCAGCTTTTTCGAGTTACTTAAATACGCAATGCTTCACTTTTAAAGTGAACGGGGGAAACGAGCTTCATAATGACTGAAGGGCGTGTGTGGCGTCTTCTTTTCACGCTTCTGAAGCTGGCTGAGATGGGGGCGCATCGGAGAACAGCCAAGATTTCAACAGAGTATCTAGCAAGAAAGCTGGGCATGTCGCAGCAGACGGCTTCACGCCACCTGATCGAGCTGGATGACAGGGGCTGGATTAGTCGAACCATAACGCCTGAGGGATGTCTCATTAAAATCACAGACTCTGGTGTTACGGAGCTGAAGAAACTCTACTCAAATCTGCGCCTTTTGATGGAAGCCGCTTATCCTCCTTCGGTGACTCTGGAAGGCGTGGTTTTCATGGGATTAGGCGAAGGAGCCTATTACATAAGTAAGGAACTGTACAGGAAACAGTTCATTGAGAAGCTAGGCTTTGACCCTTATCCGGGCACGCTTAACCTGAAACTGACAACAGATTATGATGTCAAGACTCGTTCGGAGCTTGAAGCCTACCCAGCGGTTGAAATTGAGGGATTTAAGAATGAAAACCGTACCTTCGGACATGTGAAATGTTATCCGGTGATAATAGAAAACAAGGTGAAAGGCGCTGTGATCTCAGCTTTAAGAAGCCACTACGGCGCTTCAGTGATCGAGGTTATCGCTCCCGTTTTTCTGAGAAAGCAGCTTAAGCTGAAGGACGGACACAAAGTTAAGGTCGAAGTTTTAACGCTTCCATGAGAATTAACGTCATGTTGAAAGAGAGTACTTGTACTCGTAGACTACTCTCGGCTTCCGCGTCGTAGCAAGCGCATAGCCGATTATCAATCCGATGACTAAGCCACCTAGATGGGCTAGATTGTTCACGTTCCTACCCGCACTCATCATCAACAAAAAGAAAGAATACAACAACGCACCAATTATCGATTGGCCGATTGCCCGTCTGATATAAATCGTACATGCCCCGAACAACCCGAAAATGGCGCCAGAAGCTCCAGCGGAAACCATAGAAGGATCGAAGAGTAGCGTCAACAAGTTTCCAGCCAACCCGCTTAAGAAGTAAACGAGAATGTATTCTCGAATAGCAAACAATTCCTCAGCCCTGAGCCCAAAAATAAGCAGGAAGAACATGTTACCCAAAAGATGGACCATGTTGACATGGACAAACATGGCTGTGAAAAGCTGCCAGTATCCACCATTTAAGACAAATGAGTTGTGTTGCCCATATTGACGTACAACATAATGATCTATTTCAATGAAGTCACCGCTAAGCATGGCTGTAACAGCATAAACAATGATGTTTAACGCAATAATTATGTAAGTTAGCATAACCTTTTTTGAGCCCCGATACATCGTTTCACCTCTTGAAATGCTCGATTATCTTTTGCTTGATCTTTGAGGAACTGTCCAGCTCGTCCTCTCCAAACTTGCCAATCTTCACAACCTTTATCTTTAGTCCCTTTTCTTTGACGTAGTTTTTTACGGTTTGTTCCATGCTATCTTGGTCGTGTCCAACGGCGATGACGTCTGGCTTGATCCTTTCAACAACTTTTCCAATGTCAAACGTCTCATAACCCAAGAGGGCTTCGTCGACAACTTTTAAAGATTCGACGAGTGCGCGTCGCTGGTTTTCAGATACAATGGGTTTTTTGTCTTTCCTTTTTTCCACCGTGCTGTCTCTGGCTACGATTACTATGAGTTCAGCGTTTCGTCCACCAGCCCTTTTTGCTTCCTCTAGATACTTTACATGTCCGAGGTGCAGCAGATCAAATACGCCCGAAGCCAGAACTATTTTTCTCTTCTTCTTTCTCTCTTGACAGGCCATTCGAATTTCACGGCTCCTAACAGTTTTTGTGAGATAACATTGTCACCTTTGATGTTGCAATCTTCCAGTTGCAATACAGTATGACTATAGAGTACGCAAATTTGTGTTTTTCCCACCAAAATGCGCGAAAAGGTCCTAGTCATCTTCATGGTCGGAACCAGTCGCGCGCGCTGGAACAGCAAGTCGCCAAAAATCCGTGTATAATTTGCCAAAAGAAAGTTAAACCATGAACCTAGAATAGTTTTCCTCATCATGTACGATACCTTAACGATAATAAACGGAAGGACAACAAATAAAAACTCGGTTACTTTTGAAATTCATAAAAATTTAACTAGTGGAGAAGAATGTTGAAAGGTCTTCTGTCTTTAGCAT
>Ga0224501_10001721_pt1 | contig 17002 bp, 18 predicted proteins | sample SF_Oct11_sed_USG_4_FD_169105 | JGI IMG/M metagenome (GOLD analysis project Ga0224501, IMG submission 169105) | Sediment microbial communities from San Francisco Bay, California, United States - SF_Oct11_sed_USGS_8_1 | ecosystem: Environmental > Aquatic > Marine > Sediment | place: USA... | reverse complement strand
GGTCCAGGGCCAATTCTAGGGTACACCCCGATTCAGCATGAAGCATTTTGCTTCAAGACTATTGGGCAGTCCCGCGCAGGTGGGGGCAAAGTCACCCAGAGCACACGAGGCACCAGTTTCACACTTTAATCTTTGATGACGAGAGAGAGGTACACATCAAATTACAATGTGATTGCCCAAGGCCTTATCCATTGGTTGGTACCCTCATGATTTTTACCATGATGATACGAAGCTACGTAAACGAATTTGTATGCTACATCCGGCAAATATACTAGCTGCAAGTGGTGTTTTGAAGCCTCGCACACCGCTAAAAGCACTTTAGTAAAATGGATATTTTAAAATACAGCTCTAGTTTTTATCTAAACTGACCCTGTCGAGGAGGCTGCGACCCGATCACATATCTCTATTATCAGACCCCAGTCTTCTTCCACTGTTGAGTCAGAGGTGGCCTTTTCTGCAACCCAAATGCATTAGATGAAGGATCTGCAGTATACTAACAGTGACAGACACATGACATAGATCAGCATTTAATTTATTCATCTGGTCATCAACCCAGACGTGTAAGTGGTGTTACAACTAACAAAGGCCACACCTCACATGTGACTTTTACCGTTCTAACAGTTTTACTTTTAGTATTACTTACAAGTTACTGTCTAGTTGTACTAGTTAGTTGGTGCAGATTGCAGTGCAGCTGTAGTGTATGTATTGCATTGTAATTTGTATGAATTGAATTAGATCATGAATGTTGATGCAGTAGCAGTAGTCCAACTAGTTGAACTACTCTACTAGTACTACTCTACTGACTAAACAAGTCAAGACCGTACGGCGTAACTCTAACTAGTAACTTAGTCCAACTCTAGGTCTAAGTAACAGTAGTGGCAGTATCAACTATCATCAATTGAATCAGATATATAAATCACCTTATTTTTCTACTTTTCCCACAAACATATCAACTGAAACAGGATGATTCATTATCACACAATGACCTCATTGACTTGTGATCATGATGATTCACTCAAGTCATGATCAAACTTCAGTTCAAGTTCAACTTCGCTTTCGTTTCGAGTTCACAGAACTAGAAGACGAATCAATCGTTGAACCTGACGTTATGTTCGAGTGATGGCTGGCGTAACGGGCCATGCAGAACCTTACCAACAGATTGGTCGAACGGAGACGATCCTGAATAAGGTCCCATCGTTCGTTCGTCGTTATACAGGCAAATTAAACGGTGATGAACTTATAAAATCGAACCAATGTTGATTGGAACTAAACCGAGACAACGACGGAAACGGAGTGACGTCCGTGATAACGACCCCCCCATAATACTAATGCCAAGTGTTTCAGCCTGTTAGCCAGGACGCTGCCTTTGTTATAAGCGTTCAGAATAAAAAATTTGGAATTTTAATATGATAATATGGTAATATCGCTTTACTGCCGTTCTGACATGAGATTAAGACCCGAAGGCTTAGTATATCGATAATAATTACGGAATTCTGTGCCGGTTCAGGACCGGTGTATCAAAACTCCAAAAATAATCAGTAGTCTACTGCTTATACTCGCCCAATACCCCCCACCCGGCTGAAGAGCCAGGTAAACTGCCTAATGTATTCGGCCAGGTCACTGGGCTGACCCAGTGGGCGTTTTACATCCATTTGGAGTATTTTACGCATTGTATGTTCATTTATAACCCTAGATATATAGTATTTATTAGTTAGATAGACAAATTATATTATATAAACTGCATGTATTCTATAAAATACATGTACATGCAAATTTGTGAATGGGATAGTAACAAGGTACTGCTCGGTGTTGTCTTATTTTCAATCCTCATCTGCTGCGCTCAAATGGTGTGATGTGTCACCCTATGTCACCGTGTACGCTGAAGCAGTTGATTTAGATCTGTCTCTAGTGTGCCATCAGAGGATTGTGATACACCCAGTGGTATGTGCATGAGCATGGAAAACTATCTGCATGTTTTTAGCATGCATCATTCAAAACAATAGTGATGAATCCTTAATAATTGTTGCACAACCATTGACAACTAATGAGCCAAGGAAAATCAATTCTGCGTATTTAGATAGGACTGTTCTGGACTAGTTCCGGGACATATGTTTGCGTATCTTCATTATCGTATGACTCTATACCGTCACCCCATGCAGATGGTACTTTTTGTGGTTGAAAAAGCTGTGCCACTGTGTCAAAGACCTTGGGTAGCTCTAGATCTCGATCCTCATGACAGTTATCTCTTTACCATAAAGGCCTCATGATCTTATTGGTTGTCGGCGCGCATGATCAGATATGTCTGAATTGTACCTTTATCCCCAATACAGGCTGACAGACCCTCTTGCATGGAGTAGCTCTTACACTTTTTCTATGTCCAGTCGGTCTTTCCAATTCAGTGACATATAGGATGTCGCTTTATGTCATTGGCAAATGGAATCCACAGACCAGTACATGAGAGGCGATAATAACTTCTATTCTAGAGCTAAACACGGTGAAAAAGATCCTTGTCCTATTAAAAAACATATAGTAGAAGAAAATAACTTTTCTATTTGTTCTTGTTGATATAATCATCTTCCAATGTAAAAAGATTGAAAAGGTACAGCTGTCTATATGACTCGAACTGGTCACAGATTGTTGGTAAAGGTTGTCCATATAAGGTGGCTTTTAGTCAGAAACTCCAAGGAGTTATCCTATATAAGATAACTTTATGGGGCAACTATATGAGCACACTAATGATGCAACAAAGGGGTATGACTTTTCTGGTCCGTCCATAGAGGTAGTACCTAGAGAACCTGACACATGATTGGGTAGTTTTTCTATAATCTGGCTTAGAAAATTGGACGAGTTGTTACCTAAAATGCATGCAGGGAATCACAGGTCAAAAGTTCCGGACAGATTCAAAACTTTATTGCTGACTACATGGAGTAGGGAGCAGGTCTAAGGGTTGCACAGGAAGAGGTGGCTCCGGACATATTACGTAGGTTCCTGTTGGTTCTATAACACAAATGTCACCAACAGCAGCATTCTGTCATGGTCAATATATGTTATGTATTGAACATGATAAATCTTAAGTATTGTAAAAATACAAATAATTTCAATTCAATATACATTGTACAGTAATGTAAGGGGTATGGCTGACCAATGAGCAAGTGATATAAAGCACTTCATGTCACTTGAACTCTTCAAAACCCAGTCATGTTTGTTTTCAGCACTATGGATCATTGCTGTCATGGGTCATATCTATCACGATTTTCAGAATATGATCATCAAGGAAAATTTGTCACCACTGCCGATGACCTCAGTAAAAGCCTGGGTTTGTGTGCTCAATGATGCACCTTTTGAGCTGACGTTTAATCCCTCGATAAGCGTCAGGTGAAAGGTGGCAGTCCTGAATATTTAGATGTTGTATCTGTTTGCAGCCCTTGGCTACAGCCAGCACTCCCTCATCGGTGATGGCATCGCATGATTTGACGCTCAATTTCTTGAGGTATTTACAGTGTTTGGCCAACATGAAAAGGCCATCATCTGTAACATCGCATTTACCGAGGTCGAGCGAGCGTAACCGAGCACAGTTTTGCGCCAGTAGTTCTATGGAGTCATCGGAAACGGCCTCACAACCTCTCACATTTAAGTAGCGCAACTTGCGACAATACTTGGCTATAAACTTGACACCCACATCTGACACTTTGTCACATTTAGCCACACTGAGGTAACGTAAGTTCAGCTCCAATTTTGACAGTTCTCTCAGACCAAAGTCGGTGACCTTTCTGCAATCACTCACGGAAAGTTCGCGCAGCATGTTGCAGCTGTTAGCCAGATACTGCACACCGATATCGGTGACCCGAGTGCACCGACGCAGGTACACGTACTGCAGCTGAGAGCAATACGATGCTATAATCTGCATTCCAGAGTCATCTAATAACTGACAATCCGTCATATCGAGAAGGCGAAGGAAGATCTGCTTGCTGTGGGCGGGGCTGTTAGCCTGGTTTAGAGCCTCAGGGGTTAGGCTTATAGAGGTAACGGCGACACACCCTACAAGTAAACGCAGTTATCACAATGACATCAGGTAGTGGGTAAGCTGGAAAATACAATAAATGGGTCGCTGCACTACTACACTGATTGCATTCAACTGAGCTACGGACAACCACAATATCAGGTTATGACATGTGGCCATAACGCAGGAGGGCTAATGACTATTGGCTTGGCACACTAATCTGCCTACGTTAACACGATCCAGGTCATTTCACCAAATCTAAACTTTAAGCCAAAATTACACTGATTTCAATGCCAAGCTGCAATGAATACTAGCCACTGAATTTAAATTGAAAGACTTTCAATGGCTCTTATTAACAAACTGTTTATCCCTTAGAATTGAGCCAACGTGCAAGTATTAGTAGACACGCTGGCTCCATCGGTCTTGTTTTTGTAGGCTGCCGTTATGAACTGATCTCAGGACACCCATTAACCATGATGACATAAACCATGATGATGTATTTTGGCTGTCTCATCTTACTTAGCCAATGACTGGTCAGACGAATGGGCGTCAAGATTTCATTCATAAAGATCATTTAGGTTGGCAGCATTATAAAGACAATTGTCTTACCAGTGACGTTTAAATGCTGCAGGTTGATACACTTTGAAACTGTCTCGCATAACGCCATGTTTGTCACATTTCGGCAGCCATTCATTTCGAGGTGCCGTAGCTCGGGGCACCTTCTCGATATAAGATGGAGACCTTTGTCAGTCAATCTGACACATCGGTTCAGATTAATCGACTCTAACGTGAGACAGACATGAGGCGTCTCGTAACTCAATCGCCTCAGTAGAAGCTTGAGAGCTTTATCAATGTTCAGATTCTCATCGTTAATTTGTATTCTCGTCCATAGTGATGGCTCCCAGACGAGATTATACCAGCGAGCGCAAACTCGGGCGCAGCGACATAGGTGATTAGTTGGTAGGAATGATAGTATACGCAGCATAGCCTCATCAGGCAGTGCCTCAATAGTGGGCCGACGTCCATTTCGTTTGAGCATCATATCATAGGAGGAGTCACGCCAGTTCTGCGGAGGAGGGGTAACAAGAGGTGAGCCGGAACACATCATTGGCGAATAGCTGGCATGCTTTGCGAGCAGACGAGCCTCGTGTGTCAGGGGAGGAACTCCTTCGAAGAACATATCATTGCTGCTGCTGGAGGAAGCGTATCCCGGGTTGAGTCGATTGGATCTGGCCTCGTCAGTGTCAGGAGAGGATGAACGAAGCTTATACGTGCTTAAGCTAGAGTTACTACTGGACGGTGGTCTGTGCCATGTGGGACTGTCACTACATATTCCGGAACTGGACTCGATAGGTGAATCTATCAGTTCTGTGATATCTGTAACAGTAAAAGGTTTCAAAGATCATCACTGAGTCATTTCTGCGGCCAGACTTTCGAGGTTCAGTGAGGCCCAGTACTGCTGATATACGATGCTTGTAAATTAAATTCTGTGAAATTGTCAGTCAAAATGATATTCCATTGATTTTTAGTGGGAAGGAACAATTCATTGCTGAGACAGTTTCAGACTTGTGGAATGCTAGACTGTTTGAGATTGTAAACAGAAGAAACAGTGGGTGTTGACTTTAGAACTAGTCGTGTTGCTGACTGTTAAATAGTTGACTTAGCAGCTGACTGACCGCTGATTTACCGCCACCGCAGTGAGGTGATAAAACATAAGGCTGGGTATGTTTTCCCTTTATTATGGTTTTTTGATGATGCCTGACTAATGGGCAGCAGCCAGTCAACAGGTCTGGTCATTGCTCCTATAAAGTCAGCCTGGCAGCCTAACTTTCAAATAGCAAAAACGGCAGGATTGCGATATAAGCAAACTCAAGTGGCCAATGCATCAGTTTGCCGATTATATTGCCTTCAAAATTCCATGGTTTTGTAGCAAACAGCAAATGATTGGATGAGTGTTGATCTGTGCGAATGTTGATAGAAGCCCTATATATTTGTGGTTGGCAGCGATATGACAGATTTGAAGCAGAACACCTGCATGACACTTGAGGGATTTGGAGAGTTGAAGCACATGACTGAAGTAAACTCCCGGGTGATGGTCCCAAGCCAGTTAGAGTCAAGAGTGAAAACGGAGATCTTTAGAGCTCTTTGGGTTGAACTAGTCGAACCTACTCACTCTCTCAAAACCTCAAACGCTATGACAGGTGATCAATGGGTGCATTCCATGCATAGGCCGGCGCCCATCCGTTGGTACACTGTGTGATAAAGCAACATTGGCATAAGTGAATACATATGTTACCATGACTGCTTGTATTAAATTGCAGCATTGAGAACTACCAATGATATACCTGGTGATTATTAAGGTGCCTGAGGCGCAGATGACAATCACATCGCATATGAGGGGGACATCATACAGCCAGGAGGGGCCATAGAGTTGTACTCCACAGCGGGGCGTGACAGATGGTAAGGCGCGAACATTGATGCAACAACTTGGTAACATACGAAGAATGACACATAACCTCGCCTCAGACACACAAGCCTTATTGCAATGTTAGAAATAGTAAGTTTCTTTAGCCTTTCGAGGCTCTCAAGATATCCTAGAATGATTGACACTCGTTACTCATGTCACTGGCGTTTGTGACACTTGACAAGGAGGTCCCCCTTGCCAATGGAGCACTTGCATAGCATAGCTTATCAATGCGATATACCCTAGACTTGACACCTACCACGGTTATGGAACAGATCATCCATCAATCCATCCCAATCTGTGAACATCTGTGGACTGCCATTCATGCACCGCTGTGTTACTCCACTTACAGGTCCACTGTCCGTCATAGCCTGAGCCATTCTACAAAGGAATGGTACTATCGATTCTTAGCTATCATTTGATAGAACCACTTAATAACAAACTCAGAAAGCAGTCCAGGCGACGAGAGATGTCAGTAGTTGTCCGGAATCAGGCTTGACAGCTACTATGTGATTGACTACTCAGAGACATCAACGTTACTACAGTCGGTACCTGGCTCAAAAGGGAGATAAACATACTGTAACCGTACACATTATTGGCATACATGTTACATAGGTCTGTTTTTAAGTTTAGGCCTGCTGTAGTACAGCAGAGAATCAGCTTTAAAATAATAAATTGTGTCTTCGCAAAACTACAGAGTAACAGACTGGTAGGGGTACATCAGCTAGCCAGGACTATTTCACCTGGGTGACTACACAACGTAGACAGGAAACAGTGACTTGTAAGGGGCCTAGTATAGGAAACAGTTGGGTAGGTGGTGAAGATCTTGTTTACTCATTACGATTACTGGAACTCAGCTGGTTGGTGACTCTGTCAGTCTGTGTCTGACTGACTTGGTAACTGCGGACAAGCCTAGGACTAGTAGTAGTAGTAGCGCTCGGTTATTACTATAACTTATAAGTATAACTATTGCTTAAATTTAGAATCATGCTGAAAAGTTTTCGAACTTACTTTACACCGGTGCTTATCGGTAGCAGCTAGGTATACGGGTTGTGCTATGCCTTCATAAGAGCTAGACGCATAATGATAATCCTCATAGTCATAGTCATAGCTACAAATACCTGGCGCGCACCTGCGCGCTGGCTCACAATAGCGGACTATTCTACTGGTAGAAGTTTAGTTCAGTTCCTTGACGCTTCAGGCGAATACGAAACAACTCGAATCCGGCACAACGATAACCCGACTGATTCGCGTGTCAAGATTGGCGAATGCGTCACTTCAGATAGTCATCCTGTTCACGCCCATTTTATTGCCAGGGTTATTTTTGATCCATAAGCGACAGCTGAGTCTTCGGATTAGAAGCGAATCCCGCCGTTTCTCCCGATCTCTCTCTAAACTGACTGCGGAATTTAATACAGGTACACCCATAGATACAGAAACAACGCTGCATATGGTCATTTCAAAGATCTTTCCGCCAACTGACTAGCCGGAAGCGAAAGGACGGTTATTGCCTATTGGTAAACGACATAAAATGATAAATAGAAAACTTGGAGTGGTATTCTTCTGACGTTTGAGTGCTACTGCTAAGATGAATTTTGCCATAAATGGTAATATGTGCCAATTGGGTTATGGCCGAATGGAGCGGAGTTTGGAATGTTGGATAGTTAGCATTTGCTTAGGATGAGGTGGTCTGAGCAGGTGCCGTCTTAAGTTTATCTATTCGATTGGCCAATTGGCAGTCTCAATCCCCACACTTATTTGTGAGATCTATCGTCGTAACGTACCACAACTTCTCAAGCAGTCAATGAGTCAATCAGTCACTCACTGTTTTGTGTTACCAGTTTGAAGGGAAAATGCAACCCCCATCAGTGCAAAATGTCTCGATGCTAACCGGAGTGCAGAGATTGTTCTATTTGATCTCACCATATGATTCCATGTTTGAAAAAGTGGAAGAGGTGCCAAACTATGTAGTAGAGGTGAGCTGACAACTGGTCTTATAGCAACACACATATCAAATTTGTACAATTATCTATATTAAGAACTTGTTACATCGCATACTGATTTTAAGGTAACCCTCCAAGTCTTCAGTTTGAAAAAACCCGCATTCCAAAGTTATATGATAATTGGTCTTTCCTTTTTAGTCCACACCTGCCTTTCTGATGCTCATTCTATTGGAGAGTATAATACTGTTTCTGCAGGGGAGACCTTTACCCAGAGTCGATGATACGATCACATCGGTTGGGGCTGGCATCCTGTCACGATTGCCCAGGTGAATGAAAATAGAATTATCATTAGGTAATACTGTGCCTGAACTCGTATAATCTTGAGATCCAGTCAGGTTAAACTAATCATTCTGAAGAGAGATGCCCTGATGCGAGTATGTAGTTGAGTACAGTTACTAACTGGAGAATGATGAATTGATACCTTGCCGATCATTTCGAACCAGTCAAAAGATCTTAATGTTCCTTTCACTGAAATTGTAAATGGTGTTATGCACACAATATGTCATAAGATCCACAACCCCAGAACTAGAATGAATGCAGCCCGGTATGGTTATACTACAAGTTTGTATTATTTGTGTATGGTTCTCCTACCACATATACGTCAACTGGATTATTGGTAGCTTGTTTATGCGGGCCATTGAAATGGTTGCATACTTATATGTATGGGAGAACTATCGCATTGCGGAGTTGCCATGGAACTCTGTATGGACCTGGCTGTTTGTGATGATGGCAGTGGATCACGGATATTACTGGGTTCACCGATGCGCTCATGGTAAGTCTAGTTTACACTCACCGAGTCTCATGGATATCATAATCCTTCAAGGGTGCCTTATCTGCGCAATACTATTTACCTTTGGACCACATTTTTTTCTTGTTTCATTCTTACCAGTGCAAATTGGCTCTTTAGCAGCCACTTTTCCAACGGCCATTAATAGCTATCGGACAACCTCTACCTTATCTTTTACTCTTCTATATTTTTTCCACTGTCTGTCTCCTTATCCAGGTTAGCCAGTATGGACTCTTGAAGTCCACATTGTTTAGGCTTGTCATAGTTGTCACAACTAAACGTCTGTCCAACCATCTATCCTACATCCCCACTGAAAACTCACACGGATTTGTGCTGGGTTATACCCCTTTGGCGGAGAAATCGAGACATAGATCTAACCCGCCGAGAGGTCGGGTACTGTTTCACGAGAAAGTAAAGGTGGATTCTAAATGACCATGGAGTGATCTTATCCCCTAGTTAGGAGTTCCGCTTTTCATTACCCGCCTCCATGAAATGAAGGGCTTGCTAAAGGCTTATACCAAGAAAATTTCCACCAGGAGTGAGATGAAAACTCCCTCCTTGGATCATCGCTCTGCTATTCTGCCGACTGCACTACCTTCGACCTTTTACTGCGATACTGTTGGTATATATTTTGTATTAAATATATTAGTTTTTTAGAGGTGAACTTCATGTGGGCCGCTCACCAGGTGCATCACAGTTCCGAGGACTACAATCTTGCTACGGCCTTGAGACAGTCTGTTTTGCAGGCATACTCTTCATGGGTGGGTAATCCGTATTTTATTTTGACCTGCTCAGGGCCGAGAAACCTTTATGGGTTTTTGAATCGAACTCTCATTGGCTAAAGATTTCTGAACTGATTTTGAACTGCTGTGGAATGTATCATTCTTTTTATGGTATTTTTTTCTCATATGATGCTTTCACCATGATGATGAAGCTATCAAATCAAATACTAGTTGTTCCATCAATTGTGACTTAGCATGGAGCACCACGATCCGGTCAGCATCAAAGCTCCACCTCATAGTGAGGCTCGTTTTCACTTTGAGCTAGGATTAATGCGAGGAGCTCATACTATGAGCGGTCGCCTACCATGGCCGGGTTTTGAACCCAGGTTCTCACGGTTGCTAGCCGAGTACTCTGCTGCCAGCTAAACTGTCCTGCTATATATATTTTTTTGGTGAAGTGTATAATTTAGTGTTTTGTTGCAGATTTTCTACCTACCTTTGGCACTGGTGATACCGCCTTCAGTCTTCCTTGTTCATATCCAGTTCAATCTGCTATATCAGTTCTGGATACACACCGAGGTATGGCTGTTATTCCTAGCAAGCTGATATGTCTACTTAAGTCAGACTATGGCCTGGGAAACTGGTTTCCCTTAGCTGAAGTGGGGGTTCTGACGTCCTGCACAGTAAATGGAATAATGTGTCGTCATTGGATACCACTCGCAGAACAATGTGATCTTAGCAACATTCAGCATCGATCTTCGATGCTTATGCCTGTTGTTACGAAAGTACACTCGGTGTTATGATATGCAGGCAAGTTTTATCCCTCTTGGTGTGAGAAAAGCGCTATGGACCTTAATAGTCTTGTCAGCTTTCGCCGTCTGATAAATGCACGGCAGTCGCTGTATGAGATAACACAATTTTCAGTCAGATTGAGGAGACATGCGCTCTCTCCTTGTATATGAAAGCCTTTACTTGATGCAATCTTGTCAATAATGCAATGAGGACATGCTTGAAGTTGTGACCGCACTAACCATGCAACACATGTCTGACTTTCCCGAACCCCTTTTGACATACTCTGTTGAAGTTGCATAAGGTACAAAAGGGTGACTGGAAATCTGTTCCGGAAATCTTCCTTCTCGGAGCCGAATGATTGAGTTGTAAACTTATTCAGGTTGTTGTTGAACGGCACTCATAAAAAGTTGTACAACCTTGCAGCTTACATGTTGCATGCAACTTAGTTGAACAGGAGTAAATGCCCTTCTAAACAGATAATCGATAAATAGATTAGTAAAGCATTGATGTTTTAGTTGGTTGGTTGGCTTGGACCACTGGAGTACATCATAAATACACCTAGTGCTCACCGTGTCCACCACGGCAGAAACAGATACTGTATTGATAAAAACTATGGCGGAACATTCATTATCTTTGACATTTTATATGGTAAGTTTAGTGGAGGTTGCCAATTGACAGACACGATTCAGCGATTGGTTAATTGTTGGAAATGCAGGACATCCTCAATCAAAGGGTCAACCCAGTCCAACTGGCTGGCCAATGGTCCCTGGCTGCTTGGTATATGTACCTGTTCTACCTGTTCTAATGAAATCAATAAGATAAATAATATATGTGGCAATGGATTGAGATTCAATTTTTATGTTTTAGGTACCTTTGCTAAAGAAGATCGAATGAATCCCAAAAACAAAGTCGTTTATGGTTTGGTCCATCCATTGGAATCCCGTAATGCCATCTATGTACAGGTTTGGTATTGCCATCATAGCATAGACAAGGGAATTCTGCACAAAACTTTGAGAAAATTGTATAGCATTCAGAGTACTTATGCCACATAACATGTCTTGAATTGTTTTCAGAATGTTATATACCCACCCCAATTGGAAGCTTATATATAGGTCTCTTAAAATCGGTTGCATAGAGCCCTCTCAGTGCATTTTACTGAGCATCAACGCAGCTCAATTCAATCCAGAAATAGGACAGTTCTCTGTTCAGCAGTTTGCTTCTTGTTCAGAGGCTGCTCCAAAAACAATTTCAGTACATCAATGCCACAAAGTTGGTCCTTTATGTCATTTCTTTTGCAAATGAAGATAGCCACGTGAGTCATCAAGTACAAAAGATACCATAACTGAATCTGAGTACATAAAACCTTGAACTTTGGCCGAGTTTAGTTCTTACAGTATAACTGGTATTGTCTAATCAGTGATCAAGGTTCGGTTATTAGAGCAATGTGTTTGACATTACGAAAGATATAAGATGCCATGGTTCAAGATTTTTCACATTGCCAGGATCATCAAATAGGATGCATTGTTTGGATGAAGCGATGGGTGGGACAGCATGTAGCGGTGGGTTGGGTTTCAAACCAGAGATTCCTGATCCACGCCTGGTTCGCACCCCACTGTACTATCTGGCCCTCATCGAGGCCAGCACTCGCCCACCCCACAGAGATGATCACCCAATGGGCGGGCCATAAGATAATGACATGTATCTCTATGTGGATCGGCATGGAGTTGTAGTGAAGTATGCATAGCATGTTTATTTAGACTAGTTTTATTCCTGTTGCAGTTCTGCCATTGGGAATACATGATAAGGACAGCTTTGACTTCGCGCTCGGGCTCCTTTAACAAGGTTTATACCTTTCTGAAGGGGCCAGGATGGGAACCGGGAAAACCACGTATGGGTAATATAGAGGATATTCCTGATGTAAGTGCATGTACCCACAATAATTCTAACTTAATAAGTTTTAATGGCGGCCAACTATTGGCATGTGTTAATTAATAACAACCTCTGGATCACTCCTTTCGACCAGTTGCGCGATAATGTGCAAGAGTGCTGGTTGTGTTTGGGCAGACATGGCACTTTATTTGCTGGCTTGGAATTTCGGAGTTCTAAGCATGTGTAACTTTTCAGTTTGTCTCCGCCTTTGATATAACCCTGTTGTCGAATGAGATCAGTACGAGAACAGGTTTAACCACAACTTTCTGATCTGGCAAGTTGTAAACAGTACCCCTATATGTAGTACGGAAGCATCAATAGACAAGTTTCTATATCATCTTGTCGATCTACTTGAGCAATGTGATGCACATAGATGATTCTACCTCAGACGCTTTCTTTCAGATGCCATGTCTTTTATAGGTCACATATCCTCAGCCAAAATATGAAACGAAAGCTTCACTCTGGCTCAATATGTATGCCATCTTACACTTTATTGTCATCATGATCGTGAATCAACTTCTTCATGAAAACAGGATGGTAAGTGTGGACAATGAAGTCTGCATGAGAAAACAACACTAACAATGGTGTTTAAGCTAGCGGGAGCAGTAATCTCTCATTTGATGTTTATATTCGTGGATATTCGTATTATAGGGTTTTTTGACATGGGGTGACGTTTGTTTCCAACAGCAATTGCACAACATTGTTATGCTGTAAAGTCGGTATTAGTGGTATTGAATGAAAGCTAGCAGAAAAAAAATATTTGAAGATTTGTGGCTGAGTGGTGAGAGGCACTGTGGCCGAGTGTTTAGAGCGCCCATTACTGTTGCTAAACATCTCGGGTTCCAAACACGGCTTGAGCACGGAATTTTTCAATAACTCTCTCTGTTCACCCAGCAGTAAACGGGTACCGGACTCTCTTCAGAGCTGGGGAAGAGGAATGGTGCCCTGCCTCAGTTTCATCATTGCCAGTACAAGTTGGCTCTTTAATAGTCATCTCCCCAACGGCCATCGATAGCCATAAGACAACCTTCATCTTTTTTTTTTGAGAAAGACATTATCATGGATTTATATGGTACCATGACTTAATAAATAAAAGGTCAGAGGAGGAGATAGAGTCGTCACTACAGACGCGAATGCTGTGAGTTCTCTTATTGGTAGACTTGTTTTGTAGAGTATGGAACAGAGTAGGGTTTTGATTGGTATTGCATGGAGTATCGCAACCTTAACTTGTCTTGGATCTCTCTTTGACTATCGGTAAGCTTCATGCAGGTTTTCAGCCATAGAAATCACTTTCTTTTCTTGAGACCCCTGTAACGCCAAATCTATTAGAGGCTCTTATAGTCGGTGTTACAAAATTCTAAATATGTGTGCATATTTCTAGGGGTATATCATTTCGAAAATGAACAGAAATAGTGCTTGGAGATTCTGACAACAGTGACAATACTGTTCCAAATTAAAGCAATAATCTCGGTATATAGTCAGAATCTCCAAGTGCCATCTCTGTTTAGAAATGATTTACCTCGAGGAATATTCAAACATATTTATTTAAGTTTTTTAAGGCTGATCATGCCCTAAAGGTTCGCGATATGTGGTACACGATTTCCAGCTGTGCTGGAGTAGGATTTTCAAAGTACATAGCTTCTTACGTAACACACTGCTCAAACTGTGTAGAGGCATTTGCTGTTGATATTTTAGGAGTTACTCCCCCTTGTTGGAATGGTTGCGATGCAGTCTAACCTGCGTATACCTGATGTCAACGCTGGGTCAGATCTCCGATAACATGGCGCGCGTCTCAATAGGCCTGATTGTTCTATTTGGCTCATCAGCTGGTTTGTGGCTACTCACCATCGCGCAACAAGTTTTTGACAAGTTGGAAGGAGGCAACAAAAAGCTGAAGTAGTATGGGATCGTTTATCACTCTTGGGATTATTTGTGATATGTATTCACGGATTGACAATCTTCGAATGGTGATGGAAAGTAAAACTGGGCTATTACGCTGCCAAAATGGAGCAGTTCTATTACAATTGCTGCGAGTTTGTCAGATATTAATCTCTTCACATGAGACCACATTTTCCCCTGGGGTGAAATTATTGCAGGTTTGTTTGATCCTCCTTGAAAGGGATTTGAAGTTTTCACAAAATGATGCCTATCTTAGATTCGGTTCTTCAAGTTTTATAATTTCAGACTTGAATTCTGAGGTTACTAATCTGGTGCTGCTGCTTTATTTGCCATGACATTGTTTAATCAAAGAGACTGGGTTATTTTTCTAGTATATTTGTGCACAAAGCGTACTAAAAAAGATCATATAATAAATAAGCTCAGGACAATCCAAATAAATACTTTCATTAAATTCATGCGGCTTGAATGAGATGAAATGAACTGTGTGAAATTTAAGATAATAAAAAATTTTTTGGCGTCGATTATCTGGGAATGTATCACTTGGCATTAGCTACAAGCCAATCCATTGGCTCGATGATGTCTCTGTAAATCATCTGAGCTGCCACATCAGCAACCTACAGGAGAATGATAACGTATAATAATCAATCCGGATCTAGCCAATCACCTTCAAAGTTGTAATAGCAAATGGTGGTACACAAGCGTATTTTGAGGGCGTTGCTACACTAGTGTTTGGTCATTATCCCGCTGGAAATGAATAGAGCAAATAAATTGTATTTCGGAGTTATCGGCTCACTCAAGTGATGGAGAGTAATAACTCCGCGCAACAAGAAGAGAGCAAGGAAACTAGTTTGACTCGCATTGTGTTCATTCGGACAGACCAATGCATTGCACAAGCAATTTTTATTCATAGCTTGCCACTTTTAGTTTACACTCCTTTGGCGGTAGAATTCAAACTATGTTCAGAGCCCTTTTTAAATTCGCAACCCAGCATACAATGTTCCCAATCGACAACCCTTGAAATCTCTGTCATCTAACTACTGAACTCACCATCCACGGTCGTTTTAGTGCGTGCAAGTTGAGAGTTTTAGCAATCTGATATGAGGAGAGTTGCTTATCAGCTTCCAAGTTACGCATGGAAAGTACAAGCAGTGGCACGCCAGGGGATAGACTGCTATCGTAAATTTCAATCTCTGATGAGTACTCGGCTACTCTCTCTATAGTGTCACTCTCTGCAAAGACAGGGCGGTGTAGAAGATAAAATTATATTACTTTCTATAGATCGTAACACTCAACTAATGACTTGATTCCAGAATGGTCCGTGGTATGTCCCACAGTGTAGACCACTCTACGGATGTTTTACCTTTGGTGTCGGGCAATAATCGAGAGTCTATTGTGTGACAGTAACCGCGCAGTGACTGCATGAGTCTAGTGTAACCCTGCTGGTTGATGATAGTTCTCAGCGTCTTAATCCTGTCGCCATTAGACATCTGGCTGCGAATATGCCATGGGGCCACGTACATGAGACACAACTCCAGGATCACTTTTTTATATTTGAATTGAAAACCACCGCCAACACCTACAGTTAAATAGTTGTGATCGATTGACATTTCAACTAAATAGCAATATCTAATAATGCAATAAAGAAGATTGCATATGTACAGTGAGTCATGTAATAAAACATTTTAAGCCATACGTGCTCTTAATAATGAGACCTGTGTACCGAGCAAGTGATTCAAGCTGATGTGTCTATATCACGACCACCCCGCTCTCTCTTTATAATCAGTATAAGTATAAATGGTCTAAAATGGATTACAAACTCTTGTCGAAATCATTTTACAGGTCAGTGCTGGGTAGTGGAATAGTAATTTCTCCCCTGTATGCAGGCCTTTATGTGAGATATCCGTGCACCAGGTAGGAATAACTTCCACAGGCATATACTCAGTTTTGCTAGATAGCGCCCTCTTTGTCAGCGGTGTACCGGACTCTATGCGCATCACATATAACATAACATCTAATGGGTATCCACGCTATCATACATCAATGAATATAAATGACACAAATGAAATTATCACTCACCGTAAGATCCTGGAAACTCCCCAATATGCTGGAAAACATTAGCCGTATCATATGAGAGGAGACGACTGAAGAATGAACGTCCCTTGCCGACTCCATCCAGTGCTCCACCGCCGATGCCGAATTGATAGCGACGAGTAGGCAGTAGTCGGTGGAGCATGGTCGCCATCTGATGCAGAGTTGTCCTTTCATTAAGCGTTCGCTTCCACTTGAGAATATCAGGACAGCCATCCAGGTAACTGCAGACCAGAGAAGATCAATGCTACTGCCACAGCATCACTAACTAATACCTCAATTAAATAGGAAGCGATTCAGAAAAAAAAAGCTTAAGCA
>Ga0224501_10001720_pt1 | contig 17009 bp, 9 predicted proteins | sample SF_Oct11_sed_USG_4_FD_169105 | JGI IMG/M metagenome (GOLD analysis project Ga0224501, IMG submission 169105) | Sediment microbial communities from San Francisco Bay, California, United States - SF_Oct11_sed_USGS_8_1 | ecosystem: Environmental > Aquatic > Marine > Sediment | place: USA... | reverse complement strand
CAGGAATGGCACTTCAGCTACTGGCACAAATAGGCTCTCTACCGACCACTCTCCACATAGCCATTGGATAAGGGACAACATTTATACCTTTAGTGCTTACCTTAGCCTGTGAGATGGCACTTTCTAAAGCATAGCTGGAAGCACCGCTACTTCTACTGGCCTTCTTATCCAGTAGCTGCCGTAGTTTTTTATTCTGTTTGTATCTGTTAGCTACACAGACTGCGAAACTGACCACTACAAGAAAATGTTATGCACATCAGATTCTGATCAGAATCGTAGTATTTACTGCTGCATTTTTGTCGACACCCTATAGAGTTATCCGCCTCCGGTGAAGTAGACCCCGGGCTTCACAGTTTTCTGTTTTATTGTCCTACTCGGGCACTAAGCCATCCTAATTAATCGATCTCCTAAGCCTGAGCTTGTTGGAGAGGTAGGAGCTAGGAAATACATGAGGATCGCATTTTCACAGTGAGTGCTAAGCCTGAATAGCACTTGAACCCAAAACCTTTTGATCTTGAGCCAAGAGCTCTATCCATGGGCCTATTCCACTATTCAATTGGTTATAATAGGTGCATTCGCCTACTCGGGTTTTTCGCGACCGAAATGAATTTCGGTCACGAAATCTGCTAAATTGCGCAAGAGCGCGACCGAAAAGCGCGACCCAAAAAAACATCTTTCACTTTCGGTCGCGGTCTGCGACTGAAGCACGCGAACAGAATTCCGCGACCGAAAGTAGGCATTAACCTAGTAGTTTAGGCAAATGTCAAGGTTACCAAAAAAAGGCTTGATTACTACATTGAGATAACGAATCGCGAACAATCGTTCGGCTCTGATGAGTTAAAGTTGGGAGAGGACAACTCTGATCTGATCAAAGTCCATCCTGAACTCAACAGCATTTCCTCGCCGCGACTGAGTGTTTGCGTGCTCGCGACAGAGTGTTCGCGTGCTCGCGACTGAAATTTAAACCAAAATTTCGGTCGTGAGCACGCGAATGCACCTAATGTTAAGACCACCTATAAGCTATATTTCTATGAGCTGGAGACTGAGTAGTGTAGGGCCAGATAACCTTTGGGGTTTCCAATTGAAACCCACGCTGATATCACACTCTTTGTCGCAAGTACACACGTTAGTAACACCATTATACAATAATGGCATGTTACTCTTAATGCGGCCTGCTGTTACTATTGACTTCAAACTCAATAACTATGTAGACAAACAGCAGTGACTAGTTCTAGTACTAGTTAACAGCCCGTTAGAGGCTTTTCCTCGGGTGCTAACATAGTCCAAGAGACATCAATTTATAACCCGAAATGAAGCAAAGCAGATGACAGAAATCAATTTGTATAACATAAAATCTAAACTTCCTAGAATTTTGTACAGCAACAAAGAGAAATCCATGAAAAACAAGTTTCAGGACTTTTTACGTAATCATTTGCAGTATTGCGATCACTGACACACCAGTCTTGTGCATGAAGATAGAAAGTTGCTACAGACCAGAGAGTTATTGATCTGAGTAAGATCAATACGTTCTCTGTAATTATCAGTGATTGCCTGGATCAAGATGGGAGGCATCTACAAAATACTATCGGAATAGCAATGATGTCATCACAAAGGTTGATTAATTGGATCGTGGAACTGAGTTCTTTCGTCACTGTATCTCACTGTATCGCCACTCAAATGGGCTCCAACTTCCACCAATCCAGCGGCACAGTGTCGCTATAAGCAGACGCTGGACGCGCTATTTTTCCAAGCGGCGCAAGCACAGTGACCAATCAGAGCAACCATAGATTTCTGCTTCCGGTGTATAGGTCAAGAGAGAACTTGGTTGTCTTCCTATATTTCTAGGATAACTCCACATAGGAAAACTCCGCATAATTCTATGCTATATTCATGTTGATAAAATGATTGTATTTAAGGTATCTGCAAATCTGTTCTTATGATCACAATTTGGAAAGTCGGGGCTTGAGCTCACTGTCATGAACATACGCAAAAATCGAATGCACACGCAGAACAGCCTGTCTTGATTCCCAAAATCCATATGTGGTTCACGTGGTTCTGTGACCACACACTATGGCTTCCCGTGCCTATGCCAATTGGTTGACAGTTCAGAGGTGATTCGCCAAGCCGAGCATTCGAGCTATCCCATTTCCATCCAGTTATGCTAACTATTGTGCCACAGAGGTGGAAGCAGATTTGGTGCATGGAATCTGCATTGGATTTGTGTATAAAGTTCTCACTCAGGATTTCGCTCTGATCATTTCGATCCACGTAGTGTGCTTGAGCCCTCGTGTTTTGAGAAATGAAAGTGATGTTATGCTCCCTAGCAACCCATACACTGAATTATTTAAGTTCAGTGTTTTTACTAGGAATTCCAATCCTCTGAGACTTGGAATGCTGTATCCCGGTACTGATTTGAATATCTTGTCACTGTTAAAATACCAAATTTATACTATTCCGGACAAAAAATAATTAGGCAGCTAAGTGATAGATTTGGGCACCACCCATATGGGCTGCAATGCTGTAATGCTAGTGATTTATTTACACAAACCTGATTTAAACTGGAATGTATTTATACGATTACATTATTTCCCCCCTCCCCGTGAAAGATTTAATGGAGATTGCATGTATGCTCTCATCTGAGACAACATTTAATGGGAATACGAGGCCATGTGTTGATCTTCTGATATATATAATAAATATACCCAATACTCTAGACATATGGATCAATTCTAATTTAAAGGAAAATATGAACAAATGTGGCAGCGTTGCCTAATGATGTACAGTATTTGCACAACACATGTTATCGTGGTTCTACATATGGTAGTACAGTACAGTGAAAAATATAAACTTTCTGCATTTCAGTCTCATTGCTAGAATATACTTAATCGGCCATGCACCTGTACGTAGCGTAATCCAATCAGGGGATTTGATGGGTGAAGCGATGGGTGAGTGGATAGCGTACTGGAGCCTTGGAATTGGGGGCCCTAGCGATTTGATGGGTGAAGCGATGGGTGAGTAGATAGCGTACTGGAGCCTTGGAATTGGGGGCCCTAGCGATTTGATGGGTGAAGCGATGGGTGAGTGGATAGCGTACTGGAGCCTTGGAATAGGGGCCCTAGGTTCAATTCCCCGTTTGGGCAAATTTGGCCTGCAGCAACACCCTCGTCCACTTCAGATCCCGACATTAAATAAAGGAGGCCTTCCCATAAAGTTACTATATCTCTTTGAGGCACACAGGTAAGAGTAGAAGATATACTTTAAATACACACCCTGGAAATCGATGAGTCAAAAACTCACTACGCCAATTTCATGAATCATGTTGTATCTGAACAGGGTTATTAATAGTCATCAGGCCAGTGCAAAGAACTACGAGCTTGCCCTGATTACCGATGGGTAGGAATGCTTACTCCATGTCCATAATGAAGATAGTAAATGTATGTGTGCCTGTACTGGCACTGATGAATCCATTGAGTTAGCTCTATGAAATTTATAGCATTTTCAATAATTACTGGTAGCAGTATAGGTGGACCAGAAAACCTAGATTACACGCATGTCGTGGGACCATCGGCTTTACGGATGCTATTCTTTGCCTCACGGAACTATTAAACTATTAATAGTGTAATAGCTCAGAAGGGGAGCGTAGAGCGTGCAGCCGCCACAGAATTTGGGTTTGAACCCCGGTCATGGACGGCTCCGTTGCGAGTGTGCTGCCACACATCAATCCTAGCTCGGAACAAAACATGCCTCGCTATCAGGTGGAGCATTGATACTGACCCAATCTTGGAGCTCCATGCTAAGCCATAACTGGTGAAAAAAGTATCTAACTCAGCAGGTCGGCCATGCCCGTGAAGGTATCAAAAAATCATCTTTCAGGAGAGATTGAAGTTAGTAGAACACTGGCTGGCGGCATTGAGTGATACCTTTAGTCATTGGTGGCCATGTGGACTAGTTGGTCCTTTCTGCATATTGTTGGTGGGGACTAGTTACAAGGTAGCCCTAAGTAGGATCAGCCAGCCAGTCGAATAGTTCAATTGGCTCACATGACTTGCACTCTCTATAGATTTCTTAATTCACATCCTACTGCTTTGAGCTTATCAATGCCTTGAGCAATGCTTTCTAGTTAATTCTCTGTTGTTTGTTATCAGAGTTGATTGAATACTCTGCATTATCATGAATCAATACAGCCGATGACGCTGCTGATGTCATGAGGTCGGTGTTTCTGTATAATCTAATATAAGCCAAATTAAAGAACTCAATTAGTGATGTCAGAAAACCAGTAGCCACCCAACGTTCCTTAAAAATTCAGTATTTCTGTCTGATCGCTTAGCGGACTTTTTGGACACCATAATCAACCCGTCTTCTGAGCAGTTCCTGGTATCCAATGCTGAAAGATCTAGGAGATGGAGTCACAAAGTTGGGCAGGAGAATGCTGGGGATCTCCACGGGGTCACCTCGGAGAGTTTTTGATGCCCCGTTGTCACACTTGAATTATGTTTTCTCCTTTTTTTTGTCAGTGAGTAATTAGTAGTCACATGACTCAGTGTAGCTCATATACCCCCAAGCGGGCTGCTGACCAGCTCTCTGAGCGCGAACCTCTATCCCCAACCCAAAGACCATTATGCAGAATCATTATAGACTGATGCTAGAGTCAATAGTCTCCAACCCGGGCCATTCTATTTGCACCACAAGGCTGGGCACGTCTTATAATCAGAGCAGAGAAGAGAGGATTTGCACAATACCTTGGGGATCAGCAACCAGAGGCTTCACTTTATCCTGCCTCGTCCCAACAGCAACCTCATTGAAGACATCACTAAAATGTGAATGAAAACATATCGAAATTGTACAGGACATCATCAAGGCTAGAAGGTAATCATCCGTGTATACTGGATGGACATCATGGGTACTAAAAGCACAGTTTCTCCTCATTTCATATATGGAGGACACCTTGGTGAAGATATTTCTCGTTGAGATTAAAACGCCTTCATATAACCTTACTGACTGAATCTTACCGCATATTATACTCAAGGGGGAATTTTATTGTCCCATCAATTGAACTTGTATTGGGCCTTCTAATTGATAGTTAATTTCATAAAGAAGTCTACCACACTAGGCGAAACATACAGAATGCTTGCATCATGATCTGCCCATTCAAAGGCTCCTTCAAATTATATATATATATTAATTTCTGCTTGTGGCCTAGAAATTTTGGGTGAATATCGTGGCACCAGTTTTTTTTTCTATCAACCATAGCCTGTCCGTGGTTGGACTTCGGTTTTCCTCCTCGCTGTCCACAGGTTGTGTGGTGTCATTTAGGGGAGATTGACACATTTTCTACCACGCTGGCTCAGGATGGGTTGGCGGAGTGTGATCAACCAGGCAAAAATTCCTCGAAATACTCCGCTGTGGCTGGGAATCGAACCCGGGCCACAGGGAGGACAGACAGTGAGCGATCCCACTGAGCTATCATGACTGACTGAGACCAGTTAAATAACTATATTTTCAAATGCATCACACAATCATCTAATAGTGGCAGAAAGAAGACCGTTGATGCATTATCTATTTCGGATACAGTTTAGTGGTCTAGCCGAAAATTAGGATATTGATTAAGCCAACAGCACTCCAGTCTGTGCACATATTAAGAGGGAATGAGAGGTGTCTGTACTTATCTCTCTCCCAGCGGGGATGGTATAGGCTTGAGTATGAGGTCATGTTGAACAACCTACTTACATGAGCTATTTTGAAAAAGATAATATGGTATTATCAAAATGCAACTGAAAAGTATGAAAGGAGTTGATAGACCTTCACAGGACTAATAAATTCACACTTCCAACAACGTAGAATTAGACCGGAAGAGAGTAAGTGTTGATAGGATATCTTCTGGTGACTCGGACACCGAGTCAGATCAAACTGATTTTGTCTCTGGGAGACAAGAGGTCGAACCTCTGGACTGACATCCAAAGCAGATCAGACTAGGCATTAACATTTTGCAATCCATTTTGGGGAGTCTGGCGTCACTCTCAATGTCCGATCGGAGTTGCATCAGACGCTAAGTGGGCAGTAAAATCACCCTATTTCTTTGGGTAGATATACAGCCTCAACACAATTGCCGATTTCCAGCGGCCAAAGGGAAGTAAAATCTGCCACCCCGCACCACACCACCCCCGCCATCAAGGATCCCATCTAAATGGTAAACTTTTTTCCATGAGACACAACGGCTGATCCAACCATCAGCAGTAGGTAGTGAAGGTCCCGTTATAGCCCATTTGATGACATCACTAACAAGTAAGTTATGTAATATATGTAATGGTAATAGGTTAAAGTGAATGAAGTATCCTTGCCATTCCACACACAAATCACCTGTAACCTATGGAACTGTAGTGAAATATACACCTTAAACCAAATAAATCAACTCACTACATCAATAGATTTTAAAATCAATATTCAAAATGCATTTTAGTTGTGTATTATGCTGATTAAGCTTTTCAATGGATGCCATAAGGTATTGTAAATCTGTATGGCATTAAGTCCAACTGAGCACCAAGTTTTGCAATAGCAGTGCATTACAGCATGGGTAAATGGTTGTTATTTGTCAATTACAAACACCTTTTTCATTCAAAGAAGTTGTGGTTATATGATACATGGCTCTTAATCTACTCTGAATGATGGAAGAGAGTCAGTACCATTAACTTTACCTGCTCAACATGCGGACAGCCCTAAATGCAGGGTGACACCAACATACATTCTACTCTGGTAGTTGGTCATCTTATTTAACAGACCTCCTACGTCTGAGGCTTGTTGGAGCGGCAGGAGGTGGGAATTTTACGAGGAGATCACACTCACAATGGACGCTGAGCATGACTAGGACTTGAATTCCAGATCTGTTGATCTGGAGCCAGGAGCTCTAGCTATTGACCTATTCCGCTATCCCTTGAATTTTTTTATATACGATAACTCCATGCTTTTGGCATTATCACTTTGATTTCTGTGCCGGGCATCTCCCTACAGAGACCCATCATTAGTCCTTCCCCTTTTAAAATCCTTCAATTCATTTATGGATGTGATTTCAGTAAAATTTCCTCAGATCGTGACGTATGTCCATGATCTGTACCCACTAGCCTAGTGTTGGCTCAAATGCGGAGCTAAACCCATTGTGCTAGAACGCCAGAATAGGATATGATTTCACGAAAACTGCAAAAACTGTTTTTAATAATCAACTGAACAATGCAGTTGGACACATGGCAACAATTTCGGACAACTGGGGTACGTCAGAAAATGTGTATGCCGATTTATTAATCCGACTATCGAACATATCCATAGATATGTTGTTAGTTTCTATATGATCATGGTATTATTTGGTCACAGTTCTACCCACATTTACTAAGTGTGAATATAGAAGTTAACACCAGTTACGATTTCTGATCAAAGGTTAAGTGACACGCTCTCGAAGCCTAATACAATCTATAGGTTTAAACTCACAGACTGGGTTTCCTCTATAGACTATAATTCACTCAGGTAATTTTGAGTTAATTCATGTGCAGTTATCATCTGAGATCTTCTGGCTAATCGCGGAGTAAACACAATAGCCTAGTACTAGCTTGAAGGAGTCACAAGATCTCAGAACATTGGATTGGCAACTGTAATCTAAAATTTTGTAAACTAAACCTTAACTTAAGATGATTGATCCTTTTAAAAATTGGCATTATAATGTGAAGATACTCTCGGTCTCGCAGATAACCCTTCTTATATTATTGCGAGTTGTGTGTAAAAATTCGCTCCCAGGATTAAAGAGCTAAAACCTCGCAGCTAGTGTGATTATATCAGTTTTTGTAACAAGAAATAGATTTATGTTGTCCGAGACTGAACTAAGCAGAAACAGTATTCCCAAAAATATATAGTTTTCATAGAGTCCTGCCAAAACTGTGATGCTGAGTATAACATGTGTTGATGGTGTATTCAAAAACTGGACACATGAAAAAATTTCTCCATCATTGTAGTTTTATGTATAGTGGCACAACTTAGTAAGAAGTCTGTTTGTGTCTATAGTTGACGGTTGAGATGTAGATTGAAGCTAAACTGAATTTACTCGAACAATGGATGGCGATTCGGAGGCTTACACCCTTTCACTGCAAATGCCGGGCAATTAGCCATGTTAGCGTTGCGAAACAATTCCGAGCCTTTTCAGCGGTGCATGTGTGAACGAAGGAAGGGACCGTCCTCCAATATTCCTCCTTTTTGAAACCCGATTTGTTTTACAAACCTTGACTGAAGGGCGTACGCAAAGCCATCTGTCTCTTCGCAGTAGAGACAGATAGTGTCTCCGATGCAGACAGCTTCCGTAGACATTGAAGCCCTGTGAGCTTCCGCTAGCAGTAAATGCAATCGACAAAATGCAAACTCAAAACTGGGGGCGTCAAACACTTCCACTACTTTCTTCAGTCGGTGCTCTACGCTTGCAGCCTATAATAACCTTGTAGCCATAGTCCCGTGTAAACAGCCAGTAAAACTGACCAATCTTGACAGAGCTTCTGTTCCGGAGGGTTGATCTGCGCTTGTCATTACCGCGCGATGCTCACGTCGAGTAATCGTACGGGAGTTTGCACGGGTGTAAGGTTGGCTAAGTTATAATAGATGCCGATTTATATTTCGCGATAAAGTGTAAACATACCACATCCGGTGTAGTACCACTACCAGAGCTACTACGTCTACTGACTACTAGCTTTTATCGCCTTTCCAGTCTTCTGATCGAACAGTATTCACAGAAAAAGGCCATACAGGTTTCTCTCAGGGGGTGATGCGATAAATCTCTCATTGCTTGGTCATTGGCTGGTTGATGTTGCAATTGCCTGTCGGTATTCGCTCGTGAGTATGAACTATGATCAATTATGATTATGACCATCATCATCATGATTTATGATTATCATTTGCAGTGTTACTCGTCACTCAGTGTCAGTCAGTCACTCAGTGTCACTCGTCACTGACTGACTGAGTAGTGAGTTAGATGAGTTAGAGTCACTCAGTGGGTACCATTTTACTATTAATAACAGTTGAGTTTTAGTCGGCACAGCCCTGCCACTACTAGGACTAGTGTTGAACATAATTAATTGTCTGAGAGACTAGCCTAGGACTCCTAGTTGCTTACTGAATGTGAATCAGTCTATGTATTATGACTTACCTTTGGTGCATCAATAGCTGTCCATTCAATCATTGAGTCGGTGTAGCTGTGTATGGGTTACAGTGTGGCTGACTACTACTGCTAGTACTACCAAACTAGACTATTATTAGTGGTGCAACTCGGCTTGTTCCGAAAATTGAGCAGTGGGGACTGGGTGGGGGGGGTGAAGACAATCATCATTTCAATTGAATGTGATATCTCCTGTCAATAGTTATTTTCACCATATCATTCTGTTTTCATTATAGCTATTAGATTTTCTCTGTAGGAAAGCATGTAGACACACACTCACCATCGATACAAGCAATGGCCTCAAATACTAATACTAGAGAGCAAGATCGTAAAGAGTTGGAGAAATATGTTCGTTTCTTCGTCATAAAAGCAGTTCAGATAATCGTACAGGCTAGACTTGGACAACGAGTTTTCACTGAATGCAAAACAATTTCCGCTGGTTCTGACTGGGTAAGTATTATTGCGCTGACACTGATTTCTGCACAGGCTCTCAACAGTCACTTGCTTGACCCGCGAAATGGACCTTAGGTAGCTTCCATGACTGTCAACTTTAGCTGTCAAATTTTCCATTTATAAAATATTTTATTGCTCTTGGACTGCATCAGTTGAAGCTGGGAACCAGTCAATTCAATCTTTTCAATCAGAAAGTGCTCTATTAATGTTTAACTTGGAAATTACAGTAAAAATGTCCAGTTGAGTCATGGCTTTTTATCCTACATGGATTCATCCGATAACATGTGCCAGAGTTGACTATTTTCTATTGGTTTGTGACTGTTGATCTCTTGACTGGTTAGTTGAGTCCCTTAGACATCAATCCTTCATCCAAGTTGAATGCAACCAGATGAAAAACTTCATAGGAGGAATGGTAACTGAGAGGGTAGCACATTCGGCTTCAGATCAGGTGACCAGGGTTCAATTCCAGATCTGTGCGTAACTTTGTGCTTCCTCCTTCGTCGGAGTCGGGTTGCGCTGGTAATTAAAGCAGTGATATATGCCACCAAATAAAGCATCCCCGCCTAGTACCAACTCTAAACTCTGAAACAAGTGATTGGCTTAGTGATGCTGACAAGATTATCATCTTTTCTTTTAGTTTAACATTGGAATTAATGATGTTCCGGAGGTATATACTGAGACTAAGCGCTGTCTGGCCGACACGCACATTCTCTCAGGCCAAAGTATAAACATAGAGATTTCCCTGAAAACTAAGGAAGGCGATGCTATGGTGCTCGAGGTGTGGACTGTTGAATTCAATACAGACCATAAGCAACAAGCAAAGGTTAGTAGTGTCTGTTGGAAGACACAGCATTTTTTCTGCTGGGCGGGCGTCTCAGTGTAATATTATGCTGACTAAACCTTTAAAATGGGTGTCATCACGCATGATTAATCCGCTCGCCGGTGCACCAAGTTTCACAATAGCCTTTCATTGTTACTCGGGTAACTGATTGTTGTCTGTCAATTACACAACTCTTTTCATTCAAAGAAATTCTTTTCTGGTCAGAGGATATGTGTGTCTCAATCTATTCTGATTTCTGAGTAAGAGCCGATTCCAATTGTGATATGTACGCTCGATATAGGGATATTGAAATATCTCAGTGGTAGAGCACTGGGTTTTCTACTCGGAGAACCAAGATTGGAATCCCAATCACAATGGGCTCCCGTTGTGAGTGTGGGCTCCTCACATAAACCCTAGCTCACAAACAAACAAGTCTGATGCACTATAAGGTGGGACATTGATACTGACCCACTCGTGGTGCTCCATTCTAGGCCGTAACTGGTGAAAAAACAAGTAACTACCATGACAGCTACAGCATAGTGGTAAGGAGGTCATACAAGAAAAAATGAGTCACAGTATGTCAAACGTTGTCGATTGTCAAAAGATGACAAATGTAAACAGTAAGATCATTGAATGTTCTCACTGTGTACGTAAAATATTACAAAATTGAATAAGCCCCGCAGTGGCCGACTCAATTTTTCCACAGTTTGGACAGGGAATTCTAGTTTTGTTTTCTAGGCTGTTAAGTTGGTAGTCAATGTAGTAGAATATTGTGCAAGGGTGTCGCTTGTTCATACCACCATCACACATTTAAAAAACTTTTGAAATTTTGACAAAAACCCACCTTTTCTTTTACTAGTCCCAATGGGAAAAAACAGGTACTTGTTACAAAGCTTAATATATGTTTCAATCAAACACCTTTTTCATGAGTGAGTTTGTCAATTCAGTGTATACTCTAAATCTTGTAGATAAGCTACACTGTATATAACAGGCTTGGAGTGCTTCTGAAATCCCTGTATTGCCTAACACGGTCAGTAAATGTGTACAAGCTATCCCGGACGCAAGGAGCCGAATCATTTGTCATCTGTTATCGAGTCTTTGCTGGGCAATCATCAGGCAGCCATCTTGGAGCCAACGAAGCCGCAATGAAAGTCGGATCAGTGGGAAGCCCATTGGGAACTGTCAATCTCACCTGTCGATACAGGTCAGTGGGCAATACAGGCAAATAAGGGGTTCATACAAGTGAAGGCTTCGTACAAGTAACGGGTTCATGCCCGTAAGGGGTTAATGCGAGTAAGGGGATCATACACGCAGGTAAGGGGTTCAAACTAGTTATGGGGCTGATGCAGGCAAGGGGTGGAAGCCTTGTATCATTATCACAAATCAAGGGTTAAAAAATCGGCGGAGTCTGAAGACATATAATAACCGTATCGATGCCACGTGAATTTCCACCAGGCTTTTTGATCTCATTTCCTTGCACTTTGATTCTTGTTTGCAGAAACATCTAGGTAATCACAACTTGGCCTCAGCTTTCACAATAACAACCATCATAGATACATATAAGCTTCAATGACCCTAAGCTGCCCTGAGCATTTATTCCTGGTCAGATTGTTGATGGCTATTAGTTTTGCTAGGTACTGTTTCCTTGATGACAAAAACAAGCGGCATTCTCACTGCATATGGGTCATTACGTCGGCGGGACGTCGGGACAACCTTTATCTTACCTTACCTATTACCATCATTTCATTCTCTCTTTGTTTTTCAGAACGCAGATGTTAATATCTCCTGATTCCAGTTTGAGAGAAAAGCAGAGTTTAGAGCTAAAAGAAAATTATTTCAAGGTTGAAGGTCACGCTCCCAGCTCGGCTAGACCGTGTCAAGTGTTGGGAAATCGCCAAATAAATGAGTGAGTAATGAAGCATAGTCCCAAAATTATTCTCCCCATGTAGACAGAGCCTTCCAACTATAGCCTTTTTCCCTGCAATTTTTCAATACCCCTTACAGAGGTTGGTTGCGAATCAGCTCTCTTAAGTTCTATACTATAGGTGACACCGTGCTGTCTCCCAATTACGTTTCCCCGTTTGTTGGATGGCAGCTTCACGATAGGCAAAAACTCGACTAAAACTGTAAATCTTCGCCCAAAATCGAATGGGGACACTCCTTGTCAGGCAACAGGTGTAGAGCAAGCTCTTACATGAACTGAAATAATGATCTTACTGTGAGAGAATTTCTACCATTTCGCTAACACTTTAAGGCAGGAAGCGTTGAGTGGTGGGCATTATCTTACGCATTCCCATCTTTGGTAGGCAAATGGAAGGTGACACGGGCTCTGTAAGTGATCTGTATAACATTAACTTTGCCACTAGCCCTCCGCAAGCTACCGACTTCCATCAACACTACTCCCCAAAGGACTCTCCTAAGGAGAAGTTGTTCCGTCTAGGGGGCAGCAGCAGTGACAATACAGATTCCAGTGGATCGGGTCAACGAATAAGGTTAGATCAATCCCGCCTAGGACCAGTACAATAGAGTTATCCTCTCTCTCTAACTTTATAGCTAAATGGATAACTCAATGGCCAATGAACACAGGCTACACGGCATGCTGACCCGTAGCCTCTGTGATATATCAAGTGCAAGCATATATTTAATCCACATTTCGTCATGCTTATGGACACATCACATCTATGCATGCAAGCACCTCCTTGGCTCTCCCAGATTTTTGATGATCATCTTATTTTCAGGCTGGCCCAAGGTTTGCCCTACGGAGTTGGTACTCTACGGTTGGGCGTTCTGCTTTTAGGGTCACAATCAGAGTCTGACTAGAGAGAAAGAACAAAGTAACGCATAAACTGAAACCGAACCTCGGTCACCTGGTTCAAAGCCGCATGAGCGACCCGCTAAGCCTCAGCTTCTCCCTAATGATTAGACTGAAATGGATTCGGATAGTATTATTGTAGGACTCCTGACAAGACGAGGAGAGTAGCTGCCTTTGCACCTCGCCGGCCCAGTCAGATCAGTTTGGAGGAGGAGGTGCCATTTTCTCTTTTACTCGAGATGTCTCAAGGTCCCAACGAAATGACCTATCCTGACGGACATGATGTAAGCTCACACGAAGACGGAACCATTTTTAATAATAATTTTAAATCAGATCCCAAGTCCTGGGTAGGGCTTTATAGTCCTATGTGTGGATTCTGAAGCAAGGTAACGGCCGTGGTCAGAATACACTATTTGCGCGCAGCAAGTTGTGGATGTGAATCCCAGACAAGTCATTGGTGGTGGTGGTACGAAGGGCATCCGACCTTAATTTCATCCTGAGCTCCAACAAAGTCTCCCTGTTAACCAGGGAGCAAACTCCACGACCCCGCACAGGGATTAATAATGTGGAGTATAAACGGAAGCAAAAGACAGTATGGGTTCTGAAGCAGGTGATCCCCGGATCGCCACAGATTGCAATCCACACTGATCATCCATTGGTTATTGCCTTAGCTGACTGAATAGATGTGAGTAATAAGACAATCGACCAATAAGCGTAGTTTAAGTAAATTGGGTGTCCTGGCAGCTGCATTCTATCTTTGTCATGAAAGGGCAAATCTTGGTTGCGGATGTAAACTTCCTAACAATCTCCTCTCAGCCTTTCTCAGTGAACCTACCAGATTAAACTCTAGCTCTGTGTCTATATGAAGAATCGGTTGGTTAGCGGGTAGCACATTCGGCTGTAGACCAGCTGAGCCGGACTCGGCTCCAAGTTTGTGTGCCACTTCGTGCTTTCTCCCAGATTTGGATCGAGCGTTAATTGAAAGAGAGGTATCATGACTTGTCATGCTGGTCCATGGTTTGCTCCATAGAGTACCAACTGGCTTAGTGATGCCATCCATGTAAAACAAGGTGAGCTTATGTTGTTTTAACAGGAGGGGAAAGCGTTTGATGTAACTCGCTCTATACTGGATGATCCAGAATTCGCTGAACATGATGATGTTCGGCCGAATGATTTTGTCTTTGTTGATTTGGTAAGTAATCCACTGTACAGTTGATTTGATGGAATGGTAAGGTAAACCAGTTGAATTACCCCAAGACAGTGCGAATAGCTCAATGGCTCGAGGTCAAAAGGTCATATTTGTACAGATAATGACCTCTGCTGATGTTGTTTTTCAAATCAAAGACGCTACATAGCTGTGATCAACAGGTGCTCTGATTGGTCAATTAGAAGATTCCCAGGCTTCCACATTAGCCTCTTTCTGTATGTCACTGGTCAAGTCAATAGGGTAGTGAGGGGCCTCCAGAGGTGTGTAAGGGATTTTGATCTTTCCAACACCCAACAAAGCACTTGGAAGAAAAGGGTAACCTCATGTAAATCGTTATCGACAGACAGAGGCCGACTATGCAAACTTATATTCCCCGATATATAGAAATCTCATGATAATCACCTACTAATGAACAAGCAGGATCAATGACGGACCTCCCCTCCCATTCTTCTATTAATCCTGGATATGAAGGACTGAATAAAGTCGCAGTGGAGATTCCTCTTAGGCAGCTAGTGCATAAAATTGGCCGGGACACAGAGGGATGGAGCCCCATTTGATCATGACGACGGTGGGTGATTAGCATTCCCCACCACGCCATCACGTCTTCTGCCGCCAGGCAACTCGCGTAGCGTGGCTCGATGCCTCACCGGCAGTACCAATTATCTAACCTTTAGCGGTCTCCATCACCCCACATTTTTCACTTTAACCACTGCCCTTATGACATCTTAAAAATGCTGGACTGTTATCACCAGGCTTTCAATAAACTGTTATCACGTACAACGTGCCTTTTACCAACAGGTCCAGACTCCATGAACCTGTGCCATGAAGAATTACACAACACTGTTTGTTAGAATGGATGGATCTCATCATTAATTACTCTCGCGTTTCTTCTTCAAGCTATGCACACGGCTCTTCTGCTATAGCAAAAACAAACCCGGAGAAATTTCTACTCCCCTGCTTCAAGCTTGTTGGATTCACCCATCATCCACAAATGTTGAACGCACCATGTATAAGAAATGGCAAGCTCAAAACAAGACAAGATGGAAGTTAAAATGCTTGTTTAGCAGTCATGTTTCGGCAGCTCGCTTGTAGCTTAAGTTGAATGTGTTGTTTTTGCAGAAGACGCCTTTCGCTGTCCCCGATACAGGAGATGACCTCGGCAGATTTTATAGAAGCTGCCAGACACGACCGGATCTAAGACTCAATCACGGGCCCACTATAGCTGACACTCTACAGCAGCTAGACCTCGATAAATTTGAGACGAAAAAAGAAGAACTTGACAACTTTTTCAAATTTCTGGATGAAGAGGACTTTGTGCATGGTTCGCCAGTTTAGTTTGTCATCATAAATAGTGATGATCAACTACACGTTATTACGGCCTAAATGTCCGAGTCAAGCTTCCACTCAATGTTTTACATACAAATTGTAACAATTTTTATCAATAAAATGTTTTCTAATTATGTTCACTTTAGACGTACATGACAACTCACTGCTCCAATCGCTCGTATATACAGCCTCCCACATTGTGCGAAGACAACTCCAAATAAATGATCGCAATAGAGCCCCTATAGTAAAGGCTCTACATCAAACAAGATGGCGGTGCCCTTGGGTCCGTCGTGTTTGCTTAAATTTACTGTCGGCTTATGCAAAAACCAAGGATCGCGATGCCTTTCAACTACAAATTCGCTTATGTTGAAAAAGAAGGGCTATCCTAAATATCGTAATTGGACCACTGTGTCCAGGAGAGAGCTGAATCGCATTGATGAGGGACTATCCAGGACTGGATACGAATACGGTCCCTTGACTGACAAGCCAGATTGGAGCTTTGCTGACGGAAGACAGGGTTTTCCTGGCACTGGGCAGCTCAGACGAATAGGAGATGACTACGATATCGCCAAGACAGTCAGAAACTATAACAACGAGCTGGAAAATATTGTTAAATCGGCAGAGAAAAGGGAGTCAAACTGAAAAATTTCACTTGTTTCCTATTTTTATTTTGTCTCTTGTCCTTGACTTGAGTTTGATTCAATGATTCGACTGGAGTCTTGACTTATGACGTCTTTACTCTTAGTCAAAGTAACTCAAAGTATGGCAATTCTAGACTAGACAATGCTTGTAATGCTTATTAACTATTTCCTGTAGCGTAGGGCTTGGTTGTCTTGTCAAGTTATAATCTATACACTACAGTGGCCATGGAGTAACTGAAACTGTAAGGTTAAAACGTAGGTCACTCGCTATTTAAATAAAGTAAATATTGCTCTCTGCCCCTTGTACACTAAGAATAGATATCATTGAAAGCATCATATCGGCTGAGAATAGGGACTAGACACGATAAGTGTTAAAAGTCCATTTGATGTTTTATGATTATGACATGAGTCATGAGGAAGGATTCACTACTTCCTTACTTAACACGTCATGCTACCCATGATAATGGTGTGCTATCACTATCCACTGATCAACCTCTAGCACAACCAAACTAATCATAAGGGCAGAAAAAAGATTACATGTAACTTTATTAGAAAATGCCAGTGTGTGT
>Ga0224501_10001719_pt1 | contig 17022 bp, 8 predicted proteins | sample SF_Oct11_sed_USG_4_FD_169105 | JGI IMG/M metagenome (GOLD analysis project Ga0224501, IMG submission 169105) | Sediment microbial communities from San Francisco Bay, California, United States - SF_Oct11_sed_USGS_8_1 | ecosystem: Environmental > Aquatic > Marine > Sediment | place: USA... | reverse complement strand
CGGTACCTGGGGACACCAACCATAAGCATCAGAAAGAATAAGTCAAAATTCAGAGTTTACAATTACATTCTTGATCTATGGAGGGATACATGCGCCAACCAATACTTACACGTCTTCTTCGAGCGTGTAGTTCTTATTATATGGCAGCTGCCTTCTATAGAGGCTCACGATATAGAATGACAAAATAATAATGGGCAGTATAAACGCCAAACACCATCCCATTCCAAACCATACCAGATTCTAAAAGTATTGTAAAGAGTGCCATACCAGTGCGAATTTCCAAAAATACATACGGGGTGGAGAGAAAGACAAAGTCTCTCTAAGCAGTCCAATAATTGCTCTGATAGTCCATAACAAAATTTTATCTCGGGTACGGAATGGCTATAACCGCTCGGCAAACTGTCTTTCATTTGTGTTGAAGGCAAAACGACTACCATACCACACATTGAGAAATTTGGAATTCTCACTCTTTTCTCCGAAAGCTTCATGTAGCAACTCAGTGCATTCAGCTGTGGGCCTAGTAACTGCAATCGGATGACTTATCCACAAAAATAAATAAAGTAATTCCATGTCTGCAGGACAGGGCAGCTGCCAGGGGTGGTACAGAATTTGGCCTACAGAATCGCTTTGACTTTCATTTCTTAGGGCGAGTCATTAGGAGATTCTGCTTGGACCGGTATGCCCTTGGAGAAGGTACAATTTTTTTGCCAAAACTGGGAATCGAAACAGGAACTCACCGGTCCAAGGCCCATTTCACTATCCATTGACGCTTTATTTATCCACATATTCACATGTGCATGGTGCGCCATTGGTCATAAGGGGAATTCATCAACACCTACCAGGGTGGGAAGTAAATCACTGCAGAATATATCGGTGGTGGTTTTCAGACCTGTTGAGATCGGCTTACAGCTGGGGTAGCTACTCGTCATCTTTTGTATTACAGAGTCAATCACATCAGTGAAGTTAACTCGACTAAATGTCACATTCCTCAAATCTTCCCTGAATCTCATCTACAATGATACAATCTAAATGACTTCTTATACTTGAGCATTATCATCTAACTGCTACAAGAACTAGCAGGGCATTTCAGGGAAAACCTACAACCGTAAGCTTTAGCACCTTTCATAGTAACAGACGAACTCATTTGCAATGATCAATGAGCAATGATAATGTGAAACTAAAACCGATATACTCTTGAGATACTCACAATGCCATTCCCAGTTTTGTTGTGGATGCCTTCCCAGCTCACCTAAAAAAGAAATAAACTATATATAATTGAACGAGAGCATGTAGGGTGTATACGGTTTTTTGGAGTTGTGTTCCCCATTCTTAAAGGGAGATAACTCCGCATTCATTGCAGCGATAGCGAGTGGTTTTTTCCACAAACCGAATACCGGTCATTCGAATAATTATGACCCAAATGGCCCAAATGGAACTAAAATGGGATCTTATTATTGAAACTTAGTAACTTAGTGATCTGCACCCCCTTATAACATAGAGTAGAACTTAAAATTGAACGTAAGATTGGAGAAAACTTAAGTTATAAGACGTGCTTTGCTGGTTTTCCGTTGCCCTAAATAGAGGCCGTTGCGTTCGGGCCTCTATCATTTCACAATAATGGCACTAACGCTCGCTGGTAGAGGTGAAAAACTGCACTCTGAAACCCTATTTCTATATTTTTGTTGAAAATTTTCTCTCTATAGACTTGTGTAACCACAAGTCTAATGTGCACCTGCAAGAGGATTTTCCAAATATCAGCGCGTAAGCCAAGAAATCAAGGAAAACACCAACAGCTGTGTTAACCTTTTATCTCGAGGTCCATTCTGGTGCGTCAACAGCCTAAAAGGTACATCGCCGAGGGCCGAAAGTATGCGCATTGGATAGGGCTATATCTAAGCTTCCATTTGAACTGGGTATTGGGCCCATTTGTTCATGGTAGGCTTCAGAATCTACAAACAAGTGAAGTCACTCTTGTCCATGTCATAACCCCTTTAAAGTCGAATTCTCCACACAAATACTCATTTGTTGCCAGTTTTTACATGTCCAGGACCAGTTAATCCAAATGAGTGGCTAGCTGCTATGAAGGTCTTTGCCTTTTACCCGATATCAACAAGAGGATTTGGGTGTTTGAGGTCAAATTAAAAGGCATGAGTCCTAGTTGACCAGGTAGGGAGCTCTTATGAAATTTTTAGCAATGAACAAGTTTATTCATTGATTCATTTTTTAAATAGATTTGGTACTGTGAGCTAACAACCCAATACTATTAATCGGCATTGGGCTACATATAGCTACCATGTAAAAAAATCAGTTTGCCCTATAGCTATTACTTATGTAATTACAGATTCAGTAGGGTGTGTAAAACTTAGATAGTTGATGTTTTCTGTCCGCTGCAATGCTCCTCGCATTTTGAGTTTGTCTTGCACTCACCAGGGCATCACCGAGTTTACTACAGGTTTCTTGGATATCTGCATTATCACTCTGTTCACTCCGTAACCGAGTTATAAGCTGTAAAGTTATATATTACTATAAAAAATTCTGTTATCAGGTGCGTGGCAGGGTTCTTGAGGTGTGATATATTGGTCGGCAATCTGGTCCAGTAACTAGGCTGACAGTCATGCGACATCATCAAAAACAGAAAGTTCTATTAAATTCGCTACGCAGTTTGTGTAGGGTAGATGGTAATTGACAGCCTATAGTCTAATAAATATCATAAATAATAAATATCATAAATAATAAATATCATAAATAATAAATATCATAAATAATAAATATCATTGGTGAAAGCAGTTAATAGATTGCGCACTTTTTAGGACACCTAAGTGCTCCACTGAAAGATATAAATAACCATTTTTACTGTTTACTTTATGAACTATTTTAACAGGGTTTAATTGTTTGGTTTGACCCAGAAAGTTGTTTTTTGTACAAAACTTTTAGTCAACCAATGACTGTGTTTCATACATAAATACAAAGAATACTGATGGCAACTACGGTTCTCGAATCTCACCTTATTAAGCGAGCTTGTTTCAGGCAAAGTAATATTATCAAAGTCGTTTAGCAGTGAGTTCAAATCTTGGGACAGCACTTCGGTTCCTGCCATATTCACCTCCAGAGAACTTGCATTGAGGTAAGGCTGGAAAAAAATTGATTCGTCATCCAACGAACAGCAGTGACATGGGGGGTTAGTTGTGTCTTTGTGCTGTTGGTAGTGGAGTCCAAGCACGACTTTGTGCAAAATAAGGGTGATGCCATTGTCTTGTCATAAGCAGCCCACTGATCGGCCAGTACCGCGAACCATTCGTAACCATCCATGTTGATTTAAATCCCAACCAAAAGCCATCCATAGGCATCCTTGGCCCCACAAACCAGGCACGAACTATCTGAGTACATGCAGTCTTACCGCGTTAGAGTAAAACAAAGAATCCATATGTATATCCTGTTGCTCTCTAGTGAGGCTTGAGAAGAAGAGACTGGGTTCATCACGCGAGCAGCCACTAAAACAAATGCAGGGTTCGGTTCACCTGCTTTTAGAGGAGGGACGCTTCCGGCGAGTCGACTGAAAACTCGGCCGAAAACTAGGGCTCTAAAAGCAGCCCTCTTTTAAAACTTTTTAGCGACTCTATCAAAAACCACTCTTTAAGCAATTCTGTCACCTGAAACTATACCCCCTAGCGAGATTCTATTTAGTCAACCAATCAAATCTCATCTTTGCAGATTGTGGCAAAACTGCAGTAGCTGTACTAGCCTCGATACATGGCAATGAATCAATGGTAAGATTTACAGCGCAGTAAGTGATCCGTATAGACTCTATTGGTTGGCAAAGCGACTCTTGATGGTTATTCACTGCATTTGCTGAATTAATTAGGACGCTTGACTGCCTTCAGATTGCCTGATTTATTTTCTTCCTTTTTTTTTCAACTAGGTCAGCCAATAGTGTTTGAATCCCTGGCAGGATTCTGGCGTCACCTGTACCATTTACCTGTATAGAGTGAGCAGGCGGCGGGTATCAGCCAACCATTCAATGTCGTCAACCTTCACCTTTGTCATCTACAAAATAATTTCATCATTTCAGTATCTTATGTAAAGATTGTCCTTTAGCCAATGGCATCATGGGGAATGGCTGTTAAAGAGTCAATTCGCACTGGGAATGGTGTAACTGGGTTGGGTTGCCACTCCTCACCTTCACCTTCCCCAGCTCTAAAGAGAGCCGGGTACCTATTTTCGGGTGGGTGAACAGAGAGAGTTTTTGAAAAGGCCACCGCACAAGCTCTCTGATCCAACGACCTTAGGCGCCAATGGCAAGGCCCCTCTGATGGTTTAGCCACAACATATCTTCCGGAGATAAACATCCCATTCTAGTCAGTATAGCAGTAATCATTTTCATATTACCAGTGAAAATGGCTTGTGCTCAATTCTCAAATATGCGATGCCGATTCAATCAGCATTCATTGCGGCTCCATAACTACCATTTTAGTTGACACGAGACTATCGTCAATTGTCGTCAAAATACTTAGTCGATTATGTGAACAAACAAGGACCCTATTACAGGTCTAGTGATTGCCTCGGCATTTAAAAAAGACCCGGCGTTAGTTGTGTATTGTGACTATACCACGTAACGAAGTTGCCGCTTGGGCAGAGTTGGTGTAGTAGAAGCTGACTACGCCCAGGCCCAGCTTCACTCTACCAGTTTCAGTGTGAAGCATGAGCTACAAGACTGAACGGATGGTCCTAGGAGCCTAGGGGTCTAAGCCACTTCTTCAGAGGTCACCCACAGAGAATCCGGCTGCTCTTAACGAAATTGGAAAAGTAGACTTTTGACAACTGCACTGAGATATATACCTGATCTAGTACAGAGTCTGGGTTATCCATTGTCCAGCAGAGCTGACTGGTCACAAGAGAACCAGACGCAAACAACACCAGTGTTATAAGCATTAGCAGTGAGTAAAATATAAATGAGAAACCAACACCACTACAACACAAATGATTAGTTTTGTGCAATACACACATCGGTGAGTGACCGGGTCTTCCTCCATATACCGTCGGTAAGCTCTGGTATAATAGATTAAACATCCTTTCGGACCAATGGACAATTATGAACTCTTTTCCATGCCATCAATGAAGTGCATTGAAAAAAAAGGATTGGGAATCTTGACCAAAAATCCACGATTGCACGAGTAACTGTTACCCGCAGATAAGCATGAATTTTCCTTTGCACTATTTCTTCAAAGTGTTGGACTTCAGAATTTTTAGAAAAGGCAACGTTCATTCATTTTAAAACTCCTCGGGCTTCGCTGCGGGAATTTAAGGGCCTACCACACGATGGCGAATTTGCGAAAAAATCGCGAAGCAATCGCAAATAACGTTACGTGAAAAATTGCTTTCCGAATTTGCGATAGCTGTTTCGCGCGAAACTGCAGTTCTAGCACGCTAAATAAAATAGTGAATCACGCTTACAAGGCACACGCTGACTGGCTCAACCACTCCCATAGTCCGTGGGAATCCTAAGGCTATAAAGTAGAAAGTCAGAATGACCACTTACGTCTGACTTGAAACCGTATTTTAGCTAGTTTGGGAGCAGTCATAATCGTAGAGCATGAAACAATCAAATTCATGAGAACCAGAGTATCTGAGGTGATTATAAAACAAAATCTTGCCGAATTTACCTCCGAGTAGCGGCTAGTTGAGTCCGGCCACGAGCACAATCCCCACGCACGATTTCTAACGACAGTTTGACCGGAAACAGAACCAATAGATACGACACCAACTACGCAGTCTTATTAGCTTCGGTCATGTTACTGTGGGAAACCCTAGTAGTTCGCGAATAGCGATCGTGTGGCTAGGAATGCGAATTGCAAATTTTCCGCGATTTGCAATTAGCTTATCGCAAAATCGCCATCATGTGGCAGGCCCTTAACTGAGTTTAAATAGTCTTTTGAGTTTATAGATTTGAGCTGAAAGGAAGTTATAGGCACCGTAGACTATTGTACACTATTAAATTTCTTTTAGATTGCAGGTTTATATGATTGAAGACAGACTTATCTTTGAACACATGGGGAACTACTGTAGTGTACCAGAAGCAGCAAAAGGTGGTTGGCTTCTCTATAAAGTGTTTATCCTTATTAGCCATCAGATTTATTGGAATTCATCTAAACCAGCTGAAATTACTGAGGATATCCTGATTAGGCTCTGGGCCAAATGTGGGCACAGAGTGCGAATCGTGAAATAATAAATGTAATTCTACACCTGCGTGCCTCATAGGGAAGGTAAATCTATAGTGAAATGGGAATGAAGAAATGAGAAAGTGCATGGTCAATAGGACAGTTAGACGTTAGCAGTAACCATTGTCAGCAAGTGTAGGGAGTTATCCTCTCCTGTTACTCACGCGAGAAGAAAGTTAGCGCCTTTGCCTTTGTTTCTGCAGCTAGCATCTGGTCCTGCTCTCTCTCCACAACCGCAGATAAGGCCAGTGCAGAATAATAAAAAGATCAGGCTGAACAGTCCACCAACTCCCATGAAGATGACATATAACCTGTGAAATACATAACACGAGTAGCTGATGAGAAACTAATGTGACTGAGTAATTATACAAAATGTAATGATGTCTCTTCAGAACGATTTTTTAACATGGAATGATATATTGAGTGCAAACTATGTTGTAACTAAGTTAGGCTGAGGTGAGAGTCGGACACGGTTGAATACTCATGGCTGGTGGTTTGGCATGGAGCAGCGTGCACTGTGCCATGGTAAAACCAAGTAAACAGTGTACAAAAGACAGCTTCACTGTAACTATGAGGATTTTATATATAGGGAAGTACCCAGGCAAACTGGATTGCGGCCTTAATAATTTATATGGCTCAGTACAGTGGTTCTCTTCACATAAATTTATCTTTAATACTTTGTATTATATGTGGCTATGATTGCACTGTAATGGTGAAAACTGCAAACCAGCCTCAGAAATCCGTGGAACTCCAGCGGAAACTTTGGTAAAGAGCCTGATATACATCCACTGGCCTGTTAGAATACACTATCTACCTTTTACAGGTTCTGTTACCCAAGGGTCAGTCTGAACTTTTGGTCTTTTATCAGCCCGCATTTTGACTAGTCGATTTGGCAGTAGGAATGGTATATTGTACATATAATTATGAACTTATAAACAACACCCCACTAATAATGCATAGTCTATTATTTGCTCAGTAATGACACATTGATGGGCAAATTTGTCTTACCCAATGTTTCTATAAGATCGAACATTGGAATCATCCCCAGCTGATAGATACTGCAGCGGAGTCCAAAGATGATCCATCTGAGACTACAAAATACCAATTAAAGACATATCCAGCATCCAGACATAAAAGTTACCTAACCTCAGCCTCTGATGCAGTCATGTTACTCCTCGATGGGGCAGTGCGCCTCCTACTAAATGTTCTTGCATCTTGACCTTTTTTGACATAATTGGTTATTGTGAGCGGCCATATTTGATGACCATAACGCGAATTAAGCATGGTTTTAGTAAAGTAAGTGAGTGAATGGAACCTCTTCATTACTGAGTATAGGAGTTATTTGACAAGCCAGACAACACCTGGAAATATGAGGAGTTTGCAGTGAAAGTTAACTTGCTCGGGGTCAACTCACACTCTACCAGAGTGGCTACTGATTTCAGTGTGAAGCATTATTTTCATTACCTCAACTAACTCAGTCATATTGACCAAAGTTTCCTGAGCAGTCTGCTCAAGGTTGCCGTATGTTGAGTTCAGGGCTGTAACAGATATGACTAGTGTGATCCTGCAGGTACAACAAAACTACAATGACTTTGGTCTATCCAATTAAAAAAGAGATGGGCAGTTCATATTCAGAAAATCTCACTTCTGCTAAAACCAACTAGACAGGAACCACAGGAACAATGTTTATGTTCGGAATTAAAATTGGGGAGACTATAGTGAAACTGCAGTTATGGTGAGGCTGCAGACACAGTGAGATTGCAACTAGATTGGCCTGGTTACAGTTAGAATGAAGCCGCAGGTAGAGTGACACTTCATACTGCAATGACATTATGCGAGCAGCGCCAAGAACAATACGAGATTTTAAATACATTTCTAGCTTTTAGCGATGATTTTCCGAGATTGAAATAGGCCATGCTGTGGGGCGATGGTTGTGCACATGGGTACTAGTATGATCACAAGCCGTTTCCATTCCTTATGAAGAGTTCAGATGTTGTATGTAGTTAACTAACCTGTCATTGGTAAAGCGTCAGTCACATTCTCTTTGATGGTACTCAAAATCTACAAAAGGAGCATAACTCTAAGGTAATCATGGATACAAGGCCATGAAATATTAGACATAAGCACATAGGCGAGTGAGATTTTTCTGCTTAGAATCTTCAAGTTAAAAGCAGGTAAATTCAGTCACTCTTCGCGTTACCACAAACCATTTCATTACCTCACTGTACTTTTGAAGAATGTTCTCTTTGGTGTTGTTCATAGCTCCAAGACTTGCATTCATCTAAAAGAAAACAACCTTAAATCTCATATTTCAATGATGCGCCTAGCATCGGTGCAAAAGTTGGTACTGGCAATTTCAAACTATTACAGAAATATTTGTACCAGTCAACAAACCGATTGATCTGAACAAGCAAAATGGTCTGCACTTAACAGCCCCCTGGTGGGCATATTTCATAGACAGCACTGTTGGCTCCATTTCAAGAATTGGTGAATCAGGTAAACTTAGTTTTGGCAGTCTTCGGTCTTGGGAGATCATCGTACAGCTTCTAGTGAAGCTGCAAGCCTGGGCAGTGCTGACATAGTGAAAGTTAGCTATGTCCAGGGCCACTCCACCGGGATACCCCCTGACTCAGTATGAAGCAATGCACTATAAGACTAAACAAATAGTCCGGAGATGTTGGGGTGTCAGTCAAACAGTAAGTTCACACATCACTCACCGAGAGCATGACTAGTTTTCACGAGAAGGGAGAGGTGGATCGTTGATCGATATTGGCCCTTACCCAATGGTTGGGACCACTATGTATACTGTGGTGATCCGAAGACACACCTAGCAAATTGGGTGAGAGGCTTGCTAAAGCCTATACCAAGAAAACAACCCTGTCAGCAGTGAGACTCGAAACTCCAGACTTTTAACAACTGCTATTAGTATCCTGTGCTACCGGTACAAGTTGGCTTTTTAACAGCCACTGCCCCAATGCGATAACCTTTACTTAACTAGTATCCTAACAGTGCACCTACCACAGAGGCTTTATCTGTGAGGTCATTGAGAGCAGATTGGTTACATTTGTTCTCACACAATGCGGCTAAATCTGACAGCAATGGGGAGATCTGTGAGAGGCCAAGATAGACCTTTGACATGTAATCTACAAGGATAACAATAATTCAGCAAACTAGAATCAACTAAAAAGTGAAGAATATCCTTTATAGAGAATTAGATAGCGTTTCGCCAAGGGTGAAACACGCTACCATTATATCACGAGTTGCCCTATCTTTATGTCAAAGGGCAAATGACTCCTGCAATATACGGAGCTTTCTACCTTAGCCATTTAAAGCGATTCCAATAAAACCATTCCATTTTGATGAAGTCACAACTCCGTGGTGTTACCCTTTTACTGCTGACTGATTGCTAAACCATATCTTCATATCAGTGGGGAGAAAGCCAGTAGAAGAACAAGATAATTACGAAGTTTTCAGGCGTCAAAGGGTACACTAAGAACAGCCACTCACCCGATAGGCCATCTACCGATGAGTTAAGGAATCCATTATGGGACATCTCTAGAGTCTTATCTACAACATATTATTCGTTTCAGTTCTCTATCCCGAGAGGACTTGTCAAAAATCTGGGGGCAGAATTTCTACCGTTGAGAAAACCATCGCATGTTACTAAATCAAAATCTACTTTTCAGCACTTGGTACACTTTTTAGCGCAGAATGAAACATGCGGTGAGTAACTGGGAGAGCTGACTAAGCCAGGCACTTTACAAGCTAATAACAGTTCTTAAAGTGTTAGTGCACTGAGAAACATGGTCCCACATTTTATCCTTGATCTCATTTCTTGGAAGATAAGGTATGGCACAATATGATGGTGGGCGGAGCTCAGCGATTTCTGTTGGTTTCGTCCCTATCTAAACATGGATTAGGTAGGCTGCTGATTCACGATATAGGCTTATAGAGGCTTATAGAGGCTTATATAGGCTTATATGATCTAAACAGATAATGAAGATATTTGCGCTGTTTCAACAATTTGTTCAAAAATTCACTCAATGTACAATGTATCCGTGATAGGCTATCTTTTGTGAATTTTTGATGAGAATACAAAATATGAAAAAATAATTTGGAGTCAGCATGGCCGCCGATTGATCTCACTTAGTAAGGCACCGGTTATAACAATCGTACAAGCACTATTGCTTACGAACTGTCCTTAGTAATCATAACCAATGGCCAGGCTAACAAGTAACCACAGGAATCTCATCGCCTAGCCATCAGGCATCATGAATGCTTGCCTGGAGTGATACAAAAACATCGCTACTTTATTAGGTCAACAACTCTTCCACCTAACAGTACAAAGAGTTTGACTTGCGCGCTGCTGTGTTTTTACCGGCGGTCTAAGGTGAATTCCACGCAACCCTGTTATACATTTTAAATAGCATTTCTAGATGAAAGAGGGCAACTCCCACATACAGACTGATGCACAACCTAAGAAGCTTGAGTAGCAAAGCTAAAGCCAACTATCTTATCACTGATTCCTTTGTTCCTTAGGGGCAGGTGGGCGGGGGGGGGGGGGGGGGGGGGGGTGCATTTCTCCGGTGTGTGCTAACCTTACCTCTGAGATGCTCAGCTGAGAATGATCCTACAGGGGCTACTATGTACCCATGAAGCAACTGCAATGTTACAAAAAGAAACATTATGAGGTGCAATGGACACGGGATGCCTGCACGTCGCCATCGCAAGGTGTATAAGAAATAGGGCTATCATATTTATAAATATATGTATATATATATATATATATATATATATTTCCATGTGAATTTAAGTGTTTGGCTACTCGGATCAATTTTCGGAGAATGTAGAGTAATGTGGTGGCTTACTGTGTGTAAACCACAGCGTTATTCTCCATATAGTTATTATATAGTTATAGGATAACTCCATGGCTTTATAACTCTACAGAAGGATAATTTCATGATAGATACAAAATAAACCACCACATTTGGACAGTACTCCCTATTCTCTATGGATACTCTCTGGTTTCTTCAGTATATCATTAGAGTGAATGGAAGTCTATATTTCCTTATTACCCATGAGCCATAAGAATAAACCCAATTTTACCCAGAGCCTTTTTTGAGCGATGAGCTCTAGTAGGCATTTAATAATTGTCATCATGTGTTTTACACACCTGTGAGATGGCATCATTGGTTTGAGATGCAGATGAGTTCAATCTCTTAGTGAGCGATAAACTGTTTGAATTTCCGATAATAGCATCAGTGGTACCGAATGCTCCGAGAAAGACTGCCACTGTCCCAACTCTGAAAAAGATTTTTATAGAGTTATACAAAATCAGGCAAAGTATCAAGAAGTCTCTGATTGTGGTGACTCATTGATTCAGATAACATTTCAAACGTATCTGTCGGTATATCCTTGTTTGAATTGAACGGTATAGCCTATTGTGGAAAAAGCAGCGGCTTTGTTGATAATGCATTCGGTCTTGGACCAGGTGACTCGGGTTCATTTGCAAACTGTTTGAGCTTGCCAAAGTGAGTCACTTTTAGGCAATGACTGGAGCACACATTGACTTGGGGATTTCACAATATCGTTTTGGCTGACAAATCAGATTATTCCTGTGACGTCTTGTAATTGATAAACGGGTCGACCCATTGATAATGACGCATCAACACAAGTGGGTGAAGTCAATCTTATGTACTTTCAGAATTCAACTTTAAATTCAAAGACCTCTTTGTCTAAATAACGCGTCACTCATGGGATTATATTACTTTGGTGTTTGAATGAAAAAAACCTATAGTGATTCAAATATTTTTTTAATTGGAATGGAGTATTTGTTCTTGGCTGGAACCCCTTATTTTAGTGTAGTTTGGGTTTAGCTATTGTTCAGTTGATTAGGTTATAGTATGTGGTATTTTATTGACTAAGCCCATCGGCAATGATCGATTAAAAAAGAGTACACATTATGGAGCGAGCGAATTGAGAGAGCACCGAATAACGGTCGACAGGGTATCAAATACTAGAGAGATCTCTCAAATATCTGTTGTGCATCGATGAACTACAGGATCAAACGAACTCGATGTGAAATTCCAGAGTTTGGTAAAAAGATTTGTTTCAATTAACTATAGAATCCTGTGGAGTCAGATGCTTTTCATTGATCGCATATTCGTCAAGGGACTCTGTCGACTGATCACGAATAAACCAAACAATCATGCGTTGAATGGAGAATTCTTCCATGGTCACAATTTTCACAATATCAGAATGTGATAACAGGGAATTATATAAGATATAGAGCAGTTGACTCCTGGAGGAAATGTTCCAAAACATATCAGCTTGCACATAATATCAAGAATAAAAGTACCCTGGGATAAGATGTCATTTAGGCCATAAGGGGGTTGGACTGATATGACATGTATGTAGAGTGATGTACACTAGTCACCAGATAGTGATGAAACCTTGGTTGCAAAATTTTTATCAGAGGCAAACGCTACACTTGACTCATACTGATAAGGTGAATTGAATTACATCAGCAAACTCACACCTAGATGTAGGTAGTTCTATGACTACCGCTAAAAGGAACTAAACTCACCAACATTTAGTTAAAATTAGCAGTGCATCATTAGAGACTGGAGAGTGTAGGTGATTGCTAACCCCACCAGTTGTGATTCAACAGAACTCCCGTCGCTGAGAATAAAATCCTGACTTTAATTTATTAATCTCATGATGGCTTTCGGAAGGGAGGAATTGGTGAATAGGATGCAAAGGTGCCCTGGGACACACAGTAAAACCAACCTAGTGTGCAAACGAAATTAGATTTAACCTACAGATCAAACTCATGCAATTTCCTTTAAACTAGTCTCCTTACTTTGGAATCTAGGATTAGGAATAGCAAGTCATAATCTATGCACCCGATGTTTTGCGAATCCTGTTATATTGGTGAAATTCCAAGTGCCCAAACTCGTCCCCATACAGAAATTTGACTTACAATAAGAATAGGACGAGCAGGATCGATACAAAGGAACTGAAGCATCTTTTTCCTTTGGCATTCGGAGGATCAACATATTTGGTTTTGCCACCACATTTGTTGCCCAGTCGGCAGCAGCAGCAACAGAGACCGATTGATGGAATGAGCACGATAAGGATAACTCCAATCAGTGAACACGCCACGAAAGACCGGAAATGGCCGGACAGGAGATGCTACAATGAGAAAACGATAGTCTGATTTGATGATAGTTAAGTGCACCAGATACAAATTGACCGAAATGGTGGGTAGAAAACGGGCAAAAGTGCAAAGTGCCAGTACTAGGCAAGAGTGGCAACTGCTTCCTGCTTCACTGCCCATCCACAATGAAAAGACTCGCCGAGGGACCAACCCCATGCCCACTTAAGTTTACTAAAACTTTGAAGTTATTATTTTCCATAAGCGAAACTAAATAAGGATCACAATATTCCCGACAGCATAAACTTTATTTGAGAAATGACTGTAGAATGTGCATTGCGGCTGGGTTGGCTAATATAATTATCTTTATTATCCAAGGAATTGAGCTTCAACTAAATAGGTCGCCAGAAGATGTGCGGCTCGCATGTAAGCACAAACTGCAGTGAGCGATGCACAATAAACACTAGCAGCTCACACTCCTCACAGAGACGCATATATTGGGTTGATGAAACCAGTGTGTAGCTCAAGCAAGAGTTGTCTGTTAATAAACTAGCCACCTGGACGCACTGAAGCCATAAGCACAAACTATGGATTCAGTGAATGGATAAACTGATTTTAGAGGCATTAAGGGGATGGTATCATGAATCAGTTCATCCTATTTCCATGACTATCCGACAAATTCGGTCTAACAAAAGCGATAGGCATAAGATTAGCCGGATCAAATTCCATCAGCGATAATCATTGAGTTGACAGTCCAGAGCGACAAAGTAAACAATCCTAACTGGGCGATCTGGCTTCCAGGTTTCTGAATTCGGCCGTATGTAGCACCAAATCTTTTCTCATGGGGAAACTAGGCTCGCATACTACTGGACAGTAGAGGAGGAGCCAAAAGGAACAGCAATCAGGCAACAGGCACCCTAATCGGAAACTTTGAGCTTTACCTTGGATATTGGCCAGGCGTTTTCTTGAAGATAATTCTGTGTATTATTTGGTAAGCTGGCTATATATGCTAAAATATAAAGGTGTGAATTGTGAGAGAAATGGTTTGGTGAAGATCGATGCACTTTATGCCATTGATTGGTGGGAAATGGGAGTAGATCCTTCTTTATTTCCCATACCATCTCGGATCCCATGTAAATATATTGCCATATAAAAAGATCTGTGGTCTTATTCAAGCTGTCCATGTAAAATTAAAACAATTTTAAGTAACAAAATAAAATTAAATGTCAAGTTCACACTGCATTGGGCTACCGAGTTTTGGCCGCTAGACAGTTGCAATGGCATGGGTGTTTCCATTGAGCTTGATCGCTCACTCGTGGTTGGAAAAGATGCCACTGCAGTTCTGCTCGTATATGTTCATCCCTTGAACAAGAGGGGGGTATAAGTTTGTGAAAGAGTTACAATAGTGACCGGCTGGGGGTGATGTCTGTAAGAAGAGTGACTGTTATTAAAAAATGTGACAGTTGCGAACGTAACAGCCCTTCCCAGACAAAACGAAATGCCTCACACAACCAACTGGGTCTTTCCTGCATACGGTGGGGATTTTCACTTCTGAAAACCGGAAAATTTGTGTATATGTACAATGGTAAGCGATGTTATTCCCAAGAATAACAGTGAGGTTGCCAGCAAGCACAATGCGCTTCGCTTCTAACATTGTCTTATTCACTTACCAATAGTCTCTATATCAACGGGTACCTGGCCATAAACTGCCATGATGAAGTTAGTGATGGTATCGTGCATAGGCTTCATTATAGGTTGACTTGTTGTTCCAATAGGTGAGATGTGTATAGCTTGAAGCACCGCAGCAACATCTTCAGTAGTGGATCGTTTGGTTGATGGGCTTGGGAATGATGTACTACTACTGCTGGTTAAAACCACAGTAATTTCTGAGAACTTCCCCGTTCCAGAAGCAGTTGCGTCGGAACTCGATATAGCAACAGTGATGTGCCCATTACTGGAGCCATCGTCAACAATAGGAGGCACCGAAGTTGTAGCAATAGCTGTTGGAGTTTGGGTTTCAAGAGCTTTTATTTCTCCTGCTGATGATGATAGGACGCACGTCGACAGTAAGACGAGAAGGGCAACCCAAGTGCCAGGGATACTTCTAAAACTAAAACTAACAGTCTGCCCCGGAGTCATTATGATTGTGAATCCTTCTCGTTCTCCAGATTTGAAGATCACAGGGTTATTGGTTGTCTCTGACTAGCTAAGAGTCGGCGTTATTCAGTCACTTCACTACAGTTCACTGATCCTTAGTTGACTTTGACTCGGTCAAACTTTGACTTTGAGTTTGACTTCACTCTTCAGTCTTCACTTTGACTTTGAGTTGATCACTGGATGCTTTGAGCTTGACTTTGTACCAAAGCTCCGACCGAGTTTGATGATATAAAATATCTCTCAACAATATACGTGTAGCTCCGATGATGATTAGCCCGCAATTCAAACCAAAACGCGGTGCTAAACAGCCAGAGACTGAAAACTCATACTGGCAACAATCCCCGTGCTAAAAATGAGAGCTGATAAAAGTAGGCGCGGTTAGCTTTATCCGGTAAACAATTTTCTGTCCTCCAATTGCTCTTACCAACTATCAGCGAATCACGATGATCGAATCTTCTTGATCGCGATCTGATTGGACACACCTCCTGCAGGACCTGTGAAAGTGCTTGCTCAACAGGTGGTTTTTATTTTCTTGCACGGTTTTGAGTCTCTTTTAGCGGCCAAGAAATGTCGAAAATAATTGAATGCGTACCCAATTTTTCAGAAGGTCAATCCAAGCAGGTGGGTTTTGCAGTCCAGTGTGTGATACATGCAGGATGTGGCTTGCATGCATGATAGTTATAATTATATGCAGTGGCTCGATCTCCTTTCGTATGAACTATCAGGAGTATCAGTATCAGTCAGTCAGAGTCACTCACTACTCAGTATCACTATGCCTATGGAGTATGGTCATATCATATGACGGGTAGACCTCCCAGCTGTTGAGTAGCGCTATCAGTGTCTAGCACTGGGTGTGTTGAGGTACTCGGAGCAACCGCCGTCAATGACGTAGTCTGCAGCTTATTGTTGGCCACATCGGCAGAGGGGTGATGATTAATGGCCAAATTTGTGGAGTGTTGGGGTAGTGAGGAACTACGTACCGCCCCCTGAACCCGTACTCTTAAAACCGTGTACCCGGTACCCGTACCATGTACCCCAAGCTCGAAACCATGTACCCTCGAAACCACGCACTTCCACCAGCAATTTGGCAAAAGAATTAAAGGAAAACCCTCGAATTGTCAGCATAAAAACATGTTTATTGTTTTCACTTTCAATACCCAGGTTTAAACATGGTATTTTAACATAAATAAAAGGTTGGTGAAGTTCAAAGTGGGGAAAGTGGTGGAATTTATCCGATACACTGTGTCTTAATATGAGTATTGAAAAAGAAGACACAAAAGTGGCTCTATTGTTCTCTCGGTTCGTGTTATACTAAAATGCAAGGACTTCCCTGTTAATTTTTGAGCATTGTTGGGGTTATTTCACTTCTTGTTGGGGTTATTTCACTTCTTGTTGGGGTTATTTCACTTCTTGTTGGGGTTATTCCTTTTTTGTCAAATTTCTGATGGAAGTACCTGGTATCTAAGGTATTGGGTACATAGTTTCGAACTTGAG
>Ga0224501_10001718_pt1 | contig 17024 bp, 17 predicted proteins | sample SF_Oct11_sed_USG_4_FD_169105 | JGI IMG/M metagenome (GOLD analysis project Ga0224501, IMG submission 169105) | Sediment microbial communities from San Francisco Bay, California, United States - SF_Oct11_sed_USGS_8_1 | ecosystem: Environmental > Aquatic > Marine > Sediment | place: USA... | reverse complement strand
CTACGGCGAGATCGCCGATTTCCTCTATGACGTTTTTGGGCACAACTGCTCCAGTAGGGTTGTTGGGGGTATTCAATATGATAAGTTTCGTCTTTTTGGTAACATGCTTCTTAATTTCATCCACATCCGGAACGAAACCATCTTTTTCTTCCAAAAAAATGCGTTTCGGAACCCCGCCCACGAGCAACACGTTCTGAAGGTATCTGGGCCAAGCAGGATCAAAAACTAAAACCTCATCGCCGGGGTTGACTAGGGACTGGATGGCGGCGTAGATTGCGCCTAAGCCTCCGTCGGTGACTAGAACCTCGGTTTCTGGGTCAGCCTCGATTCTATTTTCGCGTTTAAGCTTTCTAGCCACTGCTTCACGAAGTTCGAGGAGCCCTTCTGTGGGGGTGTAGTGGGTGAAGCCTTCATTTATGGCTTGAATAGCCGCCTCTTTGATGTGTCGGGGAGTGTCAAAATCTGGTTCTCCGAGCTCCAACCTTATGATGTCGGTTCGTTCCATCACCAATCTCCTAACTTCGGCAAATTTGGATGGAAGAAGTCTTCGAGTCCTCTCAGAAAATTTGTCTTCCAACTATACAGCCCTCCGCCTTCAAACTATTTGCTCGATTAAGAATGAAAACCTTGTGGATGCGCGCGCTTTAGGTTCTGGATTATTCTGTTCAATGAAAATCTTGTTTACTTACAACCTATTCCAGTGACCACATGAAGAACGCTTCACCCTTGCTCTTCATTGCATAGTGTGCGTGTGTGCATGTTTACTCGATGCTTGGCGGTTCATCTGAGGTTGATGTGGAAGTAGCTGTCGCATAGTCCTCAGTGACTAGTTCTAGACTGAGTGTTTTCGGGGGTAGGCAGCTGATCCGGAAACTGGGAGTTGTGGTGGTTTTTTCCTATTTTTGTTCACCACCACAACACTTCTAGGCTGAGTGTTTTCTTGGATGGACAGCTGACCTGGAAGCTGCGTGTTGTTGTTAACAAACTTAGGAAAAGACTAACAACAACACTTGTAAGCTGAGTTGAGGCGTGGGCAGGTGTTTCAGAGGTTGTAGTAGTCTTTAGGGCGCGCGCTTTTTTCGGAGTGGCTAAGGTAAGAATGGCGTGACACTAATAATTGCTAGAATTTCATTTGCGCGCAGGAAACAGTTTTTCGAGTCTTTCTTCTGGAACAGGTTTGGTGGCTAGGCTGATGATGAAATAAATCGAGGCTGCGCCGAACATTAGAAGCAATGCCCAGTAACCCCAATGGTACAGGCCAACAAATTTTCCATAAGCTTTGGGATGAAGAATAGTGAGGGTTAATCCGTAAATTATGGTGGATATGGCGCCCCATTTCGTTGCTCTCTTCCAGTACATTGAAACTCCGACAACGAAAAAGAATATCCCAGCCTGAGCCACGGCTGAGCCTGCCATAAACTCCGAGAGAATGGGTGGAGGCGAAGTGAATGTCCACCATAACGGTATTGCTATGAATGGGATAAGCATCAGTTTCGTAAGCCGCAGCAGCTTCTTTGGAGAAGCCTTGGGATAAGCGTTGTGAATAAAGTCCCGTGTTATGTTGGTGGCCATTACCATAACCATGCCCGCTAAAGTTGCAACAGCTGCTGCAAAAACGCTTGCGGCAAACAAGGATGCGAGCGGAACGCCACCGGCACTTATACTTGCATAGACCGCCGCTGAGTCACCGTATATGGGTGGATTAGTAGCCATTAGGGAGTCGCCCCAGACAGTTCTGGCAGCAAGTCCTACAACGCCAATCCATAGGGGGGTTAAGCCGCCCACAACGAGTATAGGCAACATCATCCAATACTCGCGTTTAGTGATTTTTCGGGTGCCCAAGAAACGGGCTATGTTATGTGGAAAACCTGTTGCCATAAAGAGAAACATGAACACTGCAACCACAACTCCAACATAATCCACGCCTGGAAAAGCTAAACCTTCCGGAGGAGGCAGAGGCAACGTGTAGTCCTTTAGGGAGATCTGTGTTTGGTTTCCTCCAGGATAAGTAAATGTCTGGGTTCCGATTGCTCCTGCGATTTCCGCCGGACCCCCTGCCCAAATGAGGGCTGCTATGCCCAATGTCCAGCCGACAATTGTTAACAGAACGCCTTGGAAACCTGAAACCCATTGGGTGCCCGTGTATCCGCCAACACTCAAGTATACAAGCACCAGGATTGCTGTTGCGAGTAGACTTCCGTAGAAGGGCGTGTTAGTTGTTATCGTCCAGACCGTTGCCATGGCCTTGTATTGCCCCACAGAGTAGACTATGAGGAGAACAATCATTGCCAGTCCAGCCAACGCCTGCACCGTTCTGCTTTCAAACCTTACCCTTAGCATTTCTGGCACCGTTCGGGTCCCAAATGCCACGTACCTTCGCATTCTGTAGCCAATTACTAGACATAGGGCTATGCCTGCCACAGAGGTTGTACCGATGAGCCAGCTACCTGACCAGCCATAAGCATAGCCCAAACCGGCATTCCCAAAGATCGCCCAACCGCTCAAATAGGTTGCAACCAAAGCAAAACCAGTCACAAGAGGCCCGATGTCTCCACGGCCTACCAACCATTCCTCGAAACTCTTAGCTTTTTTCCTCATTAAATAACCCAAAAGAATGCTTATGGTCAAGAATGCTGTTATAGCTGCAATAACGCCGACCGTTATTTCTGGTGCTACTTCGGGTATTGGGGGAGCCATTCACTCTTCCTCCCAATAATAACGAGTTTTTATGAAAACTACAAGAACGCCGAAAACTATTGCGAGTAAAGCGTGACCCCAATAAGTGTACCAGCCACCTAGTAAGTATGCGATGACAGGAACTAGGATAATGCACAGAACCATGATTGCTAATAGACCGTGGATTTTGCTCATCGTAGTCTCCTCATTCTTTAAAGTGTCATACTTTAACTACTTAATCTTTAAAAGAATAATGCGCGCACGTAAAATTATTTATGCGCCCCGCTCTTTACGATAAGAAAATGCGGTGATACAATGAAGGATTCAGTTGGAAGTTGGATTTACGAGCCTAAGTTTGAAAAAATGCCTAGAGAAAGACTCGTGGAACTGCAAGAGGAACGCCTGAGGAAAATTGTCCGGTTTTGTTATGCGAAAATCCCATTTTACAAGAGAAAGTTTAAGGATGCTGGAATAACTCCCGATGACGTAAGAACATTGGGTGATCTTGAGAAAATACCTTTCACCACCAAAGAAGACCTTCGTAAGGCCTATCCATATGAAATGTTAGCCATGGACATAGGTGAAGTTTTGGAGTTGCATGCAAGCTCCGGAACGACGGGACATCCAACGACATGCGCATACACCAAAGGAGATTTGGGAGTTTGGTCCAAAGTCATGGCGAGGATATATGCTTCTGCTGGAACAAGAAAGCATGACATTGTCCAGAATGCTTACGGGTACGGCTTGTTCACGGGTGGTTTGGGCTTCCATTATGGAGCGTTAGAGATAGGTGCAACAGTTTTACCTATTGCTTCAGGCAATACTGAACGGCAGATAAGACTTGCAAAAGAATATGGGACGACCATACTTGCGTGTACGCCAAGCTATGCAGCCTACATAGGTGAATATGCAAGAGAAAAAATGGGAATAGACCCAACGAAAGAGCTCAGTTGGAAAAGCGGGTTGTTTGGAGCTGAAGTATGGTCTGAAGAGCTTAGACTTAGAATTCAGGAGCTTTTGGGACTTGAAGCCTTTGACATCTACGGCCTTTCAGAGGTGATTGGTCCAGGGGTGTCAGTGGAATGCCCGGAGCACAAGGGGCTCCACATCTATGTAGATCATTTCTTGCCAGAGATAATCAATCCCGTGACAGGGCAAAAACTCGAGGAGGGAAAAACCGGAGAACTCGTTTTAACAACTTTAACTAGAGAGGCAACACCGGTGCTTAGATTCAGAACAGGCGACGTGACATCTCTTACAACTGAAGAATGCTCATGTCAAAGAACTCTAGCGAGGATGAGTAGAATCTTAGGCAGAGCAGACGACATGTTCAAAGTGAGAGGTGTGAAGATGTGGCCGACGACCGTGGAGCACGCATTGCTTCTCGTAGCAGGAGCCTCTCAAAACTATCAGATAATCCTTGAACGTCCAGAACGATTGGATATTATGACGGTGAAGGTTGAACCTCAAAAAGAAGTTTTCGAAAGAGTAGGCGGAGACCTGTCGCAACTTCAAGATCTTAGCCTCGAGATTGTGGAATCCATAAGATCAGTGACTGGAATCAAGGCAAATGTAATTTTAGTCCCCTGCAACAGCCTGCCAAGATTCGAGGGAAAAGCCAAAAGAATTAAAGACCTAAGAAAGGATGTAGCTTTTTAACCTCACGATACCAGATTAAACGCGCGCCCCTCTTTTACCTAAAATTAATGGTGGACCGGGCGGGATTTGAACCCGCGGCCTCCGCCTCTTTCGGCTGGACATGCGAAGGCGGCGTATGCACTGACGACTACGCGGTCGTCATTCATGCCAGACTGAACTACCGGCCCACTAGGGTTTGAAACAGAGCTTCATATTAAACGTTTTTCGCCGTCCATAAACGAAACGCATAAATCAGAATTTTCCGTTGTAACAATTGGTCGGGCGGTAGCTCAGCTTGGTAGAGCTTCCGAGCCAGCTTGACCCTAGTCCAAGCTGACGGAGACGCTGTAGACGCCTGCCAAAGGTAGGCATCACCCAGCCTGCCAAGCGCACAACGCGGAAACCGGATTGTCGCAGGTTCAAATCCTGCCCGCCCGACCAACCGAATTATGTAAGGCATGCTGAGTTTTGCCGAACTGAAGCCCTTTGACAAACTTCAGTGGAAACCGCAATGACCGAAAATACGCTTGGGAATGTTGGGAGCATATAAAGAAAAGTCGGGGAACCTATCTACAGAGAGAAAGAGATTTGCAGGTGATACCTTCAACTCACGCGCACTCTTTATAAAACATTTGATACCATAATTTTGAACAACGGGCCGGTAGTCTAGCGTGGTTAGGACGCAGCCTTTACGAGGCTGAGGTCGCAGGTTCAAGTCCTGCCCGGCCCACCACTCATTTTCACTTAACCTTTATATCGAACTAGTGAAAACTGTTAGAAGGTTATGTAAAAAGTTCGACATCTAATCTTATGGGCGGAGACACCGGAATACATGAAAAGAAGAGAAAGCGGTTCCGTCATGCGTGTAATAGAAAAACTTGCCGAATCAAAATTCAGCGGCGTCGCAATTCAGAAACTAGAACAACTCGCAGCCAAAATGGGAGTAGACGAAAAAGAATTCTTTCAACTTTACGTAAAGACAAAAAACAGCGCCTCTAGAGAGAAATTCGCATCTACACCTTACGGCGAGAGAATACTGCTGCTACCCCAGTGTCTACGCTCCAGAGAATGCCCCGCGGAATTAGGAGAATACGGCTACGAATGCCAAGAATGCGGAAAATGCAACCTAAAAAAGATCATCCACCTAACAAAAACACTAGGATACAAAGGCACATTCATCCTACCCGGCGGCAGCATAGCCAAAAAAATCCTCCTCGAAATAAAACCTAAAGCCTCTCTCGGCGTCGCTTGTTTCAAGGAACTCGTCCTCGGAAGCTTTCTCTGCGAAAAACTAGGAGTCGCAGGCCAAGGCGTTGCCCTACTTCGAGACGGCTGTGTTAACACGCTCGTAGATTGGAAATCACTAAACGACGCCCTACATCTCCGCTTAACGTAAGTCGCCAGTCAAAGAAACGGTCTGTCAATAAGTTGCCGAATTTTCCTTGGAGAAAACGGAACAAAGACAGCCTCTGGAAGAAAACGTCCAAACTTCGGTATGAGCCCCACAGCGTCTGTTCCCAATTTGCAAAGAACAACATGTTCAAGCATCCCTAATGATTCGATTTTGATGACGTCGCGAAAGTGCCTCGACAGCTTTACAGCACGTTCAACATCGGAGAAAAACGCGCCCAAAACGATCAATCGATCGAAACTAGAGCGAACCCAGCTGGTGATTTGAGAAAGCTGTGCTTCCGACAGTTCAGCTTCAATCCAATTTTTTTTGGCGTCAACATCCTGCACAATCTTGACTTTAAGCGGCAAATTGTCATATAGACAAAAAACCTCAACCAGCCTTTGAAGCGGAAGCTTTTTCCCGTCAGCCAACTGAGCTTGCAGCCTCTGTAATGGAATAACGGCATCATAGGTTTCCGGAGAGAAAACGCCTATGTCCACGTAAAGCTCTTTTTTGCTTTTTCTCGAAAAAACAACTCTTCCCCTTATGACAGAAAACTTTTTTAGGTTATCAAGAGAAACTGGCGCCAACCCCATTTCTCGGTCAAGGAAATGCAAAGCTGCAATCTCATCTTCGCCGGAAACTTCTATCTGAACCCATCCGCGATTCGTTTCGCCGACAACTCTCAACTTGACTTTAAGCCCTTTACGCAAAGAAGAAAAAACAGGTTCAAAGCTTTCTGGAGAGAAGGAACCGTAAACCTTTTCAAGCAATGTGACTGTTGGCATCCAAATCTCCTATGAAAGATGAAAACTCTTCATGCAGTTTTTTCACCCTTACAACCGAAGAATGGTTCTTCCCCAACTCCCTCGAAAGCTTTTTGACGGTTCGCTTAACCGGCACCCTTCGCCGTCCTTCAATCAACTTGTCTGCGTAAGTCACAATTTTCTCTTCTAAAGTGTTTGGAACATAGCTTTTAATCGGCCAACCAAGTTTCTTAGCTTCATCAAGGGTTATGCCCCCGCCAGCGTGACGCTCAATAATGGACACAACAGATTCTGGTAAGTTAAAGGACCTAGCGATCTCCGCACCCATAATCACATGGTCAACTTCATGCGTTTTTGAGCGCCCAATATCATGCAAAAGAGCACCGACTTCAACTAGTTTAATGTCAACGTTTAATCCCTTCTTCTCGCAGGCTTTAGCAATTTGCACCGCGAGGGCTGTGACTCCTTTACAATGAGCTATAACCCCCTTGGAACACCCGCTTTGAGAAAGAAGCTTCAGCGCCATCTCAGAGGATGGCAGTTCTTCACTCACTCAGTTCCTTCCTCAACTGCTCAACTTTTTTGGTTAAGGAGCTAACGATTTTACCATTCTCGAAGTGCATCAAGGGTTTGTTGCATGTGGGACATCGAAAAACGAGTTCCATAGCTTCTCCGAAGGGAATTCGCTTACACCCTATGGTGTAGCAGTAATAAAACTCGTGTTTTTGCTCGTACCTAAGCCTAGCTTCCAGTTTTTCGAGAACGCGACGCTTTTGGTTCAAAATGAAGCCCTCAAGCTGATCTAGCTGAAGCCTCCAATGGAAAATGAACCACCCTGTGTTTTTATCACGAGACCTCCTTAAGCCCACAAGAGAGTGGTCGTAGAGTTTATAGAGAATCTTGCGAACGGAGTTGAGTCGTATTCCGGTTTGGGTTGCGATCTGATCATCCGTGGTTTCACCGACTTCCTTAAGGGCCTCGATAATTCTAACAGCCTCTTCGTTCCCAAAGGCTTCAACAACCTTTTCCAGAGTTTTATCATCCACGAAGGACAACATCGAAACGCCTCTGCTCACACTCACTATTTAATATAGGGAAAACAAAACTTAAATCTCTTACCAAATCAAGCATAACAAACTAAGCTTTAACAACTTTCTTTCCTCTCACCTGAGGAATTATCTTTATTTTCGCTCCCTCGAATTCCTTTGAGAGTTCTCGACCTTCAAAAAATCGATCGAGAAAAACGGCCAAACTTGAACATTCGGAATGAGGTTGATTCCCAACAGCAACGTTGAAATCTGAAACTGCTTTGGAGAAGAATTCTGATGGGACTTTCCGACTGCCCACTATCACTAAAAAATCTTTTCCCGCGGTCTTAATCCTTCGTAGGACGTCGCTTGTTTGAATGTTTTCTCCGTAGGCGGTTAGATGAACTACGAGACCGTTTTTCGCTCTCCATTCTTTGACAGCCCGTCTCCAAGGTGTTCCCATTTCAAAGTGGAAGGAGCCACCCCACTGCTTTGTCACCTTTTCAACCGTTGCTTTGACTTTTTCGTCTCTGACATCTGCCAAAATGAAGCAGGAGGCGCCTAATGCTCGGGCAGTCAGAGCGACATGAGAAGTGAGCCTTTTATCTCTGTCTCGATGGCCCCATCTTAAAACAATAACCTTCGACAATTTTGTCTCCGTCTCCTAGCTTTCCTAGCCAGAGGTGTTAAAGGTTCCGCCAAGTTGTTCCACACGCCCCTTGACCTTGTCTGCAAACCAAGGAACCGATTCAAAAACGACTTTCATGCTGTCGTCTTCGTATTCCACGTCGTGTATATTAGCGCGACCGAAAAGCCATGAAACGAAGGACATTGTTTCGTCCGTTATTGGAAGAGAGAATGACGCTTGAACGTAGCCTTCAAAGTGCCCTATGATCTCCTGTTTAAGCAGGTCTATATTGGTTCCATGTAAGGCGGAGATGGGAACCGGATTTGGCGTAGCGTCCTTCAAAACCTCAGCCTTGCGTTGTATTTCATCTTCTCGCAGCAAATCGATTTTGTTGAGTGCGGTTACAATGGGTATTCCCGTTGCACCTATTTTTTGAATAGTGTCAAGACAGGAAGAAAGTTTTCTTTCAATGTCTTCGTCGGATTCGCTTACATCAACAACGAGGAGAATCAAATCTGAGAAGATGGTTTCTTCGAGGGTGGAGCGAAAGGCTTGGATGAGCGTTAGGGGCAAACGATTAATAAAACCAACCGTGTCCGTCAACAATACCTTTCTCTTAGAAAGACGCATCGCTCTGGTTGTTGTGGAAAGGGTGGTGAACAGGCTTGGGTTTACTGGAACCATCTCTTCCGCGAGCATATTAAACAATGAACTTTTCCCAGCGTTTGTGTATCCAGCCAAGGAAATCGAAGAGAATCCTAGTTCGACTCTCCGAGTGCGATGTAGGCGTCGCTTCTCTTGTTTCTTCTTCAGTTTATTTTGAATAGAACGGATTCGCCGTTTCACGGTTTCATAGTAAATATCCACTTCATACTTCCCCAACCCCATGAAACCCGGCTGCTCTTCCATCCTCGCCAATTTTACCCTTTCTTTTGCGCGAGACAGTTCGTACCGTAGTTTGGCTAACTGAATCTGGAGCTTTGCTTCGTAAGTTGAAGCTCGTCTAACAAAGATTTCGAGGATGAGTTGAAAACGGTCAATTGCCTCCACACCCGTTGCTTTGGCCAAGTTATAGGCTTGAACGGGCGTTAGTTCGTTGTCGAATATGGTTTTCTCGGCACCGTTTTTTCTAACCAGCTCGGCGAGTTCCTTTGTTTTTCCGCTTCCAATCTGATAACGTGGATCTCGATCTCTGACTTGTTCAAGGGAACCTACAATCGTGTATCCCGCTGCCTTGGCGAGGCTTTGGAGTTCATCTAAGCTGGAAATTTCGGAGGTAAGTCGCCGTTGAACTATGATTGCTTTCGTTCTTTGGCCACCTCCATTTTCTTCTCTTTTAGGCGAACTAACTCCCCAAAGGTGATCTCACGGGGCTGAGACAAAGCTACTGATGGAGCCTTAGGTTCTGAGGGAGGAACAAGCAGCTTTATCTTAAGCGCGTGTTCCAGCTTTTCCGCAAGCATAAGATCAGGAGTCATTTTGCCGCTTTCAATTTTCCGAAGAACCGAAACTTTTTCTCCGATTTTTCTACCCAAATCCTCGTGGCTTAGTTCCAATCCTTCTCTCGCTCGCCTTACTCGTAAGCCAAAGTCGCCTACGAGCTCTAGGGCTTCAGTCACCGTCGGACGCTGCTTTTTTCTAAGGATAGAAAGCTTCGGCTGAGGCTTCGCAATTCTTTTTGCGCGGCGTTGAGGCTTGGCTTCCCAATAACCAGAGCCTAGTTTGGCACATTCACTGCATACGATCATCTTGGCTCCCTCAATTATTGCCCTGTAGGGTTTACCTAGTATCCGACGGCCACAGACCTCGCACTGCACGAAAAGCCACCTCTCTGAACTTTATTATCACAAACCTATTCCTTATAGTTGTCGGGATTATGAAACTTAACCATTACGCGCGCGCTTCGATTTTGACGAAACCTAAGTGCTCCTACTCCTTTTCTGTAATTTTTCTTTTGTACACTCAACAAGTAAGGGAAGAATCTTACCCGATGGTCCACGTAAGACAACATCACATGAGTATGAAAGCTCCGATTCGTATAGGTTAACCTCAATTAAAACTGCGCCCCTCCTTTTAGCTCGTATAGGAAAGGAGGCTGATGGATAAACAGTAGCTGTTGTTCCTACAACCAAAATGCAGTCGCATTTTGCCGTTTCTATTTCACATTTCGCTAGGACGTCACGAGGAATTGGTTCCCCGAAGAAAACGGTGTCCGTCTTAATTATTCCGTTACATTCTGGGCATCGTGGTGGGACCTCCTCAATTTTGAATTCATCGCGATCCCATCTCGTGTTGCAAGATATGCAACGCAACTTGTTGATATTACCGTGGATTTCGGCTAGATTCTTGCTTCCGGCTTTCCGGTGTAGATCGTCGATGTTTTGAGTGATTAGATACTTCAAGATTCCCATTTTTTCGAGTTCAGCCAAGGCGTAGTGCCCTAGGTTGGGTTTTGCATCCCAAATTTTTGAGGCTAATTCATCTATAGATTTTTCAGTTATTTTTTTGATTATGTTCTCCCACCAGGCCTTAGGGTCGGCGAGGAAACGTTGGTATCCATCCATGGGTGGTTCACCATACTTGGTCCAAATTCCTCCGGGTCCCCGGAAAGGCGGTATCTCGCTTTCCACAGAAACTCCAGCTCCGGTAAGTCCCACAGCGTACTTGCTTGCGATCAGAAGATTTGAAGCATCATCTAACTCTTCCTTCAGCTTCTCCTTCAGATCTGTCAAAACGCCCAAATCTCCTCAAGGTTTCTATGGTAATTCAAGTAATTCTTCTCTGACTTTAATAAACACTTTCTGTACTATGTTCTGGGCTTAGACTCCATTTGTCTCAAAAAGATTTCATCAACGCGCGCGTGTTTTCGACTTTTCGGGCGTGCAAACTTTAAAATAAACATGAGTAACAGAAAAGGGCCTAGCGCGTAAAACGTGATGAAGAAGGGAATTAAATGAACTATGAAACCATAATCTTAGAAAGAAAAGACAGCACCGCGACCTTAACACTAAATCGTCCTGAAAAATTGAACGCCTTAAACATAAAGATGATCGAGGAGTTAGAAAGTGCAGTACTTGGAATACTCAAAGATAGGAACGTGAGAGTAGTAGTTATTACAGGAGCTGGTCGAGGATTCTGTAGTGGCGCAGACGTTAACGATATGGCGCAAGCATTGGCTCCAGTAGAAACCAGATACTTGACTCAAACAGCGCATAAAATAATTCTTGCTTTGACGAATCTAGAAAAACCCGTGATAGCCAAGGTGAACGGCGTTGCCGTAGGCATCGGGTGCAGTCTTGCTTTGAGCGCCGACATGATTATTGCGTCGGAAAAAGCCCAGTTTGGCGTAATTTTCAGTCGGATAGGACTTATCCCAGACGGGGGATCATTGTTTCATCTGCCACGGTTAGTGGGACCAGCTAAGGCAAAGGAACTTATCTTTACGGCTAAGATGTTTGACGCTAAGGAGGCTGAAAGAATAGGGTTAATAAACAAAGCAGTACCAGCAGATGAGTTAGATAACGAAGTAAACACATTAACAAAACAGCTGGCGGAAGGTCCTACCGTAGCTTTCGGAATAGCTAAGAAAATAATAAACAAAGGATTGAGTATGGATCTAAGTTCGGTTCTAGAATGCGAAGCTTTTGGGCAAACGATAGCAGGAACAACAGAGGACGCCAGAGAAGGAGTTATGGCATTTTTGGAAAAAAGAAAAGCTGAATTTAAGGGAAGATAGAAAATATGAGCGAGAATGTGGATTACCTTTGGAAAGCACATCAGAAGGCGTTAGGTCTCACCGACGCTGAAATTGAGTTGATGAAGAAAAACCCCAAGTCTGTTAAACTTGTCATGAATAGTCCAGACTTGGTGAGGAAAAAGATAGTCGCCGAAGTCGTCCAAGCAAAACACTGTGTTTGTCACAAGGTTGGGGACAAATTCGTATTCAGGGTTGTTGGCGCTATGGTGAGAGAAGAAACTTGTGAAAGTCCATGTTTGTATGCTCTAGGCCCTCTGGCAACTCTTAGGTATATCGTTTTTGATCGGGTGGCAACGGGATTAGAAACAAGCGAGTTGATGATTGATCAGATTAAATGTTTGGACACGGGAATAGAATGCGGAGGCGTCGGAGAAATACTGATGAAAATTAGAGTGGAATAAACTCTAGAGTCAAATTTGAAAGAGCGACTTTGAAAGCATGTATGCCTTCACTGAATATGGGATCCATAAATGTATGGGTGGATATGGAGATAACCCAATTGAGGAATCTAGTGTTCAGAAACCCTATGTCTACGATCGAGAAATGGGCAGGATACATGTACAAGAACAACGTGAAGCCAGAACTCGAAATTTACGATACAGGTATGATCAACACTGCAAAAACTCTGGTTAAGGAAGGAAAACTGAAAGAGCCATTACAAATCCACTTCGTTTTGTTCGGAGGATTCTCATGCATGTCACCTACACCAAAGACACTGATTTATTGCGCCGAAAGCATCCCAGAGAACTGGGCATGGTCAGCATGCGCTCCAGGAAGATGTGAGATGGAGATGGGCGACCTGGCGATTATGATGGGTGGCCAAGTTAGGGTTGGTATGGAGGAGAATATATATTCAGAAAAGGGGGTGCTAGCCAAAAGTAACGCTGAACTCGTAGCCAAAGTCTTTCGGATAGCCAAAGAACTGGGGAGGGATATAGCAACTTCTGATGAAGCTAGGGAGATGCTCGAATTGAAGACGGAAAGCTAGCTTCACGTTCGCAAAACGAAGTCTGCGTATGATAACCGTTGCCCGCGCAAAGTTTTCTCAGTTTAAGCTAAGGGTTAGACTCTGTATGCTGATGTCTGTTTTGTGGCCTTTGCATGTTTCAAGAACCGTTCTACTAATAGTTACCTCCCAATTTTCGAGGAGAATAGTTTAAAAGTCTCTCAACACATTACTGCATTAAAACGGGAGGAACAAAATTTGAATGAACAAGCGCAAGCTCAACGTTTTTGGATTCCGGGCGCCACAACAATAGGCGTAGTCTGCCCTGACGGCGTAGTCCTAGCCTCTGAGAAAAGAGTTTCGTATGGCTACATGGTGATGAGCAGAGTTGGAAAAAAGGTTTTCAAGATAGCTGACAGGATCGGCGCAGCATGTGCAGGGCTGGTTTCTGACATGCAAATCCTGGTGCGAGAGGTGGAAGCCTACGCGAGGCTGTTTGAACTGGACACTAGAAGACCAATGCCCGTGAAATCCACCGCCAAAGTTATGTCAAACCTCCTCTTCGGCAGACGACTAGTTCCTCTAATCACCCAAACCATCGTAGGCGGAATGGACGACGAAGGGCCATCAATCTACGTGTTAGATGTCATAGGATCGGTCATACCCGACAAATTCGCTGCAGTGGGCTCTGGCGCCGAAATTGCCGTCGGAGTCCTAGAAGAAGGATACAAGGAGAACATGTCCATAGAAGAAGCAAGAGAACTCGTGTTCAGAGCCGTGAAATCGGCTGTGAGTCGAGACATTATGAGCGGCGACGGCGTAGATTTCCTCACAATTACAAAGGAAGGAATTCAGGAAGAATCCAGAAAATTCTAGCATTAATTCGTAACGTGTAAAACTCATCATCCGCCGTCTTACGTGATCATGCCGTCCCGGATACTATACTTCACGTCGGACGCTTTGGCAACTCTTTCATCGTGGGTTGCCACAACTACCGTCGTTTTGTGTTTTCTGCACAAGCTCAGAAGCAACTTTGTAATCTCATACCCGGTTTCGGAGTCAAGTTCGCCTGTGGGTTCGTCTGCAAGAATCAAACAAGGGTTGTTTGCAAGTGCCCTAGCTATTGCCACCCGTTGCATCTCTCCAGAGCTCAACTCTTTGGGTCTGTGTTGAAGCCTGTCAGAGAGCCCAACTGCTTCAAGAAGTTGAATAGCTTTTTCTCTTTGCAGCTTTGGCGGAACCTTTGCTAGCGCCAGAGGCAGTTCGACGTTTTCTAAAGCCGTGAGTGTAGGCAGCAAGTTAAAGGTTTGGAAAACAAATCCTATGTTTTGAAGCCTAATTTTCCTTCGCTCTTTGTCGGTTAGAAGTGAAGTATCCTCGCTCTTGAAAAAGACTTTTCCTGAAGTCGGACGGTCATTTAGTCCTATCAAGTTGAGAAGCGTAGTCTTCCCGGAACCAGAAGGCCCAACGATGGAAACGAAAGCAGCCTCCTTGACTTCCAGATTCACCTTGTTCACGGCAACGATGACGGACGCGCCAAGGCGGTACATACGCGTCAATTCTTGGGTCTTGGCTATCAATATTCTGACCTCAAAACTTCTGAGATGTTCATTCTTGATGCGGCTATGGCGGGTATGACGCCTGCAACGCAGCTAACGGCAACCGTGGATGCAAGTATTTTGATCATAAAAAACGGGGAAATGATGTTGAAAAGGTCAAAGAAAAACATTGAGAGCGGAATGTTTGTGTAAAAGCTGGCTATCAGTATCGCGGCGATTGAGCCTAACAATATTCCAGCTAAACCGCCGAGCAACCCTATTAATGTGGTTTCGGTGACGACTATGCGGAAGATTGAGCTTCTTGGGGCTCCAATTGCGTCTAAAGTGGCGAAGTCCCTTCTCCTCTCAGATACATTAATCATGGCAACCGTTGTCACGAGGACCATGCCTAGGAGATAGAGCACGCTACTTATTCCTAAACTCCAGGTTTCTATGTCCTGAAGGAGGGGTTCAACGATTTCGTTTCTTTCATCAGTCGTCAAAGCCTCAACTCCAAGAATCTCTGCTTCAATTCTATCCGTCACTTCTTTCTCTGTCACCCCCTCTTCAGGCTGAGCAACGACCATGTTACCAATCCACATAGTGTGTCCGTAGTATAGGCGTTGAGCCAATTCGAGTGGCAGGATTAACGATCGGGAAAGTAGGGCAGATCGTGTGTCAAGGATTCCAGCAACCGTCAAATTCGTGTTTTCCATTTTTACTTCTGAGCCTACGGTGAGATCATACTGCTTGGCGAGAGATGAACCGACGACAACCTCTTTTTTACCAAGATCTGGTGATGGCCAATTTCCACCCGGCTTGAGGGGCGTGTTACCAACCAGAACAGACCAGTTTCCAGGAGGTATTCCAACGCTGACGTTTGTGGGAGCAAGTTGAATAACAGTTTCAAATTGGTAACCGAATCTAACAAGCATAGGAACTGCTGTCTTAACGCCATTCACCTGCTGCACTTTTTCAACCACGCTTACTGGAAGGTTTCCTCCTGCAACGGGAAAAGCTTGAATGACCATAGCGCCTTCGGCTACGACAACAACATCTCCACTGAAAAATATGTTCATTTCTCTGATGACCACCGTGTAATTTGTGGTGGTTGCGCCTACGGCTACTATGAAGATGGTGGCTAGGGAGACGCCGAATATGCAAAGTGAAGTTCTAAAGCGTCTTCGGAGGAGGTTCCTCAGACACATCACGGTGACTCGCATAGCCTACTCCTTCCTTTCAATTGATTTTGAGCTCTGAATCGGTTTTAATTCTATGACTATTGTCGAAGAACATAAATAATTATACTAACAAACAAGGCAGCCATGGGTGTGAATATGATGAGAATTGGCAAAAGGATCTTGATAATCATGGTAGTATCTCTTCTGACCTTTTCAACTTTATCGATTTCTTGGCGCGTGCATGCACAGCCGGAGGCAAGTCTTACTGGCACTATCTACGACAGGGGACTGGATACTGATGGTGATGGAGCCTTCGACTACCTCGAGGTGGGCGTACAGGTCAACGTTACTGATTCAGGGGATTATGAAGTCGAAATCCTGGGTCTTCTGGATTCTGATCACAATTACACGAGTGTCTCGGGTCATAAATTGGAGTACCTTGGTGCTGGTATACAAGTCATCAATGTGTCGCTTTACGGCTCTACAATCTACGATTCAGGCTTAAACCCTGTGAACGTTTCTGAAATAGCACTTTATTCCGTTGAGTACGTTCCTTTCGGAGAGGCGTCCCGCGAGTGGCTTGGTTCAGTATATGATGTCCCTCTATCTAGAGCGTATTCGTACACGGAGTTCGATTCACCCTTCGCAGATGTAGAAGCGATTTTTGTCGTATACCCCGACGGCCGAGTAGTCATGGGGGGCGCACTGAACTACACTCATATGGAGCCGCCGAACACAGAGCTCTCAGTGTATGGAGTTGCTGAAATCAAGAAGAGCGGCATCTTGACGCTGTTGTCAGCGAACTTTTCATTTATCATTTCGTCAGAAGAAGCGTCTCAGTTCCCGTTCAATTCGTCAGCCTTCACATTGCTCTCAGAATATTCCAGTGATCTTCTCACCGCAACGGTCAGTGGCTCAACGATCCTTCCGCCCAGTGTCGCGTCTGAGTTTCCTTTTAACATTACGGACTTCACGGTGATAGGAGTATACGCGGGCGATATGGTGGAAGGTAACATCACGGTTGACATATGGAACGGTTTTCCACTGGACGACATAATAATAGACTTCCAAGGAAACAACACCTACGTACACCTCAATGGCTCCACAACAGTCGTCTTCGGCGATTACCCCGACTTTGGGGAACTCAACGCAACGGTTCTTGAACAACTGCTCTTAAATCTGACCAACACCATCGGAGGGCAAGGTGCCGGATCATTGTACAACATGACAAATGGGCTGCTGGAGTTCACGATGTTAAATAACGTGACCATGCTACACAACGGTAACGCCACGGTTGATTTTGAGGGGAAGGTCGAGGGGGATCTCATTCAAACGCTTGTCAATTTGACCGGTCAACCCGCTTTTCTGTATGACGTGTTGAACACGACGTGGTCCTCTGTTGAAAGCGGTTCCTTCCTGTTGACGTATGCACGTGCCGTTAAAGAAGCCGATATGGATCTTGTGTTCACTGT
>Ga0224501_10001717_pt1 | contig 17031 bp, 10 predicted proteins | sample SF_Oct11_sed_USG_4_FD_169105 | JGI IMG/M metagenome (GOLD analysis project Ga0224501, IMG submission 169105) | Sediment microbial communities from San Francisco Bay, California, United States - SF_Oct11_sed_USGS_8_1 | ecosystem: Environmental > Aquatic > Marine > Sediment | place: USA... | reverse complement strand
CCGCCTGGTCGCGCCCGATGATGAAATGGGTGCATCCCAGGTTCTTGCGGATGATAGCATGAAATATGGCCTCGCGGGGACCGGCGTAGCGCATATAGGTGCGCAGGCCTTCCAGATGGACCCGGTCGCTCGGATAATATTTTTCGACCATGCACTCGTAGGCCTGCATCACTGCCTGTTCGCTGAAATCGCCGGCCTTTTTCCAGCCGACCAGGGGATTGATGAACAGGCCGTCGCATAGTTCCAGGCCGACTCGTTGCAGGTGTTCGTGCGCCTTGTGGACGGGGTTGCGGGTTTGGAATCCGACGACAGTGTTCCATCCCTTTTGCGCAAACACCTTGCGCGTTTTTTCGGGATTTAACGATCCGTCCAGCACCGACTCGTCGGTGATAACGATTTTGCCGCCGACACGGTAAATCGACCGCGCCAGTTCCATTTTGACGCCGGGGTGCTGGAGGTCGCCCGTTTTAAAAATCTTTTTGACATCGGCCTGAGCGTCAATCTTGAAACAGTCGGAAACCTCGACGTAGGCCACTTCGCGGTTGTCGTGGGTGAGGAATAACCGGTCGGCATCCATCGCCTGCTTGAACGTTTCCTGCGGAACGTCCAGGGTGATGGGGAGCGTCCAGAGCGTGTGGTCACTCAACATCATCTGGTCGACGACGTTATGGTAATCGAGCGAAGTCATGAAACCATTTAACGGAGAATACAGACCCATACGGATGTTGATGAGGTCCTGGAGTGTTTCAGCGCTGATTGCCTGAGTGATTTTCATTGGAAATATTCCGGAAACTTTTGCGTTAAGTGTTCTTTTATTCTCTGGAACGATTCATCCACCGATTCGTTTTCAATATCCAGGACCAGGTCGCTATTTTGGGGCTCGTCAAATTCCAGATCCACCCCCACCACGGGAGTTTTCCCGAGATGATTCTTGTACATTTCCTTCACATCATCGCGGCAGCTGGTTTCGAGATTTTTCTTAAGATAGATTTGGTGGTAGTTTTTAATTTTTTTTCGAGCAAACTGCCGTAATTCTTCAAACGGAGAAATGTTACACACGATGGCGACGACCCCATTTTCTGACAGGACATGGGCGGCAAGCATGATGCGTTTGATATTCTGCACCCGGTCTTCCCGCTCAAACCCCAGATCGTTATCAAAAAAATCGCGAATCAGGTCGCCATCAATGATCCAGGAGTGTTTCCCCAATTGATCGCAGTATTCTTTTAGCTTATTTCCCAGGGTGGATTTGCCAGCCCCGGAAATACCCAGCAACCATAAAACCATCTTAACCTTTTAATCTGGATGTTTTAATTTGAATGCCAAGTTCGGGGCATTTACTTTTGAGTAAGTTTGACTTCGCCAAGATCCTGGGGTATCCCATAGAAACGATTCCGGTATTTTATCAGGTTGTACCCGTTCATCTCACCCATAAATTCCGGCGGAGCTGACCAACCCACCACCATTTCGATCTTGTTTTTTACATCATCAAGGGTGTCAGCCAATAAGATGGAAGGGTGATTGGCGTGCTCCTCTTTAGTCAGGTCTATTTCACCCAACTCAATGGGTATCCCCCAAAAGCGATTTCTAAATTCCAAGATATTATGAGTATGATATTCCTCCAGGAATTCGGGAGGTGCCTGCATTGCTACCGCTTTATCGATTAGAATTTTTACTTCATTGATGGAATCTGCAGAGAGGATAGAGGAGTTGTTTGGAATTTCATTTTCTCTCAGGTCCACGGCTCCCAGATTGTGAGGGACACCCCAGAATCGATTTTGGTATTTCATGATATTGTGTTTGTTCCATGATTCTATCAATTCCGGTGGAAGGGTCAGCCCCACAACTTCATCGATTTTGGTTTTTACGATTTCAACTGAATTAGCCGAAATGAGTGAGGGGTTCTCCAGACTTTGAGGTTCTGTCAGGTCCACGGCTCCCAGATTATGAGGGACGCCCCAGAATTGATTTTGATATTTCAGAATATTGTGTTTGTTCCATGATTCTATCAATTCCGGTGGAAGGGTCAGCCCCATCACTTCGTCGATTTTATTTTTCACTCCCACGAGAGAATCCGCGGAGACGAGAGAAGAGTTTTCTCGGCTTTTTTTCTCAGTTAAATCCAATGCCCCCAGGTTTTGAGGGACACCCCAGAATCGATTTTGATATCTCAAGATATTGTGTTGATTCCACTCTTCCAGTAGTTCCGGAGGCTGGGATAACCCCACCGTTTCATCGATTTGGTTTTTTATTTCATCAAGGGAAGGGGCCGAGAGAAGAGACGGATTTTTCAGAGCTGTTGGTTCCGTGAGATTAACTTCTCCCAGAGAATGAGGAATGCCCCAAAATATGTTTTTATATTTGATCAGGTTGTAGCTATACCAAGTCTCGAGAAATTCTGGAGCGGCCTTCATTCCCACGGCTGCATCGATACTGTTTTTAACTTCATCAAGGGATTGGGCTGTGATGATGGAGGGTTTTTCCAGATTTTTTTCAATCGTGAGATCCACTTCGCCCAAAGTTTGTGGGATTCCCCAGAATTGCTTTTTATATTTGAAAATATTGTATTCATTCCATTCCGTAATGATTTCGGGTGCTTTGGAATACTCCAGGGCGTTTTCAATCCCAGTCTTCAAGTCCTCAAGGTTGTCTGCTGATACAATTGACGGATGATTTAAATTTTTTTCTTTCATCAGATTCACCCCCCCCAGGGCCTGGGGAATACCCCAGAATCTGTTTTTAAATTTAATAATATTATAGCCCTTCATTTCCTCTAATAGTTCCGGTTCGGATTTTATCTGGCATTTCCATTCAATCAGGTTTTTAACATCTTCTATGGATACCCCCGTTAAGACAAAAGGCTGATTCAAGTTCTCTTCGCTTAAAAACTCCCAATTATCATTAGTGGGAGCGGTGGATTGGTGGAATTGATTAATCCGTTCTTTGACAATTTTCAAAGTGCTTGCTTTTGGGAAGAGGGACCCTTCTTCGCTTTCTGCAGTACTTTGGTCTACCGGGCCGAAGAAATGAGGGACACCATACAGCAATTCACCCCATTTGATGATGTTAAAGTTTTCATACTCTAAAATAACCTGTCCTTCAGGCATATTCCGCAATTGATCGATACAGGATTTCATATCCTCCAGCGAAGAAGAAATCATGATTTCTTCTGGAAGTGAGTCCATATTTTGCTCGCTCAAATCCATCGCTCCCAGCGATTGGGGAATGCCGTATAGCTTGCCACCATAATGAACCAAATTATATCCACGATGCGAGGTTAATAGCGAGGGGGTCTCCGTTGAGCTGGGTTCGGATTGCAGGATACTGCTAAGTTTTCGGAGTTGATCAAAAACCCGTCCCCCAAAAGAGCTTCTGGCGTGAGATGTGTCATCTGCATATCTCCCTTCCTGATCTTTTAATTGGAGTTCGATAGATTTCTTGATTTCGTCCATGGTATCCGCTACAAGGATGTCCGGGTGTTCACGTTCTTCCTTTTTATTTAAATCAACCGGGCCCAGAGCCTGTGGGAGGGCGTAAAAACGGCCCATATGTTTGACTATGTTGTAATGAAATACTGAATCCACCAATTCCGCTGTTTCCCAGACATAAAATGATGTGGACTCTGCCATCGCTTCGTAAGTCCAGTTTTCCAAGTAAGAAGGGTCGATCAATTTAGGAATCAGAGATTTGGGATCCAGGTCCTTATTTTTCCGCAAAGCGGCCACGGCTTGATTTTCCAAGAGAGGCTGAATCCGACCGGACTCAACCGCTTCCAATGCAGTGGAAGACATATGCCTGCCATCGTGCGGTCCGACATAGTTTCCGTCCCCAGCCTGACCCGGATGCCACACGTGGTACAGTAATTCCGCAGGGTGCCAGACCTCCTGGCGCCCTAAATTCTTTAACCGAAAAGTCAACTCATACGGTCCGCAGACATGACCCAGGTAATCCAGATGCTCATCCGACCCTCCAATCGAGATCAAGTCTTCCCGGCGGGCGCACAAGCAGGCTCCGTAATTTAAGGTGTGAAGTGGATCCTCGGTATCCAACAAGCCGGTAGTGGTCCCGTTTTTAAAGTTTATCGCCCCTTCGCCTTCTACTTCATCAAAGGTGGGGTAATTAAATGGGTGGAACCTCTGGTCATTGTTCCGTACCTCATCCATATGCAAGGCGATATTTGGATTCGCTTCAAAGGACTTAATAATCGTCTCAACAAAAGTAGGACGAACCATCGCATCGGAATCGCAAATGGTTATGATCTCTCCCTTGCTTAAGACAATCCCGACGTTGTACATGAGGTGCTTGTGATAATAGAGGGTTTCCGGCATGTCCATGATGATCCACTGATCCAGGATCGGCGGCTTGGATTGGGGGGATGTGTCTTCTAGTCGCTTGCGAATTTCGGTCGACCGGCGGCCGTAGTATTCAATCCAGATAATCTCATAACTGTTTCTGGGAACGTTTTGCTGATTTAAATAATGAAACAGGTGAAAGCTTTCCCGGCAGGACCAATCCAAAAGAATAAAGCTGACTTTTGGATTTTTGGGAAAATTACTTTCAAATAAAATTTCCATGAGTGAGATACGGAGAAGGAATAGTGGGAAGTTATTTGAACAGTCTATATAAAAATGAAGATTTTAATTTTTCGAGCTCCATGCTGATTTCCTGGTTATGGTCAGCGGTGGTTTTAAATTTATCCCGTAAAAGCTTTAACCATTTGTCCCGCAACTCAAGCTCTCTGGCTAAGGCTTTTGATTTGGAAGTTTTCTCTTCCATCTGTGCCATTAAGGTATTTACCTTGTGTTTCTTGTCGGTGGCTTCTCCCATCCAGACTTCCATTTGAGTTTTTCGATCTTCCATTTCATCTAGCAAGGTTTCAATTTTAGAATTCTTTTCTTCATTTTCATTAACAAGATGTCTAGTGCGGGAGTCTCTTTTTTGGATTTCCTGCTCCAGGGTATCCAGGCTCAGGTCTTTTTCTCTTGTTGCAATCAGCAGGGATTCTATTTTGATATTCTTCAACTCAACCGCATTCGTTAGGGTTTCAATTCGTGCCTTGTAATTCGCTGAATCCTTTAAAAGAGATTCAATCCGGATATTTCTCTTAATTAATTCCTGTTGCAGGGCTTCGGTGCTCTTCTTGTATTTTTGATTGTCTGCTGACAGAGTGTTGACTCGATCATCCAATCGATCAACCTCGGTCATCAATTGCTCCAGTAAACTGATTTTTTCCTGTAACTCTTTTGACAGATCCTTTTCTCTTGATGCCTGCCTGGATAATTTGCCTTGTAATTTTCCGATTTCCAGGCTTTTTTCCTGGCTTTCCCGGATTAATTCGCTTGAGTGTATCATCCAGTCGACATAGCCTTTGACTTCGGTGGTGGAGGTACCGACAAAACATTTTGATCCCATCTCCACTTCACTTAGGCTGGCCTTTTCCAGGTCGACGTCTCCCAACTCCTGCGAAAGAGCAAAGAATTTATTTTTAAATTTGACTATATTGAACCCTTTGTATCCCTCCTGAAATAGTTGAGGAGGCAATGAATTGACTTGAAGGTAAGTCCAATCCTCGCGTCTGTCGTTATTTAATAGATTAGGTAAATTGTCTATAAAATAATTCTCAGAATACTGTACGTTATAAATCAGGGAATCCCGGTATTCCTTGATTTGAGATTTTGTTTGATGGGTGGCTGCCAGAAGTGATTTTATGTTTTGGGTTAATTCGTCAATGTTTTGGGCGACCATTCCTATTTTGTTTCTATCTTCAATAAATTTAAAATCCCCGAATACTTCTTTAAAATTGGCTTCATTATGTGAAAAGAAAACCACTGGTCGCAATGTCGTAAAGGCGTAAGTGAACGCTGTTCCTGAAAAATCAGTGACCATTAGTGCGGATTTGGCGTAATTAGCCATATAAAAACTTGCGTTGTTATCAAATATAAATCGTGGATTATCTCTGTGCTTTTTGACAATGCGGGCAACGGGGTCTGATTGGACAGTGTGGGGGTGTGGCCTGAAGATAATCTTATATTCCGGAAAATTCTCTAAAAGGGCTTCAATAATTATTTCGCTGTGTCTGGGAAGGCAGGCGTAGGGTTCCACATCGGAATCCGTTACCGTTGGGGCATGAATAATAATATTCTCTTCCGTTTGATGTTTTTCAAACCACCTGAGATTCTGGTCTAATTTCGGGTATCCTCCGGGAATAAGGCAGATTTCTTTGTCTTCCTTCACGTAGCCCAGGGCTCTGGTTTGATGAATTTGAGTTTTAACTCTGTCCATGACCACTGGGGAAGGAAGGAAATAATAATCAAAATCCAATTTCCTCTTCAGGATTTCTTCCTCTTTGGATACGGGGCTGTCATGGATATCATGCATGAGGTAAACTTTTTTGGAATTCCCTGGGAAATTATGTGCATAGGTGGAGCATATAAACAGATCGACAAAATCCATTAACTCAATGATCCCATGTCCGCCATAGAAAACATTTTCGGCATTTTCATGGGCATCGTTGCAGATGGTTCCAATGAAAGTTAACGTATTTAAACTTGTTGATCTTAATTTGTTCAAAAGATTCCCTGTTTGTTCCCGATAGGCCCCGTCTGGGTAATAGACGGAGACGGTTTTTTGCGTGGGGTCCAGGCGTTTTTCTATTTTTTCTTTCTGTAGCTCGCCCAGTATCTGGATTACTTTTTCGTTATTAATGATTTTGGCATTCCGTGGGAGCCTGGATGTTATTGATAAAAGGGATGCGACTAATTCGCCTTCTTTTGATGGATTGCTATTCTCAATGATGCGTGTAAACTTTGACGCAAGATCACGCTTGTTTTCAAGGTTACCGTAAAGTGATCGAAGTATAAAACCGCTGGGTTCCTGACTCAATAATTGAGTGGTCAATAATTCGATTTCCGGGAGATGTGAGGCAATCAGAGATTTACCTGATCGGTTTTGGGTTGAATCTTTGATTTGTGAATTCATTGCCAGTACCTCATGGAATAGGCATCATGTGAGTTTGATACGCGCATTAGAGAGCAACCTTACTTTTCAAGTCAACCTGAGGAGCCATATTCGTTTGGGAGTGCCGGATGGTTTCGAAGCCAGCCTCAAGGTCAGCTATTCCAAAAAAATCGTTACGCGCAATTACCTTTATATGTACCGCGGCGCACCTTCTGTCAAGATTTATGTATTTGCCGGCATCCGCCGTTTCTTTCAAATCGACTCCCAAATCAATAAAGTAATCCCCCTGCCTTAATCCCATATTTAAAGAAAATTTGCCAATGATTATGTCGCCGCATTGGGTCTCCGGAATTTCCGCTTTGCTGTAATAGGAATTAACACCGTAAATTAACATACCGTCTATGGTTTTAACGGCAAGGCCCATTAATGGGAATTCTACCCTCTCGTGAAACTTTGCTTTAATGTATATATCGATCGCGTCGCCTGAGTAGATATTCATGGGGTCCACATGGTTATTGTAGACCACCAGGTAATCGATGATTTCCGCTTTGTCGAAACTCTGTCGTTTTTCGTTTTTGTTGTAACTTTTTCTCGAATGACAATTGTCTCCGGAGGGTGTGTGTTGGAGGAAATTATTCAGTTCGGAAGAATCAGGCTCGTTGGGAAGACGTTTTTCGTTGTTGCAAATTTCACTTTTTGCGGGTTTCGCCTGATGTAGAGAATCTTTTCCCTCCATGATATTCAAATACCGGTTAATCACGTCTTTTGGTTTTCCCGCTTCAATGAGTGAGCCCTTGTTGATAAGCAAGGCATGATCGCAATGCCGAATGATAGTGTTGGTGTCATGGGTCGTTAGAAGAATGGTTTTCCCCGCTTCCTGATACTCTCGAAACTTTTGAAAGCATTTTTGCTTGAATTTGGCATCGCCGACGGCAATGACTTCATCAATTACCAGTATTTCCGGGTCGACATTGATGGCGATGGCAAATGCCAGCCGGAGCATCATGCCGGAAGAATAAATTTTTAACGGTTGGTCAAAAAACTCCCCGATATCCGCAAAGGCCCTGATTTCCTCCAACCGGCTTTTTAATTCATCAGGAGAAATTCCCATCATGGAACCCTTGAAGAACACGTTTTCCCGGCCTGAAAAATTGGGGTTGAGACCGGCCCCCAGTGAGAGCAGGGCCGAAACCTCTCCGTTTACCGTGATGGATCCGGTGGTCGGTTTTAATACGGAACAAATCATTTTAAGAAGCGTGCTCTTTCCAGAACCGTTTTGCCCGATGATTCCGACTGTTGTTCCTTTAGGGATTTGGAAATCAATTTCCTTTAAGGCCCAAAATTCTCGGTGGTATTTTTTATTGAATGGGTGCAATGTTTCCCAAAGGCGTTCTCTGGGCGAGTTGAACAGCCGGTATTTTTTGGAAACATTTGTTACGGATATGGCAATGGAATCGCTCACGATTACAAGACCTCCGCAAATTCGGGTTTTAACTTTCTAAAAACAAGCCCTCCAATTACAAAAGCTAAAATACCCACTGCCCAGAAATTTGCGGCGGAAGGGAGGTCCTCCCAGAATGGCGAGTGGTAAATGAATGACTTCTTGTAACCCTCCACAATATAAACCAGAGGATTCAAATCAAGAATCCACTGGTATTTGTCAGGAATCATATCCCTGAACCACACGATGGGAGTCAGCCAGAACCATAGTGGAAGAAGCGCCTGGAGTATTTGGGCGGTATCGCGAAAAAATAAATTGACTGAGGAGCATAGCCAGCTCAATCCGAGGATAAGAACGGTGAGTGCGAATAAATAGTATATGAATTGAAAGTTATAAATTGAAAAGGAGACGTCCAGAACGAACATAATGATCAGTAAAAAAAACAACATTACAAAATGGGTAACCATGGAAACCAGCAATCGGATAACGGGGAGAATTTCGGTCGGAAAAACGGTTTTGGTGACAAGGTGGGAGTGGGTTTGCAGAACGTTGGTATTGCCCATTAAGGTTTCATTGAATATTATCCATGGGATAAATCCGGATAAAAATACCAGAATAAAGGGGACTCCCCCCGGCGGGGTGATTTTGAACCCCACCGAGAACACAAACCAGTAAACGAGGATCACCAGTAAAGGGTGGATCAGGGCCCAAATCAGACCACCGATGGTATCTACATACCTCGATCGGATTTCAGTGATGGCCATGGATTTGATGGTGCCTCCATGCACACGAAGTTTCTTGACTAGATTGACGGAAATTATATAAAAATCGAAGATTTTCATGAGCGGACAATTCCTGAAAACACCGGTAATTAAGGGTTTTCTTTTGAGGGGCTTCCGCGCGGAATCCAATAAATCTGAATCCCCTGGGCAGGCCAATTTTATGGGAAAAACCAGGTTCGAGCAAGTTCTTTTAAGTTTTTGGGATACTGTTAGAAGAAACTCCCACAATTTTTAAAGCCAATAAAATCAAATAGTTAGTTTGATTGTGGATGATCTTCCTGGATTCTTTTGAGCCAATGGCAGTAATAAGTTAAATAAAGATCTAGTTCACGACCGGTTGAATGGCCATTTGCAAAGGGAAATTTTTTTGTGGGTCGATTAATATGGTCTTATTGAATAGAAGATATGCCACTTTTCTCGGGTTTGCTGAAGTTTTGTAAGAATGTAAAATATGTGGGCTAGGGGTTAAATAACCAATAAACTCCCCATGCAACTCCAGAAATGGCGATTATTACCCCGGCAATCCCCAAAATTCGGTTTAAAGCGGTTTTCCATGCGTTAGTCCTCTCCGGAACCAGTAATTCCCAGTTTTCATTGTATAGAGGGCCTTTAGTCAATAAATTCAAGTCCCTTTTTGGAATGGTCCATCCTCCCAGCAGGGCATAGGTCACCGGCTTTCCTGAGTTTTTGGGCAGGTTATCGTGATCGATGGGGAAGGGGATGTTTTGATTGGCATGAGGCAACCAGTTGATTTTTATCCAAAGATACATTGTTTTAACCTCATATTGCCGAGGCCATAAAAGCTCATACCATTGTTTATTTTTTCTGGCAATTTCCCGGGTCTCCACACGAAGCACCCAATCAGACCCAAACTGCCGGACCAATTCGGCTTTTTTTCTTTCTTCCTCAGATGCCATAAATTCTAACGAAAGGTCGAAGTGGTTGGGGCAATCTCCAGCAAGTCGCACGTTTGTACCATAAATTGAGATCAGGTTGCTATATCCCTATGAGAAATAGGGTATCTCCCTAAAATAATGGCTCAATGATTTCTATGAGTTTAGATGTGACTTTCAGCCTTTAAAGCCCGGAGGGTAGGGGGGCGGCCGAGCCTGTCATTTAAAAATTGATCTTTTCGGTTATACTTTAATAAGTAATTCTAAGGGATGAAAATTCTTATTTGAGGGGGGGGATTATTGAGGTTAATCGATGAAATGCCCTAAATGTGGTCATTCTCAATCCCGCGGAGAAGAGTGCGCTGAATGCGGGATTGTTTTTAAAAAATTCTTTGCCCTCCAGGAAAGACGCAGGAAAAAGTCCCGGGAGAATAAAGACTCGGTGAATGTATCCGATGCGGACAGCTTGGGGCTACCGGATGACGCGCCACATAATTCCCTTAAAGGTTTTCTTCAGGTTTATTTTTGGACTCCCTACCGCTCACCCTGGAAACCTACCCCGAAATACGGTGTCATCGCCCTTTCCTTGTTTTTTGCGTATTTGTTTTTTCTTTTGTTCCGGGAGCCGTTTTACCAGTTGTATCCTCTGACAAATGTGATGGACTCAACCATCTTATCGATGTTTCGCAGGGTGGACCTGGTGTTCCATGAAGGAGGACATTGGATATTCGGGATATTCGGGAATCGAACCCTGGCGATTTTAGGTGGGAGTCTCAATCAGGTACTCGTTCCCTTTATTGTCGCTGTGGCTTTTTGGCATCGCCGGGATGCTTCAGGCACTGCCTTCGGATTGATCTGGCTGTTTGTCAATTTTCTGGAAGTGGCCATTTATATGGCAGACGCCCGCCATCCCGTCCTTCCTCTGATCGGTAATTTGGACCCCTATGGTAGCCATGATTGGTTGAATCTGTTCAACAGTTGGGATTTGTGGTCGGTTGATACCGCCATCGCCAAAACCACCTACAGCATGGGGTGGATCGGCATGATAGGCACCTCCCTCTGGTACGCCTGGACCGGTTTCACCAACCTCTCCCATGGCGACGATTCCACAGCCCGGTATTTACACCGCAAAAAGGAAAATCCTAAAGAACACCGTACCCTGGAATTATAATTTATAAGGTCCATCCGGTTCCCTGAAAAGAAAAAAGGTTTACAGAAAATAGTCAATAAACTCTTTTGGGATTTGGCACGCCCTAGGCGATTCGAGTCGTCGCCCGAAATGCTTTGAGTCTGTCAAGCTGATACAGCCACAGTATAAAAAGAAAACTCTAATTTAACAGAAGCACGACTATAAAAGGCGGGGTAATTGCAGGTCCCTTGCAATTGCTAAAATGTAAAAGCCCTACGTATTTATATCCATCTCCAGCGATTTATTCATTGCAGAGGGGCTTGGCGCCATAGTAAGCGTCACTTGACTGAATGGAATAGTGAAGCCTTCTTTATTGCATATGGATACCAGAGTTCTATTTATTTCCCTTTTTAATGAATAATGCTCAGAGGCATGGCTTCCATCAACATTCACCAGAATGATTAGATCCAGAGAGCTTGGGCCGGCATGATCAAACTCAACTTTAATATATTTGATAATTGGTGGTCGGCTATCCATCTTATTTCTGAAGGTTTCCTCCAGGTTTGAACGAAATAGTTTGGGGATTTCATCGCATACCCTGTTTTGAATCGAGTAATCTAACCCGAACTTGATAACAATTAAATAGCCTGTCGACAGGTTTCTCGGTTTAAGTGTGAGGAACTCAGATGTTATATATGCACGCATTGATTGCAAATTCTTCAATACTACCTGCTCCGGAGTCTGACTGACGACCTGCCCGAAAACATCATCATCCAATAAAACCCAATCGCCTATTTGGGTAGGGAACCACTTTTCTTCTTTGACAAACGATCGGGAGGAATATCCAACCAGTTTTTCAACGGGAACGCGAATGATCCCACCCTCTAATCTCGGATTATGCAAGGTTGCATAAAATTCAATTTTTTTGATTAGCCAGGGAATACCTTCATAAAAAATCCGTTCTCCTTCACGGACTGTTCCGAGATTCAAAATCAGGTTCAATTCCTTTATGAAATTAGGAATGAATAGACGAAAAGACCATCCAATGGCAAGAAGGACTAAAAAAAGCAAACTTAATAAAAGCCAGTCATCAGCTATATAAAGACTGAACAGACTTGCCGAGACCGCAATAAAGAAAACAAATAAGTAATAAATGGCCTTGATTAATTTTCTGGAAGTACGATTGACTTTATTTAGTAAATGAGTTTTGGATTCGATCATCTTGTAAGTCAGGCTTAGAATTCCCCAGACTCCAAAAAGAAAACCCAGGGCTACCATCAAGTTTCGCCCTCGCACATTCATGAATTGAGCAATGGCTTCACCCACCAGGGAAAACAGATTCTTGTCAGAAGTCTGGAACTTTCTAAGGTTTCGTTGGGCTTCATCTAATTCAACTAACAGGATCTCAGGGTTATAGTGGTCTTTTAGTTTTGACAAGTCCTCCTTGAATTTTTTCTGAATCTCAGAAGAACTGATTAATATTTTTTCGTCTTTATCAAAGATATCCGGAAAGTCTAATTTTGCTTCTTCCAGGGCAAGAATGTTTTTCCGTGCAGTCTCATAGGTCTTGATTTTGTTTTGGAGGGCCACAATAGCGGCCTTAAGATTGTCAATCTTTCTAGGGCGTTCGGTTAATTCTTTCAATGATTTTAAAATGGGTCGCGTGATTTCGTATAGCTGCGCCAGCCAATCTTCTTTCTCCGGCTGACCTCTTGCAATTTCCTCTTTAGGGATTTGTGTTGCTAATGCCTCATAGTTTTCATTTAAGTTGTCTAGCTCAATAGTCAGTTTTCTCATGCGATCAAGCGCTTCACTGGAAGAAGTTCCCTCTTCAAGGCCTTTCAGTTCCTTTTGTAAAATTAGCCTTCTCTTGGTAATTTGCATCAATTGGAAATGGGTCTTGTTTACGGGCTTTAAAATAATTTGCTGGTCTTCTTTTTTGGTAGGATCTTCGGCCCAGACCAGAGAGGCTCCAAGCGTGCTGAGGAAAAGCAAAGTAACCAACCAAATCTGAAGTTTTTGAATATTACCCATATCAATCCCCTGAATTTTTAACAGTCACCAAATAGTATTCCGACTATTCCCCGAGGTCAATCTTTTGCTGGGAAAAAGCTTTTTGACAAATGATCTGTGAGGTAAACCATAACTGAATATTAAATATTGACGAATAGTAGTGAATCCCCGTATTTGGTGGAACAGAGCCCTAAAGAAAAAGGGCCTACAAGATTATCCTGTAAGCCCTTTTTGTATTTGGCACGCCCGAGAGGATTCGAACCTCCGACCTACGGAACCGGAATCCGGCACTCTATCCAGCTGAGCTACGGGCGCATATTTTGTTTTAAGTTTTTGTGAGGCTTAAACCCCTTCTTCGGTTGCGGGAGCGGCAATGTTCCCTGATGTCACTTTGTCGTCTTTGCCAAATTCGCGGATCATGTCCACGCGAAGTTTCCACCACTTCACTTCTTCCTTCATTTCTTCGGCAAGCTCCGGGGCCGTGAACAGTTTGATTTCGTATCCGGCTTCCAGCCGCGCCTCAATTTCGTTGGGCAGGGAAAGATCGCATTCCTTCATCACGGTGATCGGGTTTTTCGCCAGTTTCTTGCGGAAGTTGTCGTCGGTAACTGCTTTGGTAGCCACCTTTTTCCACTTTTCATTCAATTCGACTTTGCGCTTGTTTTTCATGACTACCTCTACGATTTCACCTGAGCCAGACGAACCAGATTCTACAGGCCAGTGAGTGTTTGCAAGTATGCCTAAGGTTATATGAGACGGTTTAAGAAGGCAATCATAAATCGCCGGGGCCTTGGGATTCAGCCTGTTGTCACTTGAAAAGGGAAGGGACCATCCCCAGCGCCTCGTCCAGTTTCTCCGGATTGGAGCCTCCCGCCTGAGCCATATCCGGCCTCCCGCCGCCTTTTCCGCCGACGACTTCGGCTACTTTTTTCAGGATGTTTCCGGCATGGTACCGGTCGGTCAGATCGCCGGTTACCCCAGCGGCAAGAAGCACTTTGCCATTTTCCACCGCCCCGGCCACGACCACGACCGACTTCAACTGATTCTTGGCATTGTCGATAAACGTCCGCAGAGTTTTGGCATCTACGCCCTCCAGCTTTTTGACCAGCAGGGAGACGTCACCTATCTTCTGCACCTCATCCGTCAGGCTGGCACCGCTGGCTTTGCCGCCACCCGTCACCATTTTTTCTTTAAGTGCGGCAACCTGTTTTTCCAGGTCCTTGTTTTTTTCTACGAGTTTCTGGAGCTTCCTCAATTCCTCATCCGGCTGGGCCTTGATCAGTGACCGGATACCGGCCAGATTATCAAATTCTTTTTGAATGCGTTCGTACGCACCCGGACCCGTTACCGCCTCGATGCGCCGCACGCCGGAAGCAATTCCCGTCTCCTGAATTATTTTGAAGAACCCGATGTTGCCCGTCGCGGACACGTGCGTGCCGCCGCACAATTCCTTACTGAAGCCGGGTACGGAGACCACCCGCACGTTTTCACCGTACTTTTCGCCGAACAGTGCCACGGCGCCTTTTTCCAGCGCGGTTTCGATATCCATCTCCTCCGTATCTACCGCTATATTCTCGCGTATCTTTTCGTTGACCAGTTCCTCGATCCGCGCCCGCTCTTTATCGGTCAGGGGCGAGAAATGTGTATAGTCGAACCGCAACCGGTTCGGTCCCACCAGCGATCCTCCCTGCTTGACGTGACCGCCCAGCGTTTCCTTCAGCGCGGCATGCAGAAGGTGAGTGGCGGAATGGTTGAGTGCGGTGTTGTTGCGCTTCGCCGCATCCACTTCCAGCGTCAGAGGTTCGCCGTTTTTCACTTCGCCCTGAATCACCTTGGCGTGATGCACAATCAGGTGGGGCAGGGGTTTGGTGGTGTTGACGATGTCGAGAAGCGCGTGGTCGTTATACGCCCGCCCCACGTCGCCCACCTGTCCGCCCGACTCCCCGTAAAACGGAGTCTGGTTCACCAGCAGTTCGCATTCCTCGCCTTCTTTCACCACCTCGGCGTTCTTGTTGTTTTGTATGAGCGTGACCACCTGGCCTTCGCCATGCGTGTTGCCGTATCCCTGGAAAACCGTCGCGCCGTGTTTCTTGAGGGTTTCATTGTAAACCGGGGAGACGGCGCTTTCGCCCGACCCCTTCCACGAGGCCATGGCCTTTTCCTTCTGTGCCTGCATGGCTTTGTTGAACCCTTCCATGTCGAGCGTGTACCCGGTGTCCTTCGCGGTTTCTTCCACGAGGTCCACTGGAAAACCGAAGGTATCGTACAACTTGAATATTTCTTCGCCGGGAATGGTGGTCGAATTCGCCTGCTTCATCCTGTCGAGGATTTCGTCCAGCCTCTGCGTGCCGACGGTGAGCGTCGTGTTGAAATTGTCTTCTTCGTTGGTGACCACCTTCTGGATGAAGTCGTGGTTCACCGCCAGGTCGGGATACACGTCCTGAAATTTGGCGATCACGTCCTCGGTAATATGATGAAAGAACGGGTCTTTCTGCTCCAGCAGTTTGCCGTGGCGCAATGCCCGGCGCATGATCCGCCTCAACACATACCCGCGGCCCTCGTTGGAGGGCAACACGCCGTCATTAATAAGGAAGGTAGTCGCCCGCGCATGATCCGCGATAACGCGCAACGAAACGTCGGATTCCTGATTTTCATTATGTTTTCTGCCGGTGATTGCGCTGACGTGCTGGATTATTCCCATCAGGATGTCGGAATCGTAATTGCTCGGCTGGCCCTGTACCACCGCCGCGAGGCGCTCGAGGCCCATGCCGGTATCGATACACGGGTTGGGCAGGGGTGTCATCTTGCCGGATTCATCGCGGTTGTACTGCATGAACACCAGGTTCCACACTTCGAGATAGCGGTCGCAGTCGCACCCGACGGTGCAGGTCGGCTTGCCGCATCCCAGCGCTTCCCCCTGATCGACGAAGATTTCCGAGCAGGGGCCGCACGGACCGGTGGGGCCCATGGACCAGAAGTTGTCCTCATCACCGAACCGGAAAATCCGGTCGTCGGTCAGCTTGATTTCTTTCTTCCACAGCTCGGCGGCTTCGTCGTCGTCCTTGTAGACCGAGGCGTACAGCTTGTCGACGGGCAGTTTCATCTCCTTCGTCAGGAAATCCCAGGCGAAGATGATGGCGTCCTTCTTGAAATAGTCGCCGAACGAGAAATTGCCCAGCATCTCGAAGAAGGTATGATGTCGCGCCGTGCGCCCGACCTGTTCGAGGTCGTTGTGCTTGCCCCCGGCGCGGACGCATTTCTGTGACGAAGCCGCGCGGGTGTAGTCGCGTTGCTCCTGACCCAGGAACACGTTCTTGAACGGCACCATCCCGGCATTGGTGAACAGCAGGGTGGGGTCGTTCTTCGGCACCAGCGATTCGCTCGGCACCACGGCATGCCCGCGCTCGGCGAAAAACTCCAGAAATCGTTTGCGTATCTCGTTGCCAGTCATAAGCGCACAATTATATACCAATCTACAGTTAATGGAACGGGGGATTTAATGCAAAAGTTTCACCGGGCATCCCGCCCGGAGGGAGCTTCAACTATAGGGAAAATAGGGTTTTAAATTACCTGTGGAGAATTTCCGTCGCTGGCGAGTGGAATTATTTAAACGCGCCATAATTCCCCGGCTAAATTGGGTCCAGCGTCACGCTGGCGCTTAGGCGATGCCGGAGCGCAACAAGTCGTGGAGGTGGATCATGCCGTCGACTTGCTTGCCGTCGTCGGACACGGCGATACAGGTGATGGAATACTCCTCCATGATCTGCAGGGCCTTGGTGGCCATGTCGTCCTTTTTCACCGTCCGGGGATTCCTCG
>Ga0224501_10001716_pt1 | contig 17032 bp, 16 predicted proteins | sample SF_Oct11_sed_USG_4_FD_169105 | JGI IMG/M metagenome (GOLD analysis project Ga0224501, IMG submission 169105) | Sediment microbial communities from San Francisco Bay, California, United States - SF_Oct11_sed_USGS_8_1 | ecosystem: Environmental > Aquatic > Marine > Sediment | place: USA... | reverse complement strand
TCGTCCATGAATTTCAGAGGAGTATTGCATGGAAATTTCATCCGTAGTGTACAACCCTGCATCAGCACAACAATCAAGAGCACGTAGTGAATCAGAGGACATCCTCCAGAAAAAACTGGAAGAACAACTAACTAATGAAGTAGCCCCAAATCCGGAAGAGAAGGCATTCAAGGAAGCAGAAAAAGTAGAAGCGGCACAAACTGCGCAGGAGAAAGCGACTGTTGAAAACAGGGAGCAATCAGAAAAACGTCAGGGACGTGCTATTGATGTAACGGTATAAAACAGTATATTGAAATAATAATAAAAAAAGCCCGCATCAAGCGGGCTTTTTTTATTATGCTGTTTCTCTTGATGCCTTTTTGCGTTCGTGTTCCTTCAGGAACTTCTTACGCAACCGAATACGGTATGGCGTGACCTCAACCAGTTCATCATCATCAATGAATTCCAGTGCCTGTTCCAGACTCATCTTGATCGGTGGTGTCAGGATAATATTTTCATCTGTACCTGAAGCACGAACATTCGTCAGCTGTTTGCCCTTTAACGGATTGACGACCAGATCATTATCACGTGAATGTATACCAATGATCATGCCTTCATAGACTTCTTCGCCCGGATCAATAAACAAACGACCGCGTTCCTGCAATGCAAACAAGGAGTAGCCTAATGCCTTGCCGGCACCATTGGCAATCAGCACACCGTTAATGCGCTGACCAAACTCACCTTTCTTCATCTCACCATAGTGATCAAATACACTGTAAATAAGACCGGTTCCTTGTGTTGCAGTCAGGAATTCAGTTCTAAAGCCAATCAGTCCACGTGCAGGAATAAGATATTCCAGACGTACACGGCCTTTGCCATCAGGTTCGATATTTTTTAAATCACCGCCACGTTGACCCAGTTTTTCAATGACACCGCCCTGATGGGTTTCATCCAGATCAATCGTGACCTGTTCATAAGGTTCGTGTTTCACACCATCGATTTCACGAATAATCACTTCCGGACGTGATACACCGAGTTCATAACCTTCACGGCGCATGTTTTCGATCAGGATGGAAAGATGCAGTTCACCACGACCGGATACCTTAAACTTGTCCGGATCAGCACCCTGCTCAACACGCAAGGCCACGTTATGGATTAATTCACGATCAAGACGTTCACGCACCTGACGGGATGTAACAAACTTGCCGTCCTTGCCTGCAAACGGAGAGGTGTTAACCTGAAAGGTCATCGAAACAGTAGGTTCATCCACTGACAATGGTGGTAATGCTTCCACATTCTCAGGATGACATAACGTGTCTGAGATATTCAGCTTTTCAATACCGGTAAAGGCAATAATGTCACCGGCCTGGGCATCCGGTACCTCAACACGCTCCAGTCCGAGGAAACCCAGAATCTGCAGCATACGGCCATTACGTTTTTTGCCTTCACTATCAATGATGGTTACTTGCTGGTTGGTTTTGACACGTCCACGTTTTATACGACCAACGCCAATAACACCAACATAGCTGTTGTAATCGAGAGAACTCACTTGCATCTGGAACGGGCCGTCGGCATCCACATCCGGCGGACTGACATGCTTAACAATGGTTTCAAACAATGGGGTCATGTCACCTTCACGCGCATCCGCATCCAGACTGGCATAGCCATTCAGCGCCGAGGCATACACAACCGGAAAATCGAGCTGCTCATCTGTCCCGCCAAGACGATCAAACAGGTCAAAGGTTTGATCGATAACCCAATCAGGACGCGCACTGTCACGATCAATCTTGTTGATCACGACAATCGGTTTCAAACCTAGCGCAAAGGCCTTTTCGGTGACGAAACGGGTTTGTGGCATGGGACCGTCCACAGCATCAACCAGTAACAGGACGCAATCGACCATCGACAGGACACGTTCTACCTCACCGCCAAAGTCGGCATGGCCAGGGGTGTCCACGATATTAATATGGTAATCCTGCCAGTCGAGGGCCGTGTTCTTGGACAGGATGGTAATCCCGCGTTCCTTCTCCAGATCATTGGAATCCATCACCCGCTCAGGGGCATTGGCGCGCTCTCCGAGTGTGCCGGATTGCTGTAAAAGTTGATCAACAAGAGTGGTTTTTCCGTGGTCAACGTGTGCAATAATCGCTATATTGCGAACCTTATCAATGGTGTGCATAGATACTACCTGACTTACCTGACTGCAAAGAGACGCGGATTATACAGGAATCGGTCAGCATTTCGTCAAAAAACTATAAATGGGGGTGCCTCATGCCAGTAGATGAACTAATGAACGGTGATTTTGTTGATATTTACCTGATTCCTTGGGGCATCAAAATAGCGACAGCGGTTGCCATTTTTGTGATTGGCCGCTGGATTGCAAAGCTAATTCTCAATATTTCAGAGCGTGTCATGCGCAAGGCCAAGCTGGACGAGATGCTGATCCACTTCATTGGCAACATCCTTTATACCTTGTTACTGGCTGTTGTCGTACTGGCTACATTGGAGCAACTTGGTGTTAAAACCACTTCGGCCATTGCCATATTGGGTGCTGCCGGTCTGGCCGTTGGTCTGGCACTGCAAAGCTCTCTGTCCAATTTTGCCAATGGCGTCATGTTGATTATTTTCCGTCCTTTCAAAATCGGTGATTTTATTGAAGCCGGCGGTACCAGCGGCACAGTGGAAAAAATTACTATTTTCAGCACCGTCATGCGCACCGGTGACAACCGTGAAATCATTGTGCCAAACGGCCAGATATACGGTGGCACGATTATTAATTTCTCGGCACGGCCAACTCGCCGTATCGATATGGTATTTGGTATTGGTTACAACGATGATATAAAAAAGGCGCGTGAACTGATGATGGACATTATTAAACAGGATGCACGTATCTTGAGCGATCCGGAACCGGCAATCTCGCTGGCAGAACTGGCCGATAACAGCGTTAACCTGAATGTGCGTCCGTGGGTCAATAGTGGTGATTACTGGGCGGTACGTTCTGATCTGCTGGAAAACATCAAGAATGCTTTTGATGCCAATGGCATTTCCATCCCCTATCCACAACGCGATGTGCATTTACATCAGGTTTCATAACAAAGAGGTTTTAACATGTTATTACGGTTTGTTTTTCCATTCCTGTTGATCATTACCATGGCGGCCTGTGCTCAACCGCCCTATAACAACATTGATAATGAACAATTGAAATCCATGATTGAACAAGGCGTACCTGTCTATGACATACGACGCCCTGATGAATGGAAACAAACCGGAGTAGTAAAAGGCAGTCGTCTGATGACTTTCTTTGATGCCAATGGCAACGTCTATGCTGACTTTCTGCCAAAGTTCTCCGAGCAAATCAAAAAAGACCAACCCGTCATTTTAATTTGCCGCACCGGCAACCGCACCGGCATGTTGGCAAAATATCTGGTTGAGAAACTGGGTTACACACAAGTCTACAACGTAAAACACGGCATCACTGACTGGATTCGTAAAGGTAAACCGGTCTCAAAAATCTAGCACGACCGGCAGTTACCTTCTGCCACCACCAGAACCCATGCCACGGCCACCGGACCTCATACCACGGTCGTCATCATCATCCATCATGCGGCCACCGCCCATGCCCATGCCGCGACCACTTTCCCTCGGCTCATCCGGCAACGTGACGCCTCTTTCCTTTGCACGTTGCTCCATCATTTCATGCTGTTCCTTGCGATAGGCTTCACGCTCCTCCCTTGTTTCCATGCTTTGCATTTTTATACGATGCTGTTCACGCTCCTGCTGGGTCATTAACTGCCAGCCATATGCCTGCTTGCCTTCATCTTCATCTGCAACAACCAGACCAACAGGCATTAACAATAAACAGATCAGTGTAGATATAAAAAACGGTTTCTTTTTCATAATATTTTCCTTTGTCTATTTCAAAAAAACATCATTAATGGTTTTTTAACTTGTACCCGGTAAGCATGGATTTCACCAGATTCCGGTTTTCACGAATACTGGAGAGCAGGACACCTGCGACATGCAAACCGATCAATAACACCGTAAAGTTGGCAAAAAACTCATGGATCTCTTCCCAGAATTCCTCGCTTTCATTTTCATCATCGTTTTCCCTGTGCTCTTTTCCACGTTGCGCAAATTTATCATGGTCATCATCATCCTCTTCATGTTCCTTGTATGCACGACGTGTTTCCTGAATCTGGCTTTGCTCCTGTCCTCCACTTGCAACTGCAAGAGGGCCATAACCTTCGAGTCCATACACTTTTACACCACTCAAACCGGTCAGTAATAAGCTAATGAGAAGTGCCACAATCATCCAGCCACCAGCCGGATTATGTCCCAGATAATCCTTTACCTTGCCTGCTAACATACCCTTGATAAAACCGATTGTTTCAACCGGAGAATAAATAAAATCAGTAAAACGGGCATATTTGGTGCCAACCAGCCCCCAGATAACCCGAAACGCAACCAGCCCCAGAATCACATAACCGGAATACGCATGGATAAGGCCTTCTTCCTCACCAGTCAAATAACAGACTATAAATGTCAACACCAGTGACCAATGGAAAATCCTCACCAGCGGGTCCCACACGTATATTCTTTCATTCATCATCATCTCCTTCAGAAAAATTTGAAGTTGGAACATCTACAAGAGGATAATGGCGTGAAACAGGCGAATAATCATCGGGCTTATGACCAACATGCGCCCTTATCAGGCATTTGTCCAATAGAATAAGTTTTTGTTTTATATAAAGGATATTTAAAGTGAATATAGACACACCCAAAGAATCTGTTTTAATCATTATCCTGACATTAGTTGTGGTAACAAGCGGCTTTGATCTCATGACCGACGTTTCTCACGGTGCGACATACGGTCACATCACAAAGGAAGCCGCAACCGTGCTGTTTTCTGTCCTTGCCATTTTATGGTTATTGCATGGACTGCGTGAGCAAACCCGGGAAATCAATCAACTGAAACTCGATCTGGAACATGTCAATCAATCCAGAAAACAGCCTGATGAATATGTTCTGGCTGCACGTAAGCAGGTTGGAGAAGTCATTGCCAAACAATTTACCGCATGGGAACTAACCAGCAGTGAAAAAGAAGTCGGGATGTTATTGCTAAAAGGACTCAGCCTGAAAGAAATTGCCGCTCTGCGTAACACACTTGAAAAGACCGTGCGACAGCAAGCATCGGCAATATACAAAAAAGCCGGTGTCACCGGGCGTCATTCATTTTCAGCCTGGTTTATTGAAGATTTTCTCTAACACACAAAGGACATATTAACTGTTTTGTGCAATCCAGTTTTTCAGACTACTGGCATCCATTGCGCCGGCAATACGCGCTGATTCCTTACCACCCTTGAACACGGCCAATGTTGGAATACTACGAATCCCGAATTGTCCCGCCAATGCCTGTTCAGCCTCGGTATTCACTTTCGCCAGAACCACTCGCGGTGACACCTCACCTGCGACCTGCTCAAATACCGGTGCCATCATCTTGCATGGCCCACACCATGGTGCCCAGAAATCCACTACTACCGGCAAATCTGATTTAGCGACAAAACGGGAAAAATTCTGACTGTTCAACTCCACCGGCTTCCCCATAAATAACTCCTGCTTGCACCCGCCGCACTTCGGTCCATCAACAAGACGATCTTCAGGAATACGATTAATCTGCCCGCATTGCGGACACACGACATGCTTGGACATAAAATTCACCCTTGAAAATACATTGAGTGATATATGGGGATGATTGGGGAAAATTCAAATTGGGATTTTTAGCCCAAATGAAATCGGAAAATAATAATACCCTAGTGCTCCCCCCTGGAAACAAGAAACTCACTGTATTGTTTGTCTGTTCCCTGAATATGATTGACCAGCCAATCCTGTAAATAGCGTAACAGGTTTTTTGATACTTCTGTGCTGTTGGAATCAAACTGTTCCTGAAATTCGTTTATTTTTACTTTTATGGCTTCATGTTGTGCAAGATGAGATTCATAATCAGGGAAGTTGTGTTTTTTCATTAGATCTTCTTCCCTTTTAAAATGTGTCAATGTGTAATCTTTCAGTTCTTCCAGAATGCGTTTTGCCTCTTCACTACCTCTGGTCTTGTTTAACGCGGTGTACATTTCCATCATGAGTGCAAACAGTTTCTTATGTTCTTCATCCAGTTTGGCAACACCCACACTGTAGGCCGGTTTCCATGCATAATGTTTTTCCAGAAAAGTGTTTTTTACAATCAGGACAATAGGTACCAGAATGAGGGATAGCAGCCCTTTCTCAATTCCCCATATATAAAAGATGAGCACAAATAAAGGAATAATGAAGAGCAGCCATATCATCCATTCCATTGCTTCAATTTTCAGTTTCATATTCTCTCCAGTTATGTTTCTTTGAATTTTATTGGAAAGTGATGTAGCGGGAGAGAGAAAATCATTTCTCCTCTTTCAGTCTCAACATTCTATGGAAAATAACCTTGTTTGCCTATTGGAAATTTTTTCTTTTGTAAGTAGTTGAATGTTATGTTATTCAAATTTAGACTAATTCTGAACAGTGAAGGCTCGGACTTTATTGGCCCGCTACCATCATGCTATCTACCAGTATGGAACCGGTAAAAATATTACCACGGGTTTCGATGTCGTTACTGATTGTAACAATTTTTTTAAACATGTCTCTCAGGTTGCCGGCAATGGTTATTTCTTCTACCGGCCGGGTGATTTCACCATTTTCAATCAGGAATCCGGCGGCACCCCGTGAGTAGTCGCCGGTCACAATGTTAATGCCTTGCCCCATGAGTTCTGTCACAAACAAACCATTGCCGATCTTTTTAAACAAGTCATTCTGAGTCAAATCACTGTGGGTAATAAACAGATTGTGTACACCGCCTGCATTACCGGTGGTTTGCAGGTTCAGTTTGCGTGCCGAATAACTGTTGAGTACATAGCTTTGCAGAACGCCATCAATGATATAGTCACGCGCGGTTGTTGCCACACCTTCATTGTCGAAAGGGGTACTACCAAGTCCACCTATTAAGTGTGGTCGTTCATCAATGCGAATGAATTCAGGGAAAATGGATTCACCTAATGTGTCTTTCAGAAATGATGAATCACGGTACAGACTATTACCGTTGATCGCACGCAGGAAATGTGAAATCAAACCGGTAGCCATATCAGCAGAAAATATCACTGGCATTTGTGTGGTGGCAATAGGGCTTGCACCTAAACGACCAAGTGCACGCTCTGCTGCCTTTCGACCAACCGATGTTAATGCTTCAAGATCTTCATGTTTACGTGCCACCGTATACCAGTAGTTGCTTTGCATTTTGTCGCCTTCACTGGCGATGACTGAGCAACTCAGGCTATGTCGGCTGGCTGGATAGGAAGCAATAAATCCATGTGAGTTCCCATAACCGCGAATTCCCTGATGCGAATCTATGGTGGCACCTTCAGAGTTGGTTATACGTTTGTCCGTATTGAGTGCAGCGGCTTCACATTCCTTGGTAATTTCTATTGCACGCTCGGCACTCAATGACCATGGATGGGACAAATCCAGATCCGGAATATTTTTTGCCATAAGTTCAGCATCTGCCAGACCGGAAAACGGATCTTCTGTTGTATGACGTGCAATACTGCAAGCTGCCTTGACGGTATCAATAACAGCATTGTCACTGAAATCACTGGTACTGGCAGAACCCTTGCACTGACCAAAATAGACTGTCACACCCATGCTTTTATCACGCGTATGTTCAATGGTCTCAACATCACCCATACGGGATGTCACCGAAAGACCGGCATCCATGTGCGCATCAGCCTCGGCTGAACTGGCGCCCTGCTTTCTGGCTTCTTCCAGGACACGTTCAATCACTGATTCAAGTCGGGACTGATCTTCGCGATCACTAAATACAACAGGCATGTCCATTTTTTTTCCTAACTAAAATATTCATCAAAAAACAATTTTATTTATTGAAAAACTGTTCATAAGCTCCTCAAGTGGATGATGACAAGGCGAAAAGAAACGAGAATGCGGAGTTTACAGACGAGTAAATGAGCAAATTCGAGTTTCTTTTCAACACAGTCAGCACCGCTTCAGGGACTTATGAGGCGGTTCCGCCTACTGTCATGTTATTGATCTTAAGCGTTGGCTGACCAACACCAACAGGCACGCTTTGCCCTTCCTTGCCGCAGGTACCGACACCCTCATCCAGTTGCAGGTTATTACCCACCATGGATACCTGCATCATGCTTTCCGGCCCATTACCGATTAATGTCGCCCCTTTAACCGGTCGCGTAACTTTACCGTCTTCAATCAGATAGGCTTCACTGGCCGAGAACACAAATTTACCGCTGGTTATATCTACCTGACCACCGGCAAAGTTAACAGCATACAACCCTTTTTTAACAGAGCTAATGATCTCTTGCGGATCATGATTACCGGCCAGCATAAAGGTGTTGGTCATGCGCGGCATGGGTAAATGGGCAAATGATTCACGCCGGCCATTACCGGTTGGATTGACACCCATTAATCGCGCATTCATTTTGTCTTGCATATAACCTTTTAAAATACCATTTTCAATTAAAACCGTATTTTGGGTTTCTATGCCTTCATCATCGATATTCAATGAACCACGGCGGTTGGGCAAGGTGCCGTCATCGACAATAGTACAAAGTTCGGAAGCCACCTTCTCACCAATGCGGCCGCTGAATGCTGAACTGCCCTTGCGATTAAAATCACCTTCCAGACCATGACCGACTGCTTCATGTAACAAGACACCTGGCCAACCGGGGCCCAGTACAACCGGCATGGTGCCAGCCGGTGCATCAACTGCTTCCAGTTTTACTACCGCCTGACGTACGGCTTCACGCGCCAGTTTCAGTCCGCGATCATCTTCCAGAAAATAATCATAAGTAACACGCCCGCCAATACCGGTGCCGCCCTGTTCACGACGTCCGTTTTGTTCGGCAATAACAGATACGTTCAAACGCACCAGCGGACGCACATCGCCGGTAAAGGTACCATCGGTCGCCGCGATCAAAACCATTTCATGAACACCGGACAGGGATACAACAACCTGTTTCACACGCGGATCCTGCCTGCGTGCTTCTGCGTCGAGTGACTCGAGTAGCTTTACTTTTTCTGTTTCGGGTAATGAACCGAGTGGATCATCGGGAATATAAAGTGATTGGGAAGGTTGACCTGACCATGCCTGTAACTTGCCCTGACCACCACTACGCGCAATGGCACGTGCCGCTGTTGCTGCCTGAGTCAGTGCAGGTAAAACAATTTCATCTGAATAGGCAAAGCCGGTTTTTTCACCACTGATGGCACGCACACCGACACCCTGTTCGATATTGTAACTGCCTTCCTTGACTATGCCATCTTCCAGTACCCAGCCTTCATGACGACTGCTCTGAAAATAGAGATCAGCGCTGTCAACGGAATGGGTCATGAGTTGATCCAGCACTGACTGCAGATCGTTCTCACCCAGACCGGTTGGTGTTAATAAAACGCTACGTGCAAGCTCAAGGTTATTACTCATCAGGTACGACAGCTTATAATTCGATGCTTCAGTGCCGGGAAGTTCTGACGTGTACTGATCAACTTGTCACGATCAATTTCAGCGATCACGGCACCGGAACCCTGTTGCAGATGATTAAGTATGTTGCCCCAGGGGTCGACAATCATGCTGTTACCATGAGTTGCACGCCCGTTAACATGAAAACCGCCTTGCGCAGCGGCAATCACATAACTCAGGTTTTCAATTGCGCGGGCACGGATCAATGGCTTCCAGTGAGCCTTGCCGGTAATGGCGGTAAATGCCGAAGGCAAAGCAATAATTTCAACTCCCTTATCGATCATTTCACGAAACAGTTCCGGAAAACGCAAGTCATAACAGATAGCGAGCCCCAGTTTGCCAAACGGGGTATCAACAACCACCGTTTCAGTACCCGGTTCAATAGTGGACGACTCATTATATTTTTCACCGCTTTCTTCGATACTGACATCAAACAGATGTATCTTGTCGTAACGCGCTACTACCTTGCCTTTATCGTTATATAAAAGGCAGGCCGCCTTTACCTTTTTTGGATCTGAAGTGACCAACGGGATAGTGCCACCAACAATCCAGACTTTATGTTTCGCCGCAGTCTGTGCAAGAAAGTCCTGAATCTTGCCCTTGCCATCTTCTTCACGCACTTCGACCTTGTCCTGTTCCTTCATACCCATAATGGCGAAGTTTTCCGGTAACACAATTAACTTGGCACCGGCATCCACTGCCTGTCCGATCAAACGTCCGGCTTCAATCAGGTTTGCACCTACATTCGGTCCTGATGCCATTTGTATAGCGGCTACTTTATCTGTCATTACTGCTCCTGTTGTAACGTTGGTTCTGGTTCTTGTATTTGTTCCGGTTCCTGATAAAAATTTGCCTCTTCCGTTTCAAACAGAAACTCACTTGCCTGATCTTCATCGGGAGTTATCTGGATTTGTACCGATGGTAACCCAAGTGCAACGAGCTTGTCTTGCAATTCCATAATCAATCGGGTGTTATTTGTATTTTTTGGATAATGTATATGGAGCTGGCGATCCGGTTCCTGAACAAGTTCCTGCATGGATTCCAGCAGAGATGGATTATTTAATAAACTTTCCAGTGTTAGCGGTGGCAGTTTTTTTGTAACAGGTGCAATATTTTGCTCTACCGAAACATTCTGCAAATCTGTTGTCTGTTCAGGAGATTTAACTTCCTTGGCAATATACTGAGGAACACTGGCCTCTTCTGCATAAACTGCAAATAACACCAAAGCCAGGGAAAAATATAAAAGCTTTTTCATATTTCCAGATAATATCCGATATTGAATTTGATGTCAGTTAACCTTTATCAATTGGAGCCGGTGTTTTCTCAGGCTTCTTGTCTTCATCCTTGATTCGTGTAATCACAGGTTTCTCCCAGGTACCTGTTACCGTATATTCATATTTTGTTACACGACTGATTTGCTTTCTGAATAATTTTTCCGTTATGACAGCAATGGCTGCTCCCAATGGGCCGCCGGCCACGGCGCCGGCCACGGCAAAACTACCACTTAGCGTGGGTGTATACACCAATGTCTGATCATAATCTTCATCGGCCAGACCAATGCGTCCGGCAATCACAATCAGACCAGCGGGAGATTTTACAACCAGATTGTTTGTGTAGGCGTTGCCCTGATCAATCGAGAAATTTCCCCTGATGCTATCGAAAGTAAAACCTTTTTTGAACAAATCACTGAAGTCGAGTGATAAACGACGGGGAATGGCGCGTAAACTGAGCAAACCAAAAATGCGTCCTACCTTGCCGGGGTCAATATCCCGAATACGTCCTTCATCCAGATCAATGTTCATGCTCCCTTCTACTTTTTTAAGTGACCAGTCATAAGGAGAGCCATTCCATTTTGCATCAAGATTCAATATCGATTTACTACCTTCAAATTCATTTTCATAATCCAGCTGACTCAAAAGTTCGCCAAAACTTTCATGTTCTATTTTAAGATTCAGTGAGGAATTATGAATATCATTAATATATAACCAGTTCCCGCTTCCTTCAGCCTTTACTTTTGGCGAATTAAGTGTGATGTGTTTAAAGCTTAATCCATTCTCGACTTTTGCCACTTCCATATCCAGCTGCCCCAGCTCTGCATTGCCATAGGTAAAACGTTTGGCTTTGACAAACATGGTTGGGATGTCACGCGGATCAAAAGTGTCTTCCTTGCTTTCTGTTGTTGCCTTATCACTCTTATGTCTTGCAATATGTAAATGATCAGCATCCAGCAACAGTGTTAATGCACTGCCATCCGGTTTCCAGAGTGTTTGCGATTTACTGAATGTAATCCAGTTATCAATATCAATACTGGCCAGATCACCGGATAGTTTGAATAATGATTTTTCAGGCAGACTGGTGCCCTCACTTCCCAGATGAATGCCGCCACGACTGAGGGAAGTCCTGTTTTCCTTTTCTTCCAGTTCAAAGATACCGCTGATGTTCTTTCCATAAAGCATGGAAATCATTCTTGTATCCGTTGTTACCAGATCAACTTCCAGTTCCAATGTACGCGTCATTGCCGCTTCCTTGCCCAAAGGGCTTGGCAGGTTTACCCCAAGACCTGAAAGGTCAGATTCAATATGGAGTTGTCCCTTGCCTTTCCCTGAACCCCAGTCTTGCGGAAATTGTATTTTTGCTCGCCAGTCAGCATTACCCGAAAAATAAATCAGCCATGGCCAGTCATATTGTTTCATGAGTTTTTCTACTTCTACATGACCGGCAATATCCATCGTTGTGAGGCTTTCTGTTTTATTTTGCTGTTTTTCAGAATAAATATCAGCAGTAATGGGTTTATCCAGAAACACACCGGATAACCTGCTTTGGGTCACACCTTTATCTGAAAAACGGAGCAAACCATTTATCTGGTCAATTTTCAGATCATGTGCACCAACTAATGTATTGTTGATAAATTTTATACTGCCTGCTGTCGTACTGGCTTTGTCTGAAAGAGAGATGCCGAGATTCAGATTAATGTTGCATTTGCCTTTGACTTCTTTTTCCGGTAGCAAGTTGGCGAATTTTTTATTGAGAGGGCTTTGTCTCAGAAAGGCAATACCATCGCGTGTTGTGGAATCCACCTTACCCTTGATATTCAACACAGGATGATTTGAACTGAGTATTGGAATCGAAATCTTCGTTTCAAGAATATCCGCATCAAATATTTTTCCTGCTGCCACATCAATGTTCATGCTATTACCGCTGAAAACCACCTGTGCCTCTATTTGGTCAATACGCGGCCAGTCTTGCATGTAGTCAAGTAATGCATTTTCGATAGTAAAATCGACCTTGAATTTCCCATTATTCTTTTCAAACGGAAAATCTTTTACCTGCCCCTTGAAAACAGCTGTCCCCGTTTTTACTTGTCCACTGATAATGGAGCGGTCCAGCCACTTAACGACACGATCCGGCATAATAACAACCGGCAGATAGGAATAAACCTGTTCGGCATTACCATTCCTGAAACTGGCTTTAATATCGAGATAAGGGCTGGTGTTTTCTTCAATACGTACCAGTGCCTTGACCTGCATTTCCAGATCCTTGCCTGCCAGATCTATTTCACTGGTCGTGATTTCCCACGCCTTGCCCTTACGTGCCCAGTCAATTCGGCCTTCCATTTCCCTGATTGGCCATGACTTGCGAAACACACGCGGAATATTGACCTCGACCCGATCACTGTCCGTCTCTATTTCAAGATTTCCGGCATTATTTGCATGACGGAGAGTACCGCTGAGTGCGGTAAAACCGGGAATGGATTTCCATGGCTTGATGGTGAGATCAGAAAGTTGTGTATTGAATGCAATCTGTTCTATTGCATCATTCACAATATTGAAGCTGGTATGAAATTTTTCCAGTTTACCTTCCGGCTGCATGGTTACAATGGCATCTATCATTTTCTTATCCAGTTTGCCAAACATCAGTGCAATCTGGCTAATACTGCGGTTCATGGCACTGTCAATATCAACCTGCACATTATTTTTATTTACTGCAATCCGGATATGACTGCCCTTCTCTTTTATATCTCCTTCCTGAAATACTGCCTTGTCTATATCAAGTGTCCAGTTTTCATTTTCACGCTGCCATTTGAAGCGACTGATATCAACATCCGCCGGATTTTTTATAAATTCATTCTGATTAACCAGTTTTATGTTATCAAGCTCCAGTTCTCCTTCGATGGATTCTATACGTGCCTGTTTAAATTCCCCTTGCAAATCAAAACTGACCACCCCTTCAGACAGTGCAAGGTAATCACGACCAACCTCATCAAGAAAAACATTAAGGCCCAGTTGTGTTCCTCTTGTTTTCAGACTGCCTTCCCATTCACTTGAAGACAAAACGTCACCCTTGATTGCCAAATCAAATTCAAGTGCACGTCCAATTTTTTCAGGGAAATGGATAGAACCTTTCAGAAAATGCTGGCCGTTTTCATTTTTCAAATGCAAATTCACATTGGAAAAACTAAACTCCCGTTTCCTGTATTCATCTTTCCACGAGATGTTACAGTTCTCAATCCCAATATAGGGGTTTGCCAGTAACCATTGGGCAAAGGCCTGATTGTCTGATTCAGATACCTTTGTATCAGATACACCAATTCCCTGGATGGCAATCGTTCTATCCGGGTGACGCACAACATAAAGACTGGCACCATCAATCATCAGTCCTGTTGGTATCAGTTTTCCGCCTGCAATACTGTCAAGCAACCCGATATCAACACGCGCCTTTTTAAATTGCATGACCTCCCTGTTACTTCTTATATCAATAAGCCTGACTTCTTCCATCCTGATTTCAGGGTTAACCGATTTCCATGATACGTAAATGTCTCCGACCTTGACGTTATAGCCAATCAGGTCACTTAACTTGTTTTCAATATCAGAACGATACTGGTTCAGACCAAATGTAACAAAACGTAATGTGATAACAGTCGCAACAAAAATAATAATTATAATTGCTGTTACATTGCGCGCTGTTGTCAGTGATTTATAAAGAGATGGCATATGGTTATTTTAATAATTTGCCTTACATAAGAACAACATCAAACTGCTCCTGTGCATACAGTGACTCAACCTGAAATTTGATGGTTTTACCAATAAATTCTTCCAGTTCAGCCACACTATCTGACTCCTCATCCAGCAGTAAATCCACCACCTCCTGTGAAGCAAGCACCATCAGAGTCTGGGTATCAAACTGGCGTGCCTCTCGCAAAATTTCACGGAAAATTTCATAACACACTGTTTCTGCTGTTTTTACTGAGCCTCGTCCCTGACAGGTTGGGCATGACTGACACAATACATGCTCCAGACTCTCACGTGTACGCTTGCGTGTCATTTCAACCAGCCCAAGACTGGATACTTCACAAATATGACTCTTGGAACGATCATTATCCAGACTTTTTTCCAGAGCACGCATTACCTGACGCTTGTGCTCTTCTTCCTGCATATCAATGAAATCAATAATGATAATGCCACCCAGATTACGCAGTTGCAGTTGACGTGAAATCGCCTGTGCCGCTTCCAGATTGGTTTTGAAAATGGTTTCTTCCAGATTACGATGCCCCACAAATGCACCTGTATTCACATCAATTGTGGTCATGGCTTCAGTTTGATCAAAAACCAGATGGCCTCCCGATTTAAGCTCTACTTTTCTTTCCAGTGCTTTCTGTATTTCGTCTTCAACGGAATATAAATCAAAAATGGGACGGCCACCGGGATAATGCTCAATACATTTTGCCAGTTCAGGAAGAAACTGACCGGCAAACTCGGTAGCCTTGCGATACATTTCGCGTGAATCAATACGCACTTTTTCAACATCAACACCGACCATATCGCGTAACACACGAACGGCCAGCGGCAAGTCTTCATAAATCACTGTGCCAGGTTTCATATCAGGAATTTTTTCCTGCAAGGCTTTCCATAACCGCTGGAGATAACGCATGTCATCACTGAGTTCCTTTTCACCGGCACCTTCTGCAACTGTACGCACAATGTATCCGTTATTTTCATCTGTGGATTCTTTCATGGACTGAACCATTTCCTTCAGACGGTTACGCTCTTCCTCTTTCTCGATTCGCTGTGAAACACCGATGTGAGAAATACCCGGCATAAAGACAAGTAAACGTGACGGGATAGACAACTGCGTGGTTAAACGTGCGCCTTTTGTCCCCAAGGGATCCTTGATCACCTGTACCAGTATGTCCTGCCCCTCATGCAACAGGGCATTAATCTGCGGTGTTTCATCACGACTGTCACCTTCAACAGCAATATCGGATGCGTGTAAAAAGGCCGTACGCTCCAGACCCACATCCACAAATGCTGCCTGCATCCCCGGCAGGATGCGTGACACCCTGCCCTTGTAAACATTGCCTACCAGTCCACGCTTGCGCGTTCGTTCAATATAGAGTTCCTGCAGGATACCGTTTTCCAGTACTGCAACACGGGTTTCCTGTGGTGTCATATTGATTAGGATTTCTTCACTCATTAGGTTGTACCTGAAATTTCAATTTTAAATTCTTTCAACAATTCGGCAGTTTCAAACAAGGGCAGGCCCATCACGCCGGAAAAACTGCCTTCCAGCTTTGAAATAAAGACCGCCGCCAGCCCCTGTATCGCATAACCACCGGCCTTGTCTTTTGGCTCACCTGTTTCCCAGTAGGCTTCACGCTCCTGCGCTGTAGTTTCCCTGAAACTCACACGCGAGCGATTCAGAATTATTTTTTCTTTTTCCCCTACCAGGGCAACTGCACTTAATACTTCATGGGTCTTGCCGGATAATGTTTCCAGCATGGCAAGACCATCAGATTTGTCTTTGGGTTTTTCCAGCACCATATCATCTAACACCACAACGGTATCAGCACCCAAAACCGGAATACTGGAATCCTCTGCCGCAAGATGACCCGCGCGTGCTTTTTCCAGCGCCAGCCTCTGGGCATAATCCGCTGGCGACTCACCTGCTGAACGCTGTTCTGGCACATCAATAGATATTACCTGATAAGAGACCCCAATCTGGGTAAGTAATTCACGCCGCCGGGGCGAGGAAGAGGCAAGATAAAGGTGAATAGCAAGATTCGGGTTATTGGCTGTCAGACTCATGGGCTTATTGTACTTGGTTCACGCCTTTCAGCCCATTAATCAGCCTATTGCCTGTGGTAGGGATGATTCCGGGTAATCGTCCATGCCCTGTAGAGTTGCTCAGCCAGTACCACCCGCACCAGTGGATGCGGCATTGTCAGGGCAGATAATGACCATTTAGCATCGGCACGAGCCAGACACTCCGGCGCCAGTCCCTCCGGCCCACCGACCAGCAGGGCGACATCATGGCCATCCTGCATCCATTGTTCGAGCTTTTGTGCCAGTTGCGGGGTATCCCATTGTCGACCGGTCACTTCCAGCGCTATCACTACCGCCCCTTTTGGGATCGCAGCCAGCATTTGCTGGCCTTCCTTTTCGGTAATACGAACCACATCAGCTGACTTGCCGCGCTTGCCCGCCG
>Ga0224501_10001714_pt1 | contig 17044 bp, 14 predicted proteins | sample SF_Oct11_sed_USG_4_FD_169105 | JGI IMG/M metagenome (GOLD analysis project Ga0224501, IMG submission 169105) | Sediment microbial communities from San Francisco Bay, California, United States - SF_Oct11_sed_USGS_8_1 | ecosystem: Environmental > Aquatic > Marine > Sediment | place: USA... | reverse complement strand
CCTGTATCACTCACTACCTGAGCCTGTATCACTACCTGAGCCTGTATCACTATCTGAGCCTGTATCACTACCTGAGCCTGTATCACTACCTGAGCCTGTATCACTACCTGAGCCTGTATCACTACCTGAGCCTGTATCACTACCTGAGCCTGTATCACTACCTGAGCCTGTATCACTATCTGAGCCTGTATCACTACCTGAGCCTGTATCACTATCTAAGCCTGTATCACTACCTGAGCCTGTATCACTATCTGAGCCTGTATCACTATCTGACTAAATAAATTTATATGATTCACTGACCAGAAAGCGAGTCTCCCAGCATCTAAAGTACATGAGCAATATTAAGCCAGAGTTTAGTTACAATTGATGCACTGTATCACACAAAATTTCTGTTTGAAAAGTTAGAAATAAGCTTTACACGTCAAGTAAAATCGCACTTCTGCTAGAGCGGTAGCCCCTGTAGACGTGGACCCATAAACTATCAACAGCTTTTACACACGTGTTGTGACCTACGCTTTATTAGCGATTGGCCCTTCGGTTCCTGTCCACTGTTAGCATGTGAACTGCCTAACTTATGGGAGGCAATGTGTGTTCTGTTGCAGTGTGTCAACTGCAGTGAAACTTTGGATTAGCATTGCTCATCTGATTTAAATTTTCAGACTTAAAAAGACTCATTTTCTGGTCAGTAAATAATGAAGCACATACATGTGCCCGGCTGTAGCTGCCTGAACATACGTTATATTTATATAGCCGAGGGTTGTGTCGGTCTAGGTAATAGGTATATAGTAGTACCACTACCAGCCGTTGGTTTTAGATGAGTTCTGCATTACTACACCGGCTTGTCACTGGTAAACTACTTACTACCACTACTACTAGCAGCTCATTCGCTGACTCAGTAATGAGTGACTCACTGAGTGACTCACTGAGTGACTCGCTGAGTGACTTGACTGAGTGACTCGCTGAGTGACTTGACTGGCTACTGATTCGCTGAGTCATTCCCTCGCTCACCGAGTCACACTCAGACTGCGCAATGATAGTAGTAAGTCCCTTTGAATTTGATTCACCACTGTTATTTACTGGTACCAGCTATGCCAGCATCTCATATAGCAAGCCAGTCCAGGGCCATAAAAGTCAGTGGGGCGACAATGATTGAGGAAGGGCAGGAAGACCCGCAACGAAATTGGAGACCTTGCACGTAGCAGAGAACAACTTCGAAATGAGCATGGTCACGGGATTGGGTTGGCATAAAAGTTAGTAATGGGAGCCAGGAGTTGTTTTCCACATTTACCTTAAGGACTCTATGTAAGCATTACGCTATGGTGCGTACATTCGTAAAGTTTCCAGAGGGCACTATCTCCGCATTGTAAAGTTTTCTGAAGTTTCAAAAAGCTTTAGTCATTCATTCAATATATACTCGTAAGCAGCCTTGCGATACGCAATGTTATTGCTCGTACTAAGGTGACCCAACGTCTTTTGTAAGTAAGAAATCGTTGGAGTTTATAGTACTTCGGTGTTTTCAGGCCTAGCTGTCCCGGGTTTTGGTTTATGAATCAAGTAAGTTCATTTCGCTGCACAAACCCTAGTAGTTTTCGTGAACCTGATGGGCAAATGACGCCATGTGGTGAGTGAACCTCTGACTACAAAACCCCTTTTGGTTTTTTTCAGAAACCCATATTGCCTGAGTCAACCATGTCCCTTCAATTAGGCTATGTGCCGCAATAGTCAAAATGTTCAAATCCATGTTTCAATCTAGCCGTGATGAAAAATTGGCAAATACCACACTCATTAGGTAGTATCTCATCAGCGCTGGAGACTCGGTCGTTCAGTCATGATCCCTGGGCTTTGAGGAACGGTGATAAATTGACGCGTATCTGACCGTATTGGTGGGGCCTGTTCGATAGGGAGTTGCTTGCTCTATATCGATCGTAATCATATGCCACGCAGTCATTTAATGGTTCGCCTGTCTCATATATGGGTCAATTAACAACAGTTTTTTTTAGCCAATGACGTTCAATCTAAGTGGAACACACATTGAGGGATGCATGGAGTGTGACTGCATCAATGGTACATCACTCAGCACTGCCTGTGGACTAAACCCTAGTGGCCAATGTGATTGCATACCAAGGGTATCGGGCAGAAGATGTGATCAGCCAGATACTGGGTTCTTTATTCCAAAAATGGATTATATTAAAGTGAATACTGCTGCAACCGATGAGGTATGCAAATACAGTGAATTGATAAATGTCCAGTGACTTGCATCCAGTTTCTCCTGACTTACCTTCTTTGCTGTCATGTTCACTTACTTAAAGGACTGAGCTTATAAGTGAATATATACGCGTGTGTATATTATACGCGTGTATATATATACGCGTGTGTATATATACGCGTGTGTATATATACGCGCGTGTATATATACGCGCGTGTATATATACGCCCGTGTATATATACGCGCGTGTATATATACGCGCGTGTATATATACGCGCGTGTATATATACGCGCGTGTATATATACGCGCGTGTATATATACGCGCGTGTATATATACGCGTGTGTATATATACGCGTGTGTATATAACTGTATAATACACATAATTCTTTAATTGATCTATCCAAAACATCACCTCAAGCAAAACTCTTCAAACAAATTTTAGCACTCAGTAATAACAAATTTGTGTCTCCAAAATAGGACCACTGTCAGAAGTGGTGTAGAAATTGGCTTACAGAGTCTATTTGACTCGACATTTCAGGGGTGAGTCATTAGGAGACTTTCTGCTACACCCGTGTGCCCCATAGAGAAGGTAACTCAGTGATTTGACATGACGCAAGAATACATACGTATGTACGGACTGCTTAAATGGTTTCTACCGTAGGTGATGGTCCCATGGACAGGTGAATATCTGGTGATGCTTGACTCTCAAACAAATGAAAATGGAATCATCACAACCACCCATAACACTATCAACTGTGATAACTTGACTTTACAAGGCCTTGCAGGTATGTTGCTCTATACTAAAGTTCAACCCATGATTTTTCCTACTGTGGCTCCTTCTGCCAATTCACTTTCTCTGTGGGGTTCCCGATGAGGACTGTCGAAGTCCACATTAATTGTGCTTTTCCCTACCAGATGCCCATCATCCCCTCAACCGTCTTCCTTCCTGTGGGGTTGGGACAAAACGTTTCATGCATATGCCATCATTTTGACTTTATTTGGTCTGCTAGAGGCAAGATGATGTCTTCAGAGCTATAGGCTCTACTTGTTACCCACTTGGAAGTTTTCCGCAACCATTCATTTTATTGTAGACACGGCAGTTATATGCCTTGTGAAAGATATCTCATACAACATAACCATGTCCACTGACGCCCAAATAACGCTGGTCCCTCTCACTACTCAAATTCAAGACTCGGATATTGGCGAATTCTGTCTCGATTTTATACGGTCACAATCTAATGAGAGAAGCAACTGTACTTGGTTGGAGTATTCAGTTATGGCCTCCGTCTACGGACAGGCGATAGGTGAGTTTCCAAATTACGCTAACTTGCAGGAAATTCGTTGTCATTATGTTAAAAGTTGGTAGACCTGATACCGTATCTCAATGACAGAGGTCTTTAGATTATGACTATGAGCATTAATATGAATATATGGATCGGCAATCACCAATCAGAAGATCAGGGAAACTGACTTACTACATATGCTATAAAAAGATATAAACTACACAGGAATCGCTTGTTTGTAGAATGTGAGTGTGACCCAACTGGTACGCTGAATGCGACATACTGTGATCCACTTGGTGGTCAGTGTCAGTGTAAACCTGGAGTGTCAGGTTTGACATGTGACACCTGCCAAGATGGCTTCTATAGTTTCTCTGCCGAAGGCTGCATGAGTAAGTCAACTGTTCTTGTCCTAGATTAAAGGTAATTCAGTTTTTATAGAACCAATGTGATAATCCTAATATATGAACTACAGAATACCGTGGTATGATGAGTTGCACGGGCTGACTGATCTAACTTATAGGGTGTGACTGTCACCCTTATGGGTCACAGAGTGGGTCATGTGATGCAGAGGGAACCTGTTTGTGCTTGCCAAATGTCACCGGGAAGAAGTGTGACGGGTGTCAGGACCAGCACTACGGACTCAATACAGGTTAGCCTTCAGTTGACATCCTTCTCTTCCTATATCTTGCGTACAACACCACATTGAAGTGTGAGCATTGGAGTCAGCTTCATCTAGCGCCAGCCTCAAAATAGTGGCACACGTGGCTTAGATTATTTGCATAGTCTTTTTAATCATTTCATTTAGAACATATGACACAAATCATTCTTGCGAAGGAAAAGATGAAAATCAAACTCGACTGACTAATCACCATTAAATTTCGCAGTTTAGGCTGGTTTCCCAGTGAAATCTTGCTTAAACCTTAGTGAAAACGTTGTCTCATACTATATTTTGATTGTTTTTGCCTCCTATCAAAAACTTGTTCTAGCTTATCACATGGTACATTGAGTGAACTTTTGAACAAATCGATATAATGATTTTGATGCTGTTTGAGTGATGGAATCGTTTGGAGATACCCAGCCAAGGTCACAATCCCACATAACACAGCTTATATAAAAACTCAAAGCTATTCACATGTTCACTGTTATATGCACTGTAGGTCTGGGATGTTCGGCCTGTCAGTGCTCTCAATACGCTGAGAATAACAGCTGTGAGGATGACGGAGACTGCTTATGTAAGCCTGGTGTCTCCGGACAGAAGTGTGATCGCTGTGCTCCAGGGTATGTGTTCAATGCCTCCTTTCGAAAACTTTTTCAAATAAGTTTTCAGTAAGTCTCAAATCTACTGGTCTTCTCCCTTCTTTATGAGTTTACAATTAGACAGCCTTACTGTCGTCAACCCTCCTCCTCCATCCAGGCTTAGGACTGCCAGTGCATTGTGCTGGTTCGCACCACCATCCTTGTGTATCCAACTCTGAAACTGATGAGTAAAATCTTGCAGTTGTTCGAGTCTTGGCTGAATACATTTTTTCTGTGAATCTCTACCTTTTAATCTGAATACATCACCGCTCATGACAATGGTAGTTACATGGCAGTGAAACTTGGATAACTCGAACTGCAGGGGACTACCAAAAAAGTTTGAGCTATAAAAAAACTTGAGTTTTGAGTTATGCTCTTCCTTTGCTTTAGCCATGTGGCCATCATAGCGAGTCCATTTGTTCTAGTGTATTTCATTCCAAATTTGTGAGATTTTTCTCTCATGCGAAAAGAAAACAATGAAGTTAGGCTTGTTACACTAGAACGTAAACACATCCGGCCACAGAACAGGTAATTTGATGGCACTAATACAGGGATCAGACGGGCGTATGTGGTTTGACGAATCTGACTTTCTATGGCTTCGCCAGACCCTCCTTCAGCAAAGCGCGTCCGTCTGAAGTGAGCCGCAGCAGCTGTCGCAACGTGGGCTCTCGCTGCCGTGGATTCAAGCAGAAACCAGAAGCTAATTATGAAAGTCAGATGCGAATCTGAGTGGCTTCAGATGCACCGTAGTCCAGGCTGGTGTAACAACAAATATAATCTGGATTGCTACAATTTTTGTTTGGTTCGCGACTAGTTTCTGGAGTCTTCCCACTATACCATGTGGATAAATTATTATAAATAACGAGGAAAGCCTGGAAAGGTTCATAGCTACACCGCACGCGTGTTCAATGTTGATGCGACTGCGAGTGTTAATCACTCACGTCAATGACTAAACCCGAATGATTCGCCAGAGTATGTGAATATGGCGCAGCAAGCACGTGACATAGTACCCCAGCACATGAATGCCGGGGCTGTAACCTCTCTTGGATAGTTGCCGTAGCATCTGAAGCCAGTCGTATTTTCCTGCCAGATTTTCAATGCGATTAGGAATGCGCCTGTCTGATTCTGGTATAACCACAGTTTATCGGTTCGAGTTATGACTAAAGGTTCGAGATATGCCCAGCAAGTTATCATTACCCATGCAAGCAGGGACCATGAAACTTGGTGTAAGTTAAGCAAATTTTCGAGTTATCCGAGGTCGAGTTAACCGAGTTTCACTATAGTTAGGGGGAGGATAACTCTATGGTTGCCACATATTCACTGCTCTTTCATTGTTAAAGGTTTCATTCACTGTCCCAAGATGGCTGTACTTCATGTGACTGCAATCTTAGAGGAAGTGTCAATGAATCATGTACTGATGATGGCATTTGCTTTTGTCGCCAAAATGTTGAAGGAGATAAATGCAACAGTTGCAGTAGAGGTGAGATTTGATTGTTTTATTTTATCGTTCTAAGCGGGCGCATTGCCCTTTTATGTAGTGGCCTGTCTAAGCCAGAAGCTTGTTCTGGTGGAAAGAGCTTGAAATTATGTACCTAAAGCCTTGGAAGGCTGAGGCTTGCTTTGGAGCTAAAAGTTATGTAAGGACCAGACACACTCACAGCTGGAGCTTGGCAAACCCAAGACTTGAACAACTCAGGATAGATTGGTTTCAAGTCAGGCACTTTACCCACTGAGCTATTCTGCTACACGAAGTCGCTCGTGCAAAACGACAGAGAACATGATGTTATAGCCTCTGTCTTCCTACATGGCAGGCCAAAACAATATCCTGGGGAAGTCCGTGTGGTTCATGTGTAGTTTCACTCTTCACAGGTTTCCATGAAATGTGGGAGATGAGCAAACCGTGTAAGCTGTGTTACTGCTCGGGTGTCTCTGTCAGGTGTCACAGTGCTCCTGGGTGGTCTAAATTGACAATCAGTGACAGGTGGTCCTATCTGGATAACAGCATACTGGAACCAAAGTGGCAGTTGCTTGACTTCAGAACTGGCGTCACTTTTGAAGCTGTGTCTGAGCTCGTCTCTACACCCAATACTGCTCAGTGAGTAGAATCCCATGCAGTTTCAACCTACTATCTTTCAGGAGGAGTTTTTACTGTAGGTTCTAAAACAGGTGTGCTCAACTCTTTATCAAAACTGTGCCGTAGTTTTAGGGAGGGCCATCATTTGGGAGCCAAGAACTCGTTCTTCCGAACTCTGCTCGGATTGTTAGAGCAGAACGTGCCTAAGATACTTCTGTTTCCATTAGCAAAATAACAATCACCTGACTGTGTCTGGAAATAGTGACTGGGTAGGTTGTTGAATACACTGAGAGCCACCATTTTTAAACCAAGGAGCCTCCCGGGGGTAGGTTATGTACACCTGTTCTAGTATGAATAAGTGATAGTATCCATTTTTGTTTAGTGTAACCTCTTTGTATTGCTTGTATGTACATGTCTTTTGTTTGTTCGAATAGATAAAAACAAGGCTGAAAATACGAGACTCGCTAAAGATTTTTCCTTGTCTTTCAGGGATGTACTGAAGTTTGCTTTAGAGTCATCCGGTGACTTCTATTTTTCTGCTTCAATGAAATATCTCGGAGATCAGCGGTCGGCTTATCACCAGACACTTGCCTTCACATTGACGTTTCACCCCACCAATCATACTGCGAATTACGCAAATGGAAGAGTAGCACTTATTGGTGAAGATCTGGATTACCAATTGTGGTAGGTTCAGTGTCACATTCTTTATTATAGGGAAATGTGAACTGTGCTATACTCCTGATGCTTGGTTTGTATTTGGCTTCAAAAAATAGGTGATCAATGAAAAATGTCTGGCTTCATACGGGTCAAGTCTTGGTCGATATTGATTTTCATCCAATAGTTTTCGCCTTGTTTTCGTGATTTCGAAACTTCAATTGCTCTGGCTGTTCACATCGAGCCTGCTTGTTAGTTATTCTGACACCCGGTAGTTTTTCCACACTAATCGCATATCGTTTATCGCATCATCCAAAATGCTCTTCTTTCAGTTGAAAAAGGGGATTATCATCGATTACTAATGAACTGTCTATTGGACTGACCATCATGTATTAATCGAGCATAACATTGGAAAATAGACAAAGTTTGTTCCTTCATTTACTGTAAGTCTGCTTGTTGGTAGATAGGTCTGTTTCGTATTTTAATCACCACTTTGATTACAGGTCGCACCCTCTTGACCAGCCCAACATACATCCCACTTCATACTCTCTTCTGATTGGTGAATCTGAATTCATCAGAAATGACACAGGCAAATCAGCGAGGCTCTCTGACATGATGCTACTACTCAAACAGCTGACTGCAATCCTGATCCCTGCTAACTTCAACCAGGTAATAACAGGCCAGTATGATGCTCCTCTACTGTCTATCAAGTATTGAGCTTTGAGAATTGCATGGTAGGTAATTGGCCCTGGATGCCTATCGCTATGTTTTTACTCACCTGTGAAGAGCTTCGCTACTCTAAATGGGTTGTTGATGGCTTGGGACCTCCCTTTTTTATAATGGAACGTTCTAAAACTGCGTGAGGAAGTTGAAGTGAGAGACTTGCTCAAGGCCCATACTATGCACAAACCCTGCCAATGGTGGGAAGAAAACTCAAGTCTTCCAATTCTGCTCTTTTATCGACCGAGCTACCTTTGGTTGCTTGAATTCAACTAACAACAGAGACCAGGTAACCCAACAAGCATGGGTTACATTCACTTCACAACCAGGGGTTCACTTCCGGCGCGTGTCTAGAACTGTCACACTACCTAGACTCAGCCCTAATGTCATCAGAAAACATCCCCATGGATGATTTCTTGATCCCTGACAACCTGTAAGCCATGAGAGTATGTGTAAATCTCGTTTATTTTCAGGCTATTGGTTCTGAAGTGGCCCTGTACAGTGTTGAGCTGCAGACTGGTATAGAGGACAGTCAAGGGGAGTTATTATATAATGTGGAGATGTGTACCTGCCCTGATGGTTACCAGGTAACAAAATGATATCATTCTCTGCTACAAAACACTGAATAATCCGCTAACTGATTGAACTCGAAGAGACCTTTGTTAGATTCAACTCAAACTGAAACTCATTAATTGACATGGGTATATATTTAAAGGTTTATTTACATTTCACATATTTAATAGGTAACCATGTAGGACACGCTGTGATGAGAGTTATTCACACTACCTTATGCCCAGCGACATCACAATCTTTATTGCTGTGATTTCAGGGCAGTTCCTGTGAGTCGTGCTCTCCTGGTTATACTCGCTTTTCACCAGAGGGAGGCAGTGAGACACTCTGCGTACCGTGTAACTGTAACTCCCAGTCCAACCCTGTCTGTGACTCTGTAACTGGAGAGTGTTATTGTACTAGGAATAGTACAGGCTCTAATTGTGATAAATGCCTCGAAGGCTTCTACGGTGACCCAACACAGACGCCTGAAGGTAAGTTTGCGCCAGCAGCTTTACAAACCAGTCCTAATAGAAATGCCAAATAGTGAAGCTGACTCATCACCATGCGGGTCCTTCATTCTCGAGGAGGACCAACTTCATTGTGGGTTATGGCTGGTTCAGACTACATCAATTCGTCCTCAGGTGGCTGGCCAGTGCAACCCGGGTTCTGAAGCTGGTGTGGCAGTAGTGAGAGGGGAACTGCCTGAGTAGTAAGGGTGCGTCCAGATAACTAAACCACAAATGATTTTACATTCGTTTTTCTAGACCAACCACCAGGTCAGAGAGACAACCCCGACTGTCACGGACTCGTCTCCCTATCTTGTTAAACTAGATAAAACAAAGGGGAATGGATATTCTGAACATGGCCTGACAATGATCATGGTTCTAGTTTGTTTTGACACATTCAGTTGGTCTTCTCACAGAAAGCCTGCAAAATCAGGGCGAAAGACGGCACTGAACTTGGCAAAAAATGGAAGACATGCCTCTCACCATCAACGAACCATTCCTTCACGCAGTGGGGGCTCTAGAGTGGATCAGAAACCAGGAGGCCTGGCAGTGCCTATCATTGCTCAATACTCTAAGCTATACATAGAGCTGCTTACCTTGTGCATGCCGTTTGACTGAAGCGTTAATCAGTGGTAGTCTATCGCCCCTTTTTGAAACATAAAACCTGCTTGGCATTCTTTGGTCAATTTCGCCTGCTATGATGTTTTGGGCATGAGTTATTTTGAAGCTATGAAGTTATTGTCTTCATTATGTTACAGACGGGTGCCTGCCATGCGATTGCCACTCTTCAGATAATCGTTGTTATATGGAGGTGGATGGCTTGCCCACCTGTCTGCACTGCCCTGCCGGCTCAACTGGTAGGAGGTGTGAGGCATGTGATTCTGGCTATTACGGAACTCCAACTAATACATCGGTAAATTGAAAAGATTTTTAAACAGATTATCACCTTCAACTAAGAGCGATTGTGGTAACCAGCCTCTCAAAGTTGAGGAAGGCTAACTCAAAATACATTGTAGCAATCCTTATGTAGTTTATATCATGACGTGAGAGTTTGTTTGACGTTGATGCTTGTCTATCGGTATATTCATATCAATGGTTAGGAGGCCCAACATAATTCCTAGCTCCTACCACTCCAGAACAGGCATCGGGCAAAGAAGGTCTGCTAAATCGAAAGGTTAATTGCTGGCGTAGAACAATAAAAAATGGTACCCATAAAGTTCTTGCCTAACTCTCCTAGCGTGGATACAACCATAAACATGTGATCTTATATCTATGTAAATGACTGCTACTTATACATTTTAAGGTTATCCCATAAACATCTGGTTTAGTTTGATTTGACATTTGATTTAAAATTTCATTTTATATGGATGATTTAAATAGGACCATAGGTATTTTGTTGCATTTAATTCCATAGAAATCGAAGATCCTATTCAGTAGACAACCCAGGTCAAAATCCAGTTTACCGAATTTAGCTTCTGTTCGGCCCTGAAGTTTTTTCTATCTCCTCAATTCCATTGCAGAATAATGCTGGTCTGTGCTCAGTTTGTCTCTGTAATGGCCAGACTAGTCTCTGCGATGATATCACTGGAGTTTGTATAGCTTGTGCTGATCACAGTGCAGGAGATCATTGTGAGAGGTGTGAGATTGGCTTCTATGGCCAGCCAGGAAACTGCTCGGGTTAGCATTCACCTGCCATCCCATGCAAATGCGCTTGGCATGTGCAATTTATCGAGAAATTTCTTGAGATGAATAGAAAGTCTGTTCTATTCTGACAAGCTTGCAGTTACATGTCAAAAATTTTTTGTAGAATGCGAAACAGGTTTAGTCCTATCGTTGTATGAGTTCATTTAGGTCCAGTATGAAGATTAAGTTCCTTTAAGTTTTCCTGACTTGTCCAAAGGAGTAAGCCCAATGCTACAACCCAAACTGCGATTGTTGGCAATACAGTTGTCATATAGGCTTTTTGGGACTAAGACAAACCTAGTAAGGGCCCAAGCGCACTGGCGCAAAACTATGCAAAAAAGCATACGCTATTCGCGTCTAAAACTTTCACTCAGGAGTTTTCGTTGGTATTTTCATGCCAATGCGCTCGATCCCTAAATTGACACTGCCCTCACTTGGTCAGAACTCTCTCAACTGTAACTCTTATATCCATTAATTGTAGCCTGTAACTGCACCTCACCCGGCTATAGTGAGATATGTGATCATGTGTCTGGAGACTGTCACTGTTCAGATGGCCTTGATATTTCAACCAACTGTACATTGTGTCTGCCTGAGTTTTTCAACGCTACGGATCACGGTAATGAACGAATTTATGAAGTTATTGTTCCTATTGACCGGTATATACCAAGAGGGAAGCAGTCGTTTAGCTTAATAGTGAAAATGGAGAGTGTACAGTGAATTGTGGGTTCGTAACTCAGAGAGGTCCGTGGTGATGGCAGGAAGAGCTCCCGAGCTCCAACCAAGTCTCAATGTTGGTGTGGAAGCAAATTCCATATTTCTACACAGTGAATACCATAGAGTCTGAGCAGAGTTACAAAAGTTATTTAAGCCAAGCAGTTTCTGTATTGTCACTTGCAGCTTCTATCATGTGGCACAGTTGTATATTGTCCATCTCATTTGATCTAAAAATTAGGATGCTGATTCCAGGCTGTGAGAGGTGTCGCTGCCATATTAATGGAACACTCCCTGGGACAACATGCGATCCATCACAGGGCACCTGTCAGTGTGTATCAGGGGCCAGTGGGAGGCACTGTGATATCTGTGACCAGGGATTTTATGGAGAACGTCCTGACCAATGTCTCGGTAAGATAATTCTCGTGTGATGACCCTCGCATAGTACCGGGGTCGAGTGATGGTTAGGCGGATAGCATGCTAAACTCAGAATCAGAGGTCTCTGATTCGATTCCCAGTTTCGGTGCCACCCTCAGCATTGTAGGTTTCGGATCAGCATGTTTAATAAAGGAGACCTGTCCACCTCTCAATTGGCATGTGGGTGCAAGCAGAAAGTCTCCTAGTGACACACCCGGGGAACTGCTGAGTGAACCACTCAGTTGATCACATTTTGTACTGTCAGGAGACACATCAGAAGTGGTGTATGGGTAGATGAATGCCACTGAGCACAGGCACCATACTTCCAATTATGTGCTGCTGGTAGCTGTTAACAGTAGTCGAATTCTCAATGGATGATGTGTAAATTTTGGTTGACTAACCCACAACCTCCCATGACCAGACATTCAGTCCTGTACCTTGTGCTTCATACCGCATCAATGCTCTGGTAGATAGCCAGGTTGCATGGTATAGTGGTAATAAATGGCTGACGCCTGGTCTTCACCTAATAATCTGTTATTTTTGTGTTGCAGCTTGTGTCTGTGATCCTGACGGGTCCATTGTTAACACCACATGTGACCGAGTAACTGGGCAGTGCCAGTGTGTGAATGAAGCCATCACTGGCCAAGCATGTGACCGATGTCTCCCTAATACAAAAGGTAGTGTCATATTGTACTCTTCTCATTGCCTCATTCTCATGTATACTGCTGATGTCTCTTGATCCACAACGAGGAAAGCTCCTGAACTAAGTCAATGCAAGTCTCAAATCGGACTTGGCTAGCCATTCTGACTTTGCGCTAACTGATTTCCACATTATGTGATTTGCGCAATAGTCGCCAAAAAAAGGTTGGCAATTCGCTATCGCCTAACAGGACCGTGTTACTGAGACACATTATTATTGGGCGTCATACAGCCTATGACCTCCGTCTGCATAAATGACTATCTGGTTTGTCCTTAGGTTCATATCCGAACTGTACCCTTTGTGGTGAATGTTATGACCAGTGGGATCAGGTGCTTCACAGTGTAACGCTGCCACTGAATGATATTTTCTATGAAATCAGGAATCTATCGTCCCGTTATGGTAAGTAGTTTAATAATTGATACGAGTATGGATTGACTATCGCTAATCGCAAGGTCAAGAAAAAATGATTCACTTATGTCAGACTAATAGATAAAAACTACACAGGAATTCCTGCAATTATATCACGAGCTGTATTTCTTTAATATCCAACGACAAACAAGTCTGGAATAGCCAGACAATCCGCATATCAGATCCATCGAGTTGTCCACCTTATACGCAAAATCTGTAGCAAGTTCAATGAAACTAATCCATCTCATTGGAGTAATCTCAGCATGCTTTCTGTTGGCCCTCACAGAAATAATCCGGCTACACTGTTCCGGCAACGGAAGTATTACCACAAACGGTCCTGCATTCATGGCGAGATCTAAGAAGTTGCTGATCTACCAGATAGGATGCCAAGGAATTCAGACAGCACTCTGAACAGACTCATCGCCGAATTGTTACTGATTCTCCATATAAGTAAAATCTCATTGTTGTCTTTGTAGATGGATATACTCCAAATCAGATAATCAACTTTCTGAGTACCATTCGAGCAAACATTACTGAATCACAACAACAATTGGAAGAAGCTAATTTCCTGCTCAACCAATCACAGCGAGTCTATCTGGAGGCTCTAATTCTCAACACATCATTGGTTTATTATGAGCAGAGCATAGATGAACTGACCATTGCTATGCAGGATTATGAAAACGAGTTGCAGATCGCGCAGAGCAGAAATGTGTTTCAGGAGATGACTAGTTTAGCTCAATCACTCGCCAATTATTCTCTTGAAAATGACCAGCTCAGTGTGATTCTCCGCGACCAATCAGAGTACAAGAATCTGGTGTTGAGGAATTTGTCAGTCAATCATAAAACAGTTATGGCGATTCTAACTGCCACCATGAACAGTAAGCGCTAGCTAGGATATGATAGAGTGAGTTAACATGGATATCCTTATATAGGCAGAGCATTGTATTCAAAAACATCCGCAGGACACCCATATATAGAATTCGCAAATTTACAGTTAAAAATGCATAGTTCAAAATATCCCGGTTTGGTAACAACACCATTAATTTTAACAGATCAACTTGAAAACCCCATGCACCATGCATTTTATGCGGCATCAGGAAAAAAGACAAATTAAAACATTTGTGTAACAGAAACCAGATCGCTAGCAAGTCGTCATCTCACTCTTATTTGGTTCTTCTGCAGCTGAGGAAAGAATGAGATCAGAGCGAGGAGTCATCCAGGGCCTGAACTCATCTTTATCTGATTCTCTGGCCACAATTGCTAACCTTTCCCAGATACAGATGGAGAATTCTGCCAGCTTAGCAATAGAATTTCTTAAAACCGGTAAATTTTTAAATAAAATTTTAGCGGTAATTTTTTCTCAAGGCTAGCTGAATGTTAGGCTGACTTGAATGAACAAATGAGACTGTAAAGGGTGATAAGCCTGTCCACGAAATGAGGGTTATTTTTGGAGAGGCTTTTGCAGATTGATGTGAACCTTGCTTTGGATAGCACCCATTACTCAATGGTTAAAATCTCAGACTCGCGTGGGATGGATTCAAATCCCAGAAATGAGCCAATAGTCATCACATAAATAGCTTTCAATCCTAATACCCCCCCCCCCCGAAGGTGCCGTAAAGCCTCGCTGTTAACGAGGAAGCGCACCCAATGACACTGCATAGGGATTAATCATTGCTAAAAATAAACAGGGGAAAGGAAAAGAAAGCGAATTAAAGCATCAAACTGTCCAAAATGATAAGCCTAAGCTGTTTAGCCATGTTGGCGATTTAAACAGGTTTATATGAACCTTATGTGTCCGTCCCCAATTTTCTAGGCGATTTTGCGAGTAAGCTGGATAGATTGGTTCCTGAGCTGATCTCTCTGAATGAAAGCCTCTCTATTCTCATGGATCTGACTCAGCGGCAGAGTGCAGAGGCTAGAGACTCACAGAGAGAGCATACAATGTATCACAGAAACTCTTCTGAGGCTTTAGACGCTGTGCACAGAGTATTAACAGATCTCTATAACTATCAGGTGAGGTTTTGTTCTGGTATACTGAATTCCGGCGGCATCAACTGCCGGTATGTTATCATAATACCCGTGCGTAGTAGTGTTGGACTACCCCCTGCGATTTTGTAACGTTTAAATAAATTTTCTTGGGGAGCATCTGCCTTTTTCATCTACATAAAATAGCAAAACCAAATCATTTTTTATCTAGTGTGCTCTAGCTGTATGTTTACTGTTAAATTATCCTTCAAATGGGATAGTGGGATAGTTCAGTCACTAGAGTGTTGACTGGATTGATGCACTGGGGATGCTGTGAACTTTCATATAATTCCTAGCTTCTGCCTGTCCAAAACAAGCCTCACGATGAGGAGATCAGCTGAAAAGGACGGCAATGAAACAATACAAAGAAAGAAGCGGATTCTTTGGTCTCTTCATTAAACGAGTCATTATATTTGTACATGTGGCAATTGTAGAACAACGTGATGGAGCTCGAGCGAGTTTCGCAGTCCATTATCATGTCACTGAACCAGACCCGCGTTTCCAATATGGCTGCTGCTGGAAATCTCGCTTTGTTGGAGGAGATGAGTGGGAATATCACTAACAGCTCTATTCCTCAACTTAATGACCTAGGTGAGCATTTACCTCTGACTTGTTTTCATCCATTGTCTGTCCATGTTCTGTTGAGCTTCTACCTTCCTCCTCTGTGTCAGCAGATTGTGTGGTGCCATTGAGCCGTTTTCTGCCACACAGGCTCAGGATGGGTTGGTGGAATGTGATCAGCCAGGAAAAAATCCCTTAAAATACTTCGCCCCTGACTACAGTTGTTCTACTCATGCACTTGGCCATCCTATCAAGCCGACCTCCCTAGCTGTTGGAACGGTAGCAGCAATTATGTGAAGAGGTTATTTTCACAGCGCGCGCTCAGCATGACTAAAACTTGAACCCAAGATTTTATCTTGAGCCATGACCAATACAACAGTCAATAAAAGTAGGACGTGACTCAGGTTGAATGGTCGGTTTTGTGTATGGTGGCATGGCTCATTTCGTTACAATGTTCGGTAGAGATTAAGGTTGGTCATCAACCAAGAAGACAGTTTCTCATAAGGCCTGGCTCTTTCTGTATTATAGCGGTGATGCTGGAAGAGATCGCCTCCGCTGCTCTCACGGAGAACGATCGGTTTGAGTACAGAGAAAAAGCAGAGCGACTTACAAATCTGGCCGAAGACCACCTTAATATCACCACCGTAGCTATGTAAGACATACTTCTTCTTTCCTATCCTCAACAGTGTCAAGGGTACGGAGGAAATTGGCGTATCGAAACTTTGTCTCAGCATTTCCCTGTATGTCTTTAGGGGACTTTTCGCTCCACCGACTTGCCTTATAGAGAAGGTTACAGGTCTCTTCTATAGATGGAACTCACTTATTTAACCTCGTGATGCGAATCCGATGGGGGCTTAACACAAAATGGTGCCTAAATCAGGAATGGAACTGGGGACCCCTCACTCTGCGTCTGGTGTCCTATCCACTAAGACCCCGGCTCACATAGGTTCATTTAAGAAGGTCTAATATGTGTTTTGGTGACCTTATCATGGTATAAGACTGACAGGTTGGTGAGTGTAAATCAATTTTCCATATTTATCCTACAGATAGCTGTTCTCATTAAGCGGTCAAAGATTTTGTTCTCCCATAAACGGGAGCACTGGTGCCTTTCCTGTCACTAACATTGACTCATTGAGGATTTGAACTGACAACTACCTGTATACCTGTATACCTGTATACAAGTAACAGCTACCTGTATACCTGTATACCTGTATACAAGTAACAGCTACCTGTATACCCGTATACC
>Ga0224501_10001713_pt1 | contig 17045 bp, 20 predicted proteins | sample SF_Oct11_sed_USG_4_FD_169105 | JGI IMG/M metagenome (GOLD analysis project Ga0224501, IMG submission 169105) | Sediment microbial communities from San Francisco Bay, California, United States - SF_Oct11_sed_USGS_8_1 | ecosystem: Environmental > Aquatic > Marine > Sediment | place: USA... | reverse complement strand
ACAGGTACCCACAGGTACCCACAGGTACCCACAGGTACCCACAGGTACCCACAGGTACCCACAGGTACCCACAGGTATACCATAACCCCCCCCCAAAAGGTAGATAAGCCGACCAGAATGTGTGTGTGTGAAAGCTAGTGTGCACAGTGTACAGGCAGTGGAACTGAAGGTAGTGAAGATTTACCGACTCGGGTAGAGAATGAATGGAGCTAGCTCGTGATGGAGGTGGTCTACTGTCATACTATGAAGAAACATGCCGTGTTATTGGTCACCACAAATGTTAGCCTGGATGAAAGTGTCAGACACCATGCAATTCCAATTCTCTTTGACTTTCTTAGTACACAGTACAAAATGAATATATTCAGACACCAAAAGAATCTGTAGCGAATGGGCATCAGGCAGCCAGTGGGTCCATATCATATCTATGACACTGAAGATCCATCAAGATCAGTTTATTTGATATGGAACAGTACTGGACCACCAACCTGCTGTTTGAGATACTGAAGACTTTTAAGATTTTCTGCGTAATTCCTTTTCCATAATCCTTGCTCATAAGGACCAGGTGAAAAAGGAAGGGTCCATCCTAGACGCAAGCATTTCAGCATCCAAAGCTGGTCCAGCTCACACAAATACTTCCAATACCAGCTCACCTGTACAAGTTTGAGGATACAGTCTACTGATAGATCATTTTCTCGTGTTTATCATATTTTTTCTTAATAAGGCATTGAATACTCGAGCAGACCTCTCGGATGTCCAATATGTGTCAAACAACTACCGGGTGTTAGCGTAAACAGGCTTGCTGTAAAATTTCAGAGCAATTAAATTACACAACTCAAGAAAAATAGTAATTAACATTCCATGAAAATCTGTTTCGGTCAAAAGTCGCCGCCGTGGTGAGCCAAATAGATTCCATTGGCTGCATATTCATAGCGGAATTTAGTTGACAAATGGCCACAATAAACCCAAAAAAAATATTCTTAAGGTAGCTTACTTGAGCACATCTGCAGAGAGTCCTAGGATCCAGGAATGAGAAGAGATACAGTGTGAGAACCCTGGGAAATATCCGAGTGAAGTCGAGCTCTCGGGTGGCTACCCTGACGGACACCAAGCCTTGGACATAGTGAAGCTGTGATTCCTTACTCATTCGAACCACATCATCAATTATTTTCTTTCTCTGTCCATCACTCCACTTCTCAAACTGTTCAAATACCAATGGCATATTACAGTCAGTATTATAATCTTGAGAATAATGTTTTGTGTAAAGGGAGCAACAGTGGCTTAGTGGTTAGAATGTGCAATTTATCCACGGTGAGCCATGGATTTGAATCCCAGAAAGGTCATTGATGCTGACAGGAAGGGCATCTGGCCTAATTTCACTCCTGAACTCCAACCATGACTCTGCTAACCAGGAAGCAGGAAACAGGAAACAGGAAGCAAACTCTGCACAGGAAAAAGTGGAGTATAAGATAGGTAAAAAGGTTACGCGTGAGCTACAGTTTGGTTGATTTTGAATAATCAACTCACCCATTTACAAAACAGCTCCTTCCTCTCAAGATAGACCTTCCTATTTGCTTCTTCACTGTTTAATGGAGTCCAAGTGCTAAGCACTTTAGATGTACTTTTACTTGCTTTTGACATGGCAGGTAACTTAGTTTCGTGGCCAAAGTCTTAGGTTTCTATGGTTATGTCACTGGTGGCTGTAAAAGAAAATTATAGATATAGTCTAGAGGGCAGTTAGTATGGAAAAAATATTTCGAGAGGTCCAACAACCCAGCAATATGCATTACAGTATGGACTGCGAGGCACTACAATGCTCCACATCCAGATCGAGCAAAGACCCGTTGTTCTGCACAGCATGAAGACAGCCATTTAAAATCAGGGGAGATTGGATTTTGGAAAGGCTAGCAAGAAACAGGAGTATAATGTAGCTTTGCCAAATCGATTTGATGAAGATGTAGAACCAGAAAAAAATGCAAATTCTGTCTGAAAGCGAAAAACATCACATGTTTCTATGGTAACATGTACACAACCATCACCGAGAGAATCTCCTCTAATAAAATAGGCCCCAATTCCCTCACAAGTAAATCTGTAACTAGCCATGGTTACCCGGCTGGTATTGGCATGGTTCTACTGAATTCGCATCGATGTACGACTCCGCCAACGCTCGCTAAATACCAAAATCTGGCTTTCCTATAAAACTAAAAGAGCATCTAGTCTACCTTGCAATGGCTTCCATATTGGCTTCGGTCTAATATAGGTCACACTTTTGACCAATCGGTAGGCTCCTGAATCAAACAGGGGATCCATCTAATTGCTTTTTATCTCAGTTCCGATTTCGACATGAGTTCTATCGTCGTATGCAAAATGTAATTGTAACTATACCGATTCAAATTGACACTTTTGAGTTACTAGTGATCTGTCTTGGGTATCACATATTGTATGTTAAGTGTTGTAAACAGCTTCTCATCCGTATTCAGTAATCGGCCGAGTGAACCGCACTGAGTGATACTGAAAGTGAAACATTCGCTAGTCCAAGTATCAGTATGCCACTGTCAGTTTCTGAATATAACTACTTTCTTACTAAACTAAAGTCTAAAGACAGTAATTCTAAATGTAAATATAACTTTTTAGTCTTTACTTATTACTTACTACTGTTCTAGCTCTATTTCTAGTTGGTAACTTAATTAATTACTTACTTAGAAGTTATATGTCTTGAGACAAAGACAAATTAGTTACTTCCTCACTTATTTAGTTTAGTGGCTACTTTCTGTTCAAGTTCATCATTTCTTGAAGTTAAACAGCCCCTACCCGCTGCCACTGACTGACAATGGGGACTTGTGATTGAGTGACTGACCGCTCAAGTCGGGATACTCGCTAAGTAATTGTGACCGTGAGGGTGTGATTGTAACAACCTGTTTCATTTGACTGATTCCTGTAACTGTAAGCACTTGTGGCCGATAGAAGGTTGGTTGGCCAAGTCTGTGTAGGGAACTGATTGCGTACTGGAAGTTTTATGATGACTCTCATGTTTTATTTCAGCTGTTGGAAGGACGTGGGAAAATATACATGTCCAAGGTGCCAGCTGCCTTACTGCAGTGTCAAATGTTACCAGGATTCTGAACATCAGAATTGCTCAGAGAAGTTTTATGAAGAAGAAGTGGTTGCTGAGCTAAAGGATAGTAATGCGACGTTAGTATTAGTTTATTTAGACACACTTTTTTCTGGTAGTGTTCATGGTTAATGGCTGTGTGATTATCTAAAATATTATGTTTTAGGTATACACGTGAGAAGGCATTTGAGTTTGACCTTCGAACAATATTTTTACATATAGTCAACTCGGCCCCTCTGAGAAATTGTCACTGGTTTCGCATACAGTCAACCTGCTAAACAGGATTAAATTTGAGTCTTGTGGCTTCATAGCCTAGCAGTGATAATTAGTAGTTTAGTTAGCAGTGGGTAGTTGACTTAAGGGTTGTATGATTTGATCCGATAGCTTGGCGGGATGAGTATAACTTTTTTAATGCAGCGGTCACAATACCTATGAGAACATTCTGCTGATCATAGATTTGAAATATGAAAAGACATCAAATGTGACTTCGCAGCATAAAATGAGCGGCACAGTTAATAGTGTGTAGCTCGGTCGGAGTTAAATGAATATAATGTGTGCCAAGGTGGTTTGTGTTTGTTGTAGTGACGAAGAGAAAAAAGCGATGCTGGAGATGATTCGTCAGTTTGAGGCGGGATGTATGCAAGATGAGGAAGATCTGGCTCAGCAAGATTCAACAAATCAGCTTGCTGAGAGGCTCAAGTCAGTAGATCTAGGTAAGGTTGCGTTTATACCAGTGGTAAGTCGAAAGCGTAAATTGCGCTTTTTACGCTGTACAGCCACTTATTAACAACTGTTTATCGATTGTAACGAAGTTTTATAGTTTTATATGCATTAGCAATCAAAACTGCGTAGATTCCTAAATTTGATGGACAACCCTAGATGAAAATATTCTGGTTTTTTAATCAAAAAGTCGGGAAATGATAAAAAGTGGAAGAGAAGCTGTTGGGAGTGACCAAAAGATGGAAATTTGTTCCCCAAAGTAATTATGCATCCATGTGGACCACATGGATTGATACGCTTTGACTAGATAATTTTCCATTCAACAAATCGGCCGACGATTTCTTGTCTGGTTTTCAGACACAACAGTTCATATTCAGTTACAGAGTTGTCTCCCTCTTTTTTTCAAATTCGTTTGTGAATTGGCATTCTAAACTGAAAATGAATCCCATGATCATGGTTGGTCCTAGCATGTTTCCACTATTTCTTTCGATATTCTCCCAACTTCACCTAGAATCAAAAGCAACGTTAGTAGTGGCAATGGCTAACATGTAAAAACATTTGTCTCCATCAATGAGAACGATTTGTTAGCATGCACCGATAAGATAAGATTGTCCAGCCGGAAGGGGTACCAGACTGGACGATTTTGGAAAATTGTTTAATCTAGCCATGCCTTTAGTTGGAAGAATATGTGACAAAACTATTTATTCAGATGGAGATTCACAGGCTATCTGGAGTAAGCTTACTGCTCAGGAGAGAGATGAGTTTATGAAGTTGGTGAAGGAAGAAAGACTATCAGAACTCATCAAACAGTGGATACCGTGGTGGTCATATAAGGTAGTGTTAGTTCATCCATAGCACTTCTCTACTAGACAATCTTGAATTTCTCACACATAGACATATAAATAAGCCTTATATTTATTTGAAAATGACTGTTTTCACCTAATTGTCAGAGTCACAGAAGGATCACCACATTGATTATTACATGGTGATGAAGAGTGGAAAACTATCAATGATATTGCTTTAGTATATGGCACTGGAATTTTAGTAACTGCTGGTAATTCAAAGTTAGCATTAGTGTTAAGTGTTAAGTTATCGTTGTTGATGCTGCAGCACATGTTGCCGTTTTTAGTTGTCATGGAGACCTTTTGTTTTTTAGAGAGACCCTAAACCTCTAGTGTCTGAACTGAAAGAGGAGGAATCTGAGGACCTGAGTGAATGCAATTTTCCGGAGATAATCACCACTATCAAAACATTCCAGCAGATCTCTGTATGTATCCATCTCTGTCACGGGCTACTTTTGTGATTTTTTTCTCCAAGTGAACTGCCGTATCGTACAGTGACCTGTCATCATCTCTTAGCACTGCCTTATTTTGTTCCATAGACATGTATATTGTAGATAAAGCTACAAAGGGACCAAAGTCTGGATAGTTTTTCTCCCATGAGGTTCCTCAAAAGATATGATACTAAATGCGCAAAATGTTTTGAGTTGCTTCACTCTTATTTATAATCTGAAAATGTGATGCCTTTGTGAATAGTAGGAAAAAAGGATCAAAGTTTTTATATTGTACAGCATGGTGGACCAATTGAGGGCTCGAGATAAGAAACATAGCTACTATCTAGTCTGATCAATTATTTGGCTTCTGTAGAAATCACCACCCGCGGACAGTTTGAAGTACAACGCCATTAACATTTTGGTGGCGTACACATTTACTGTCATGAGATATAATGGTGAACACTTGGGTGCGGATATGTGTGTACAGTGCGCTGAGGATTTTGTTAGCCTGTCTGATGTCCTTCTCTTATCCGGAATATGCAAATCAACGACCGAAGCCATCAGAACAAACCTAGCATCACTTAAAACGGTAATCTCCTTTCTTCCACAACATAGGGGTGTGTACTTGTATGCTGGATTGAACTGTTACAATGATCAAAAACGGTACTCGGCTTTGTGCTAAAGGTAATACTTTTTATATGTTCAATAAGTACTTGTACTATTGCGGGATCGGGTTAGAGCGCTTGGCTCAAGATCGAAAAGTTTGGTGGGAGTTTAAACTTGACCATGATAATCTGCCCTGGGGCTTATTATTCTCAGTTCCTACCTCACACTTTGCAGGACTGCTCAATAGGATAAAGTCCCCCATGGAACAATGATTGATTTGGATGCCTTTGCCGGTTACACCAGATGATAATTTCGCAGCTCACATACATCTGCTGAACTACTAACCTGTTCTACCATTACATACATTACATTATCTACATACAGAATAATCTCCCCTTTTATTTTTAGATGGAGGATATGTTTGTTTCCATTGAGCACACAGCAGATGTTTTACATAATACAACTGAAATAATTGAGGGCCCTGATCCCTGTGTACCATCTAATGACTATCTCCTTATGGCATTCTCAGACATGCTCCAGCTGGTCTCCAACTCTCGGAAACAATTGAAAAAAGGTTGGCGAGTTAACTCTTCCTCTTTGTACTATATACATTGATGCAAACATTGTTTTCCCCTGATGAGTGCAGTCACTCTCACCTTAATCCGCAATAAACTTATGACTCATCTATCAGAGCTGTTTCCATCTGAGAAGTTTATCCATTATGCAATCCAGACAAAGACGCTGAAGAAGGCCGGAAAAAGTTGCTCTTATTGAAGAGGAAGCTGGAATATTTCTTTAGTTGGGTAGTTAGTTACGGTTGCACTGAACTCATACCACTGATTCCAGAAGTTCTGGCTGAAAAAGGTTAGTCTGCTATTCCGAATATCTTTTTGAGTCAATTGCGCTTTATTTTCACAAATGGTTCTTACAATAAATTTCTCTAGTTAGGCATGTGATAGGATCATTTTGTTTAATATGGGTAGCATTGTGGCCCATGATGTACCTATAGAGAAGGTCTACAGGTAGGCCTGTTATTTTTATTGAAATCCGAATCTGATGAGGGTAAAATACAAACTGGGAATCTAGCCAGACTCTGAATTATGAACCCAGGGCGCTACCCACTAAGCCATTACTTCATCCTATGGACAGTTTTCTATATTGAACTCCAGAGCGATTTGCTTATTGTGCATGCTACACTCCGATCGGCAGGACTGGCTAACGCATCATTGTGAATGATGTCCATACGTATTCATTATTTGTAGAGACTATTTTGGCAGAGGAGGCTTCTCATAAACAGACAGCAAAGCTAAGAAAGAAGACTCAAAAGCAGGAAGACGAGAAAAAGAAAATAAAGATTGAGGTGTTAGGATGATTTACACTGCATCGCAATGGATATATTATCATTTTATTTTTTCAATTTAATAGAAAATAATAGAATTTTTATAGATCCTTCCTGCTCTCTGGTATCCATTCACTTGCCTGAAAAAAACAACCAGAGGCATCAAATCTATAGTGATTAATTAATAGTCAATATGTATTCACACAAGATCCTTTAGAAACTTGTCCATAGAGAAACTAGCTTTGAATAGGCCTCCTTCGTGATAAGAATCTGATGAGTTGACAACAGACAAACTGCCGCCAGGCAAGTTGAGTTCAAATCTCCCCATATTAAGTGGCATCAATCGCCAGTATGATCTATCAACTGACTATAACCAACTGTTCCGCATGCATTAGTTTACATTGCGCATACCTGGTCGGTACCATTTAGGCAAATTGCCGGAGCTTGATGATTTACTTGTGCTGGGCTTCGGTAATGGCGTGGCTGCTCCGTCAGCCCCCAGCTTCATCTGTTTTGGTAGCCTTGGTGCTTCAGTGATTTCAGGCCTGGGAAGGCTGTAACAATAAAAAATTTGAGGTCAAAGCGGTTCACAGCAGCGCTGCCAAGTTCCTCAGTTGATTCCATAGAGTTATCCTCCCTCCAGGAGTGGAGAAAAGCTCTATGGTTCATGTAGTGAGAGGCAAAAAAAATAATACTCAACCCACCTCTGTGAAGCACCGACATCAGCGGCTGTCCTGGTTGTCATCAGCTTTTGAGTTTCCTGCTTTAGGCACCCGCCTAAAACAGCATACCGGTATCAGAACACTGCTTACTTCAGTTTGCATCTGATCGCCTCACAGTAAACGGAGCCTTATCGGACTTGAAATCTGACAACCCCATTCCAGTTTAAAGAGATCAGTTCGACTCCAGACTCGGTGTTACCTTACAGCCAATAAAATTGAAATAAAAAAACTTAACCATACCTTTGGTATTTGGTATTTTGAACGTTGATTTGAGTCGGCTTGGACACAAAGTGGAAAGAAAATCAATTCTAGGCTGTGAGATGGAGTTCAGAAACTTGCAGTCTGACTGGGCAGCCCATATAATCAAATTTTAAATCAAAATAATTGAAAAGTGAGTTTCATTCACAGACAGAACAGCTCGCAATGATTCTCACCTGAAGGCACATCCTCTAATCCCACATACACTCTGGTCATGGGTACTAAATGGGCCTCTATTAGTGTGGCAGCCTTGTCCGAGAGAACAGTCTTCGGTGGTGTGGTGTCTACAAAACGTACAAAGTTGACATAACTAGAGTTTGTCATCAACTGATCCAGAAATAATCTAGAAAGGAACGCATTGATGGGATAAAACTACAAATCGATCAGTTCAAACCAATTTTGCAAACATTGGCATTGGCACTCCTTACTTTTCATTTTTAGTTACTAGCCGCAAAGTCAAACTCTATACTCACACAGCGTAAACTTGGAGTTCGAGTCTCGCAGGTGCTCTTTAACAAACTTCTGCAGTGAGAAGATTGTCTCTCTAGGTCTAAACCGGGCCTGAATGACTAGCTTGTCGGGAAAATGGAATCGTATGATGGCAAACTCGTATTTGGCCATGGCACACTCCAATTGAGCTCGACGCATTGATGACGTCATCAACATTTGCTCCTCATTCTTGTTGCTGCAATAAAAAGTGATCCACTACTTGATAGCTGTCAGAGAAGTTTTTTTCTTACTGCAATACAGCCAAACTAAAGAGACATATCTGCGTCATATCTAAAAGAAACCGGTTTCATAATGAGCACTATCGCCATTGTGGCGACATAAAGTATATATATACATATCTTCTCAATTCGTTATGAATGCACTTTGAATCTTTTAGCACACTATTAACTTGTCTTGCATACCTGATTTTCCTGAGATCGGCTATCATGCTTTGTATGTCTGACTTGGTCACTTCAAAGAACTCGTCAGGCAAATCCTCAGCTAAAAACCATCCAGGAAGTAAACAAAGGCAAAGAGTAAATCAAACGAAATGGAATAAGAAGAGGGATGATTGCACAGACGCATGGGTATATGGGAAACAGACAGGCTGGGAGAATAAAAATTTCCCACTGACCTGGCTGAGTGTCCATGGATTCGGGTATTTCAGGGCTGAAAACAATCACCTGACGGTCGCATGGTTGATACTCTTTGGTGTTAACATCAGCCAACTCATTTCTGTACAGGCTCTGTCCGGCTGTGTGAGTGGGGAACTGTAACAATAAATGCTCTTTATCAAATAGGCAGCAACCATTAGTCAAGCAATTTAGTTGGTAAAATTTTAAGGTGATTTATGTTATTTTGCAAGAAGAATAACAACCGGTGTATTTACTAAAGGTGATAATGTGCATCATATTTGTTCCAACGATAAACATGAAAACAGTAAATCATTTATCAACACCCTTCTTCCTCTTTTGTGGTTCTGTTATCCTTAAACGGATCTCAACCACGGGCATACCTTGAATTCCGTTACAGGTTGAGGCTTGTTGATGGGTGTGTAATTCTCGACCTGTTGATAGTTAGTCCTAATTTTAGGACGGGTGCTTTGTGCAGCTGGTTGCTGAGCTATTTGGTGAATAATGGAAGAATCTGTTGTGTCAGAGTGCGGTATCGTTGATGGATCTGTTTGCATGGGTACTGAAGATTCTTCTGTCAGAGGGGGGTGAAGCGTCTCAGTCACTGGATCTGGCTCGGGTTCTTTACTAGAGGTTTGTGCCATAGAAATCGTCGATTCGCTTGCAGCCGAGTTATTTGAGATTGTTGTATCCATTGACTCAACCTTTTCATCTGCTGCTGCCTTAGCTATGTACTTATCCACCTTTTTCTTTTCTGTGATAATCTTTTGTGAAACCTCATCCAACACAGTTCTGTCTATAGACCGATAAACAAGCCTACAGTGAACATAAGAGCGCATTGTATCATCGTATTTCCAAAAAGTTTCCAACATGTAACGGCAACGTAGCCATCTTACTTTAGTACAGGGATACTATATAAAATTGATACTTAATAAGCTACCAGCATTTGTTTTTACAATCAATTATTCTTCCTTTGGTCCACTAGATTTGCATGTCGAATGACGGCTACTGAGGCAAAGAATATTTGAGTAAATCTCTCAAACAGACTCCCTGTGAAATCTCATTGAATCGATGTAATCAAGATAAAAGAAAAATCTTAGATGGAAATCTGTTCCGACCAAGGGTTGACCCGTATAAAGGCAAACATGTTTCATTAGCCATATATCCGTTGAGGGACTTCGGGTACTGCCAGACTAGCCGATTTTCTGTCCAAGTAATCGCTACCAATACGTGGACATTTCATTAAACCGCGGACTTGTCTTCTCACCTTTTCGACTAGCCGAATCGCTTGGAAATTTGGGTTCTAAACTGGAATAAACCTTCTCCAGTGAAATAAACTAATAATTTATAACCGATGATTCCTGTTAATTTTGACCACCTCTGCATTTCCTTTTTTGAAATTTAGCTGAAATCGTAGCTCAAGTGGGTACCGACAACAGCAATCAAACACCAATCGGCTAGCCGACCCGACGTACACCTGAGTACATTTTACATGGGGCCTCATTGTTTATACTACACTTGCCTGGACAGCTGCCAATTGCTTACCTGAGAGCAGTTTTACCAGCAGCTATGCCAATTGATTTGAGTGTATGATATTCTAATGCCTCTATTCCTATGATCTCATCCCTCATATTCACCAACACGGGATGCAGCTCAACCCCCGAATCATTTATCCGCACATTACATAAATCCCTGCAATTATACAATGCAATATTAATGTTTCTAATGATAATTTGAGGCTCCTCATTTTATTTACAGAAAAATAAGCATCAGGCGCATCGATAGTCATATATAAGGAATATGATAGATAAAAACATAATATATAATAAACATAATACATAACATAAGACAAGTAACATGTAACATACAATAAGTCATATATAACATACAATAAGTAATATAGCATAATACATGCAATATATAATACAGCTCTATGTTGGAAAAAGAGACCCAATATTAGAAGGTGACCATATTTCAATCGATGCTAAGCATAGTTGCTAGTGATATACAGTACTTACTCCCCATCCCTCTGAAAGGCTTTTATCATGTCGGAGAGAAAGTTATCGGACGAGATCTCTAGTTGCCTTCGTTCATTAGACTCTAGCTGTAGAGCTATCGTTACTGATTGATAACTCTGTCTAGCCTCTGTCCTCACCACCTGAATCCATAGAGAAACCAAGTAATGGGATAGGTTAGTAGCTGGAGCATTCGGCGCATGATTGAAATATATTGGGGTAAAGCCCTGGTCACATCGGGTTCCAACTGTGAGGGTGAGTTCCTCACATATTCCCTAACCCCTACTGTTCCAGAACAAGTTTCGGATTTCAGAGGTCTCTCTCACTAGGAAGGGAAAGTGCCACCACACAAAAATAAATAGATCAGTGCGGATAGGGGCATGCAACCTCCTACAGAACGGGAAATGATCCTTCACTCATGATCTCCGCTCTCATACAGGCCAGAAAACTCCTCAATAACCAATACTAACCCAGTTAGAAAAGCCAGCGAGCTGCCAGACTCACCATTTCCAGGTTGCCATTATTAGGAATTCCAGTGAATCGGAATGGAGACGTTACATCCAGGGTATTTCTTCCATGTCTACAATGGAAGGTTTTTCGTTAATTTGCCAACTGGTAAAACACACCTTTGATCTTTGGAATGGTTTGGCTATTCCACATGGATAATTTATATAAGACCACAGATAATTTTACAGGTCCATGAAATGCAGGAAAACTATTCAAACGCAGAAACTAAGCCTAGTAGACAGTCCAAGTCAGCACAAAACAGGCTGCTGTTATCTAACACGAATGCAATGATGAGTCCAAGTATGTATTATGTAGACAATCTGCAATACAGTCATAACACCATATGTGGACTGCATCGGTAGTCAATACCCACTTCAGGTCATGTTTGTCAGGATCAAATCCTCTTTTTAGGCAGGTTTCTTCTATTATCTAAAGAAAAAACATTATGACAGTCTCCTAACTTCATCAGTGGCGACAGCTAAGTAATGGATTTGAATACAGATATTGTGTCTTTTAAAGAAAAAAAGCAGTGCTGAAATGGTCTGGAATGAGCTAGGGGAAACTAAGTCGTTATGCAGTGTATGCACATGTATCTATATCCAATCATTCATGAAACAATGCCAACAAGCTGAGATGTTCTTCTGTGATGCCAATTGCTTCGTCATGGCTTAGAGATATCAGATGTTACCTGTAGAACTGTGGTGTTGGGAGTAACTTTCACTTTTTCTCGTCTGCCATTTGGGCACAGAACTGTTACAGATTTGGACATATTACCTACAAGATAAAATATCTCGCTCTGTACTTTTGTAGCTGAGAAGACTGCAAGATCGAGTTTTCCCAACATCACCACTTTTGCCTCCCTGAGTGAACAAGGATTAGTGATAGTGAACCATTTACTGAATCGGCAAATTTGGTAATCTTTAATTGACATTCCCAAATGCTAGGGTAAGTTATTACTAGTCATACTGATAGTCTCGCTGTAACCGCTAGGTTTACTCCTGGTGGCGACATTGCTCGCTCACTGTTCTAGCACTTGGTTAATCCATAGCCAACATACACATATATAATAATATAACGTCATTAGACTATAGCCAGTGACGAACTCGCTGTCTGACGGTGACAATGAATGACACACTCACACGCACTGACTGACTGAGTGACAGTCATAGTCGTGGTCACACACGGACACGCTCACAGTCATATCATTGATTGACTGAGTCAGTATTGTCAGTCAGCCAGTGAGTGAGTGGCACTGACTGAGTGAGTGACTCAGTGACTGAGTAGAACTAGAGCTAGTGAGTGACTCACTCTCTTAGTCAGTGAGTGAGTGTGACTGAGTTAGTCACTTACGCTTACAATAAGTTACTGACTTACGTCACTTTGTCAGTTACTGTTAGACTTAGTTAGTGTTACTGTTAGTCTTGGTCTAGTGTTACTCACGAGTGACCGTCGGCGTCACTGCCACTTACGACTTAGACTTATACTAGTCTCTTATGGCTTCTACTTCTGCTATCTCCGGATATAACACCGCTCTTCTGTTGAGTCCTTTTCCTGGCACTCGGTTGTGCGCTTGTTATTTTGTCTTCTACTCTACGACAACTTCTCGGTGCCTTGTTAGAGGGTCAGATTAATTAATAGACTGGGAATTAGAAAAGATCCAAATACAAACCGGAAACTGCGGGGTTGAGACAATGCTCCCTTTCGTTCAGGAGTTCGATGGTACCAGAGCCCTGAAGGCCTCTGGTACCACCAGGTTTTCTGGCATACTGTAAGATGAGTAGAGCCACTAAGATAATTATATTTCGATAAGCACCAAGCGAAGATTCCCCCGTTTTGGTTGTTACATTTTAATATCTTGGTGACTATACCATAACAGCGTTATGGTAACAGTGAGAGTTGAACATTACATATGTAAGCAATAAGAAAATGTTTATAATACATACACAAAATAACAGTGTTCTGATAACCATCTGCAACTTGCCATGTGTACAAGTACATCAGTACATGACATATGTATCTACTATTTACATAAGTACATTAGTTGCTTTAGCGCATTAGTACATAAGTACTTCCATATCACATGTTGAGGACTCAATTGGTTACATTGACACCGCACAGCAGATGAGCATGCGCTTCACCAGATGTAATTCCATTTCATGTCAAGATAATCATTGCAAAACATCAATCGCTCAGCCTGTATTACTGACTTGCTGACTAGAAATATTAAAACTGAAACTTTTTCCTCTTCCTATAGCCGAAGCTAATGAACGAAAATCAGTCAAAAGGCGATCTTGAACAACTTCTAATGCGTTATAGTGGGGCTCTATACATGTGTGCATATGTACATGTGAGCGGTTCAGGAATGGTAGCGCCCTAAGAACCCAATAATCTAGTACACATATCAGACCCTTTCTCTTTCCTGTTCTCACACTTGGCAATCCGGGAGCCAAACTGAATGGCTCGTTTTGCTAATACAGCAGTCTTAGGAAGGCCGTGTAACATAGCAGCCACTCTTAAAAGCAGCTTTTCTCCAATGCCCCGTTTTAAGCTTAGGTCCATCTGAAAAGATATAATGGTGTTATATTCTATGCTGAAAACTGTGGGTAATACCAACCTTACATTAAAAATAATTATGGGATCACTGACCTTTTTGTAAACGGGCAGTTGGTTGAGATAGGAGACTACGCATTCGTCCAGAAATGGGAATCTTGCTTCTTTGCCATGGTCACTAATTATCCTACAAAGACAGATGAGCTAAAGTAATCCGGTAATCCGTTAACTTAATCCAAACTGCGTCCATTGCTAAATGACTTCTGAAACACCAAGAGATGTCAGCCCTAACCTATTCAGTCAGCACATAATTCAATTTTACATGATCCGAATTTTCAACAGATGCTTTTGAGCAAAAGAAACTCACAAACAATTGTCACCACTCACCATCACAAATAAATTCTTATAATAACAAAGATATGACCTTGATTGATTCATATGCCATAGACCGTTACCTGTCATCTCGGCCAAGGTTACGCGCGGATATTCTATTGACATCCATAGCCAATTCTTGGAGTAGGCCAGAAAATCCCTTTGACTGGTAACTTGACCGATGTCTACAAAATATGACAGTCATTATACAACCGTTTTCATAGCATCTCTAGCTAATATTGTTATAAGAATCATACCAACTCTGCACAAGGAGACAACCGCAATTACTTCGTGGTTATGCAAAACTTGTGTTCAGGTAAACGTGGGTTAGGAGCCCAGGGAAAGTCAGTAGTGATGAAGAGAAGGGCACCCAACCCAAATCATACCTATACCAAAAGATGTGATAAGGAGACAGGTAGTTTATACCTCTTATCAACCTTGCTCTCTGTTCACTGTCTCTCTTCATAACATACCGGGAATAGCCGCCAAGCTGTTCATCAGCTCCGAGGCCAGACAGAACGACTCTGGCTGGACTTGTATACGGTTTTCCGTTTAACAGCCCACGACCTCGGGAGGCGAACCACATAGCACAACCGATACTGTCATCCAGCACCGTGTCCAAAGGAAGGATAAGTTCATGGATTCGACGCGTTCTAAAAAATATCAACATTACTGTTTAGGGAGATATTGGATCCGGGTCTATCGAATACTGAATAACAAACATGGGCAGTTTTGCTTATCACATGTCTGACTCTGATAAAACTACCATCGTATGTTACACAATAAAATGAAATCCTTGACAGGACAGGATAAACTAGACAACAAATGTGTGCTAATTACACTACAGCATAGAATATGGTTCGTCAGAACGTCAAAACATTACATGTAATGAAATAAATACATCTTTATGAACCTTTTATGCCGTACAGAAATACCTATGGTATAGAGCGTAATGGGCTCTGCAGCCGTCGCTGCCTCTGTTGCCATATGATTCACTCTACAACTTTACATGTTTCCTTTTAAGCTATAAACTATAATTACATGACACAGCAATATAGACTCGGAGCAAAACTTACCTTTCAGTGATGAGTTCTTCTTTGGCCACATCAATCTATACAACAAAAACAAATTCATGTGTCACCCACAGCAAACACACTGAAAATCTGGATTACTGGCGGAGACCAACAAATTTCCAAGTTCACTCTTTATTTTATCTATATGTACCGATACGCTACTGAGTCAATCAAAGTAAAAGATAAATCTCTACAGGAAATAAGTATAACCAGAACCAAGTACAACTTACTTCAACAAAGTTCCATTTGCGCTCAGGATTCAGTTCTTGAAGAGCTTCTCTCCCTGTTATTCTGTCAGGGACATTGTATCCGCTGCTAGTCTCAAATGCCACATTCAGTAAGTCTATGGCCTGTTCTATTGGCACGCAGCGATCTGAGAGAAACGCTAGCATCATACTATCGATACCACCAGAGAACATAATGGATATATGAGCATTATCACAGTTATCGGCCAGCCGACAATTGGTGCAATAATATGAGTCCTGCCCGACGCGCCGGCTCACAGCATCTTCTAGGATTGTTACAAAACTCTTCGATTCCTCTCCTAACAGCTGACAAGCCGCAGTCATAACCTGGTCATTCTCTCTTTGATGAACAGACACAATTGTATCATCAATGCTCATGTTTAATGGTGAAAGCCCGGGTAATGACACAAAGCTGCGGGTGATGGTTTGTAGCTGGGGTGGTGGACGCATGTCCGTGTGTTCATATTGGTAGCATATTGTCTCTTGTAAACCAGGCTTTGTCATGTATATACCAGCGGCGGGTAACTCTGTCCAATCAGAAAGTTTAAGCTGCAAAGTATACAGAGTGATTATACTAACCCATATATGCATACAGGCGTATAATGAAGTGTCCTGATAACGTGATATATCGTTGGTAGGCGGTAAACCGTACTCAAGGTAATAATCTGCGATTATACAGGCTTCATCCAGGCACAAATAAATCATCATCAGTCAATAGGTACCTTATCCACATTGCTACATAACGGATTAGACGCTTTTCAGCTTCTTTAGCTCTGTTACATACATACGTACTTGTGTAATGGTCAGCCCTATCTGCGCATATATTGCATCAGCCTGTAGGTAAATATGAGTCTAAAACCAACCTGCCCCTCAACGTGAACAGCCACCGAGGAAAGATACAGTACATCGCCCAGTGTGTGAAACATCAGACTTCTTCTCCCGAAAATGTCTCTAGCAAACCACAACTGCTTGGTTGTGCTCTGCAAACAAAACCAGCCATAGTTGTTTGGGATGCCCTGGTAATTCTGCAACTGATAAATTATTCGTAAACGTGACAGGCTAAAGAAACCCGGCTCTTACCAATTTACGCTTGATGGATGTTTTGGATATCAAAGGTATCAACAACAGCTGTCAA
>Ga0224501_10001712_pt1 | contig 17049 bp, 14 predicted proteins | sample SF_Oct11_sed_USG_4_FD_169105 | JGI IMG/M metagenome (GOLD analysis project Ga0224501, IMG submission 169105) | Sediment microbial communities from San Francisco Bay, California, United States - SF_Oct11_sed_USGS_8_1 | ecosystem: Environmental > Aquatic > Marine > Sediment | place: USA... | reverse complement strand
ATCCACGCCGATGACCCTCCCCTTCTGTCCCACCTTGTTCGCCGCAAGAAAACAATCGAAGCCAGCTCCAGCACCCAGGTCAAGAACCGTCTCGCCCTCTTTCAAAGAAGCAATCGCAACCGGATTCCCGCATCCAAGGCCTAAATTCGAACCTTCTGGAATCGATTTGAGGTCTTCCTCTGTGTATCCTATCTTCTTACTGACTTCTTCGGTTAAATCAGGAGACTCGCAGCATGAGCTGACCGGAGCACAGCAGGAATTTCCCCGCTTGGCAATTCTGGCATAACTTTCCCTGACCGCTTTCCTGATATTATTTTTCTCCATTTCTAGCTCCTCCTAAAGAATTTATGATTTTAATCCTTGAACATCTCTTTCATCACAGGTCCGAGCATACTTTTTAACATCTCCTCAATCTCGCCAATCTTGATCAAGGATATGCAGCAAATCTTCCCTTCTTTTTCCATACCCACCACAGCCAGTTTGTCGCCTGCCCGAATATCGGCCTTATCCCTTAATTCCTTGGGGAGAACCATCTGTCCTCTTTCATCCACGCTGACGACCGATTCGACCTTACAGCAGCCCTTACTGCCGCCTAATCCAATAGAACAGGTTTTGGTCTTCTCTTTTTTCTCCATTATGGCACCTCATTTAAGAAATTCTATTAGATATTTTCAAATATTCTTATTATTCTGAATATTCTGATTCATCTTACAATACTAAATCTGCTCTGTCAAGTTTTTTTTAATTCCGCGTTGATCCGGCTTTCAGCCCACAATTTAAAATCTCCCACGATTTAAAAGAAAGGGTTGTCAAACCGACACAAGAAAACTATAATCCATGAAGACACTTTCAAAGACAGATATTCATTTGAAAGGAGGGAGGAATGGACAGGAACATATCAAAATCCCATTTAGGTATTGTCATCATGCTTGGAGCTGTATGGGGACTCTCTGAAGCAGCCCTGGGCATGGGACTCCGAAGCTGTGCATCTTTTCTTTCTGGTTCGATCATGACAGGCGCTGCCCTCTTTTTTATCACTGCCAGCTGGGTTTTGACTCGAAGGATACTCGGCATAGCCCTGCTCATCGCCGTAACCAGCCTCTTCAAAATGTTTGATGCTCTCCTGCTTTCTCTGCCGATCCAGCACGGAGCCGTAGGAAATCCCATCTTTGCCTTTTTCATGGAAGGCGCAGCTTTCCTGATCTTGCTCGTTATCTACCGTGAAACGAAAAAACAGAAAATCGCCAGGCAAGCTGTTTACGGCGGAATAGCCGCCCTCCTGGCTGTGAATCTTTTCCCTCTGGTGAAATACGTGACCGGCGTTCCTGCCTGTGTCTTCCCTGGAACCACTGTTCCCCTTTCTTTGTATTATGCTCCACTGGCCGTTTTTATCTCCTGTGTTACCGTGCCCCTGGGATTCAGGGCAGGCGCCAGGATCTCACTCCTGGAGACAAAACTGGAAGAAGCCCCTATAGGCAGAAAATTAAGATACATCGCCTCACCTGCAGCTCTTCTCATCTGCCTTGCCATTATCACCCTCATAAGACTGGGCTGAACCATTGACATCTTACCCTGATAAGGAGAGAGAAAATGGAAAAGGCTAAGAAAAAAAGAAAGACAGTCACAAGGAGAGATTTCTTGAAAGGATTCGGAGGAGGAGCTTTAGGCGCCGCTGTGGCCCCCTCGATCCTCGCCCAGGAAAAAGCCGCACTCCAGACAAAAGAAGGAAAAATCCCGCTCCTTGCCTCCAAAAAAATCACTCTCACTGTCAACGGGAAAAAATTCTCCCTGATGGTCGAGCCAAGGGATACCCTTCTCCACGTTCTCCGAGAAAAGCTGAACCTCACCGGGACAAAGAGAACATGCGACCGGGGCGAATGCGGCGGATGCACGGTCCTCCTGGATGGGAATCCCATCTACTCCTGCATGTATCTGGCCCTAAGAGCAGACGGCAAAAGCATCACAACCATCGAAGGATTGGCCACCAACGGAAAACTCCATCCCGTTCAACAGGCCTTCATCGAAAAGGATGCCTACCAGTGTGGTTTCTGCACTCCGGGCTTTATCATGTCCTCTGCGGCTTTTCTGAACAAAAACAATAACCCGAACCTGGAAGAAATCAAGCAGGCATTATCCGGCAACCTCTGCCGGTGCGGCAACTATTTCAAGATCTACGAGGCTGTCTCTGCCGCATCAAAATCTATGAGGAGGCCCTAAATGAGCAAGAGAGAATATTTCAAGGATACCGAAGACGCCACCCTCCTCTACTATGAAGAATTCAAGGATAAAGAGACGATACTTCAGCAGGCCACGCCTGAGCCCGAAAAAGAAATATTCAAGATTGTCGGACAATACACACCCAGGATAGACGGAGAAAAAATCGTCACCGGCCAGGCGCCTTATACTCATGATATCAGCTTGAAGGGTATGCTCTTTGGAAAGATCCTGAGATCTCCCCACGCCTGCGCTGAAGTCGTATTCGTAGACCTGAGCGAAGCGGAAAGCCTGCCCGGTGTCAAAGCTGCCCTACCCCTCAAAAAGGGCCGTGTCAACTATGCGGGTGAGCCGGTGGCGGCAATAGCGGCGACTGATGAGAAAATCGCCGAGGAAGCGCTCAGACTGATCAAGGTCGACTATAAACCACTTCCTTTCGCGGTCACTGTGGAGAAAGCGATGGAGGAAGGAGCGCCGCAAGTTCTCGAGGACAGGCCCAATGTTCCCCCAAAGCCGTTCAACGATTACAGCCGCGGCGATATCGAAAAGGGCTTCAAGGAAGCCGACTTCATCATCGAGAGGACCTATAAAACCGCGGTGGAAATCCATCACACGGCCGAAACTCACGGCAGCGTGGCCAGGTGGGAAGGAGACAGGCTCACCGTCTGGGATTCGACGCAAGCCATTTTTAGTGTCAGAGACGGACTCGCCCGCTGGCTGAGAGTACCTGCCAGCCGGGTCAAGGTCATCAAGAAATACATGGGAGGGGGGTTCGGCAGCAAACTGGGTATAAACGACTACACGGTCATTGCCGCCATGCTGGCCAGGGAAGCCAGAAAGCCGGTTAAACTCATCCTTTCCAGAGAAGAAAACTCTATCTGCGTGGGAAACCGGCCCTCAAGCCTCCAGACCATAAAAGGAGGAGTCAAGAAGGACGGAACCTTGACCGCCCTCTATCTGAAAAACTACACCAGCGGTGGAGTCGGAGGAGGGGACAGATGCGCGGAGCCGATCATTGACGTCTATAAATGCCCGAACATGAAGGTCGAAGAATACACCGTTTACACCAACACAGGCGCATCCCGTCCCACCAGAGCCCCGGGTCACGTCCAGGGAACATTCGCCCTTGAGGGATTCATGGAGGAGCTGGCCGCTGAGATCAACGTGGACCCCCTGGAGCTGAGAAAGAAGAATTACTCCACCAAGAACCTTGGCGACACAGGAATCCCGTATTCCTCGAAAGGGCTGGACAAGTGTTACCAGATGGGAGCAGAGAAAATCGGCTGGCACCGGCGGAATAAAAAGCCCGGTCAAGGGAACGGAAAGGTCCGCCGGGGGCTGGGCATGGCCAGCCAGATATGGTGGGGAACGGGAAGGCCTGGAACCCTGGCAGACATCAAAATCCATCCTGACGGAAGCGTGGAAGCCATCTGTGGCACCCAGGACCTTGGGACTGGAACCCGGACCTACATGGCTGTAATCACAGCCGAGACGTTAGGACTAAAGCCAGAAGATATCACGGTCAAGATCGGAAGCACCGAGTACCCCTGGTGCGGTTCCTCGGGCGGAAGCACGACGACTCCTTCTGTCGCTCCTGCCATTCGGGAGGCCGCCCTTAAAGCTGTCGAGTGGCTTAAACAACTCGCAGCCAGTGAGATGAAAATCGCTCCTGATGCCGTGATCATAGACAAAGGAAACTTCATCAACAAGGACAACCCGGAACAGGCGATCAGCTTTCAAGATGCACTCCGAAGACAGCGGCGAGAAATGGTATTCCACGGAGAGTGCGGCGGACGTTCCTCTGATTACGCCTATAACACCTTCGGGGTCCATTTCGCCGAGGTTGAGGTCGATACTGAAACCGGGCAGATAAAGGTTCTCAAGGTTGTTACTGCCCATGACAGCGGCAGGATCATGAACAGGCTGACTGCGGAAAGCCAGGTCATCGGCGGCGTTACCCAGGGAATCAGCACAGCCCTCTTCGAAGAAAGGGTCGTGGACGAGACGACCGGAAACGTTGTCAACCGGAATCTGCGGGATTACAAGATCGCCACCTCGATGGATATCCCTGAGATCATCCCTCTTTTTGTGGACATTATCGAGCCACGGATGAACATCATGGGGACCAAGGGACTGGGAGAGCCGCCGCGGATCCCGATTTCCGGAGCCATCGCCAACGCGGTCTTCAACGCCATCGGCGTTCCTATCCGGGAAATACCGATGACTCCTGATAAAGTCCTTGAAGCTCTGAAGCGGAAGGAGGGATAAGCCGATGAAAGACTTCAAAATCGCTGAACCTCAAACACTGGAACAGGTCATTTCTCTTCCAGCCGAAGAAAAAGATAAGTTCTGCCTGATGGCCGGAGGAACAGACCTGTTGGGCGAGATCAAGGATGAAATCATATCGCCTGAATTCATCGTGGACCTCAAAACCATACCAGGCCTCTCCTACATCCAAAAGGATAAAGATGGAGTGAAGATCGGAGCCCTGACGACCGTGGCTGAACTGGCGGAAAACCCCTTGATCAAAACGGATTATCCTGCCCTTCATCAGGCCGCTCTGGCGCTGGCCACTCCCCAACTCAGGAATATGGGAACTGTGGGAGGGAACCTCTGTCAGCGGCCCCGCTGCTGGTACTACCGCGACCCGAACATGAAATGCCGGAAAAAGGGCGGAAGCCAGTGCTTTGCCTCTAATGGCAGAAACAAGTACCATGCCATTCTCGGCGCACGGATCTGCTACATTGTTCATCCATCCGACCTAGCTCCGGCCCTTATCTCGCTGGATGCAGAAGTTACTATCAGTTCTCCTAAAAAAGAGAAGACCATTTCTCTGGCGGACTTTTTCACTCTTCCTCAGGTCAACGTCAGAAAAGAGAACATTCTTGAACCGAATGAAGTCCTGCGCGAGTTAAGGATCCCTCAGGCAAAGAATGGAGAAAAAAGTACCTACCTCAAATTCAAAGAACGGGGAACATGGGACTTCGCCGTCGTATCCGCCGCGGTCAAAGGAACGGTCTCAGGAAGAGCCTTCAAGGATATCAGGATCACTCTGGGAGGAGTGGCTCCTATCCCCTGGCGGTTGAAAATAGCCGAAGACCTGATCAAAGGGAAAAAAGTCACGGAGAATCTCCTCAGACAAGCGGCAGGAGAGGCACTGAAGGAAGCGCGGCCATTAAAGGATAACGGATACAAAAAAGAGCTCATCGAAGTCGTTCTCTCGCGAGCTGTCCTCTCCCTTATGTAAAAATTATTTCGATCAGAAGAATCGGAGTGAACAAGGATTTAAGAGTCAAGCCCGATTCAATAAATCTAAAAGGGCACTCCTCCTCTTCTGACTAGGATTTCTCGGTCAACCGGTTTTTTTCTCAGGGCTCACGATGCCTTAGCCGTCGTCACCGCTGAGCCGAAGATAGATTAAAAAAACTTCCGATTCTCTAATCTACGGAAGACAGACAAGGAGTTTGCGTTCAAAAAGTGATGCATACTATGAATTTAAGAAAAATCACGAAATACACGGCATATTCTGGATTTGAAACATCAAAAATGCCGAAAGGAGACTCAAATTGCTAAAGCAACGCATTGTTTTATTTATCTGTCTGGTCTTAATGTGCTTGATTTCAGTTTCAAACTCATACTCCCAGGAGGAACCATTCGCAATCGAAGAATTGAAAAAGAGTGCTCCGAAGGTATTCATCGACTGCGACAGCTGTGACATTGATTATATCCGGACAGAAATCACTTTTGTGAATTACGTCTGGGACCGGCAAGAAGCAGACGTTCACATACTTATCACTACTCAGAGAACCGGCAGCGAGGGGAGAGAATACACGATTGCCTTTATCGGCCAAAAGGATTACAAAGACCTTCAAAACACACTGAAGTTCTTTTCGAACGCAACGGACACAGAGGATGAAATCCGGCAGGGACTGGCCCAGACCTTAAGACTGGGGCTGGGGCCTTACGTGGCCCGGACACCCATGGCCAAAGGAATCTCATTTCTGCTCAAACAGGAAGTGGAACCGACGGCCGTGGAAGACAAGTGGAATTTCTGGGTTTTCAACGTCGGTTTTTACAGCGACTTTTACGGAGAAGAGCAGCGAAAATCAACAGAGCTTTCAGGGAATCTTTCTGCCAACCGGATTACACCCGCCTCAAAATTAAGGATGGGGCTCGATATCGACTACGAGAAGGAGACCTACTACGAAGTGGAAGGAGAGACGATTTCCAAAATCTCAGAGAGCAGAGACTTTGACGCGCTGTATGTCAAAAGCATCAGCCAACACTGGTCCTTAGGAGGATGGGTCTCACTCTCCTCATCAACTTACAGGAACATAGATTTTGCTTACTCCATACACCCCGCCATAGAGTACAATTTCTTTCCTTACTCTGAGTCCACCCGAAGACAGCTCCGCATCCTGTATAGGATCGGGTATGGCTCCTACCGCTACCGGGAAGAAACATTGTACGGCAAGACCTCGGAAAATCTATTCAATGAATCTCTCTCCATCACCCTGGACTTGAATGAGCCCTGGGGAACAGCCGAATTCTCCCTGGAAGGCTCCCACTATTTTCATGACCTCGCCAAGAACAGGTTGGAACTATCCTGCGAGCTGTCCCTGCGGATTTACAAAGGACTTTCTTTGGATATAGAGGGAAGTTATGAGAGGATTCGTGATCAATTATCCATTTCCGGAGAAGGGGCCACACTGGAAGAAATATTATTGCAACAAAGAGAACTCGAATCAGGCTATCGTTATTCTATCGAAATAGGTCTGAGCTTCCGCTTTGGGTCTGTCTTCAGCAACGTGGTCAACCCACGCTTCGGAGACAACGGTTGGTGACACTGATGAGGATGTTCGGTTTTACAGGATTATATCATTTAAAAACATACCGACTTTGAAGCTGCTCATCCCGCAGTATTCAACCCAAAAAATCAATCCTTCTTTGATTCCGGCTCTTCATTCTTGAGTTCTCTCTCGTAATCTGACTCGTAATCGATATCCTGGATTACCGCCGGAGTGTCCACTTCAACTTCCAAGATATCCTCGGGATGGCTGTAGACTGTGCCGCGGAGGCCGATATCCGGTCTCAGGTTTTCCACTTCCTCTTTGTATTTCATATCAATGATGACCGGGTGGCCCCTTTCTCTCTCGAAAACAGGAAGAACGATTCCTTTTCCAGTTTTTTTGTAGGCCTCGATGAGCTGGTTGATGATGCCGCTCGAGATTCGGGGCTGGTCTCCCAGGACGACCAGGACCGCCCGGGTTCCTTCAGGGACGGCCTTGAATCCGCACTTAACAGAGGAAAGCATCCCGCTTTGGAAATCCGGGTTAAAAACGCTTCTTATACCGTAATCCTTGATTTTCTCCTTAATCTTTTCTCTCTCTGCTCCCAAAACGATGAGGAAACCATTTGCCTCTGAGGATACGACACTTTCCGCTACAGCCTCGATGATGGTCTTCCCACCGAAGGGGAGAAGCATCTTGGGCTCTCCCATTCTTTTGGACTCTCCGGCAGCCAATATTATTGTCCAGATCATTTGCTCTCCTTTCTTCTACCCTGGATTTGACGCCGCACCTTGACCAGCTGGGCAGCGATACTCACGGCGATCTCCTCCACCGTCTCCGAGTAAATGGGGAGTCCGATCGGTGCATGAACGCGTCCGAACTGGCGCAGCGTCGCCCATCCCTCCTCCAGGAACTCCTTCCGCATCAGCTCAACCTTACGAACACTTCCTATCATCCCGATGTAAGCCGCCTCAGAGGATATGCAGGCCCGGAGAGCTGCGGCATCATGACGATGCCCGCGAGTGACGATGACCACATAGGTGTCAGAGGAAATGGGAAATTTGCCCACAGCCTTGGCGATATCATCGACGATGATCTGGTCTGCATCAAGCAGCCTTTCTTCATTCGCGAATTCCGTCCGGTCGTCAACAACAATCACCTCAAAATCCAAAAGGTTTCCCAGGTGAGTGAGGGCTTGACCGACATGCCCTGCGCCAGCGATCAAGAGCTGAGGCAGGGGAAATACAGGCTCGAGAAAGAGAAGGTTATTCATGGCCTTCTCGGGGAAGATGTTCTCCCTTATCTTCATCAGCCTGGGTTTTTCCTCGCCAAACACTTCCTTGATCTCTTTCTGAAAAAACGAGAAATGCTTCTCCATCTCAGTCCCGTACTTCACTTTTTTCTCGATCCAAAACCTCAGAATGGACGCCTTTTCCTGAGGATGCTCATTGATGAATGTTGCCAGTATCCCCGGTTTCCGCTGGCAGAGGGACCGACTCAACACATGAAACACATCTTTGTATTTTTCAGGTGCGCCATCGATCAAGACCCTGACCTCTCCACCGCAGATGGCGCCTTCTTTGGAAGAGACATCCTCCCTCAGACTAAAACGGAAAAGAAAAGAAGTCTTTTCTTTGAGGGCGTGAAGCGCTTTTTTCCGGGCATCAGCCTCTAAAATGCCTCCTCCCAGAGTCCCAACGAGGAGCCCTTTGGAAGAAAACAAGGCCGAAGCACCAGTGACTTGAGGAGTTGAGCCTTTTGTTTCTATGATCGTGGCCAGAGCTAAAGGCAGCTTCTCCTTCAGCTTTTGGGCCAGATGAGCGAAAATGTTTTTCACAGTATTTGAATCTTAGGTTTTTTATCTCTTTTTTTCAAGAAAAGACTCTTTTTAAATTGAATTCCATGAGGTGAAAGAACTGACATCAAAAAAAGAGAAACACTATTTTTTTCGCTTTAAATCTTCTTGGAAGCACCTCTATCTCAGCGACAGTTAATTATCAAGGTGTAATCTTTTAAAGCGCCGGTTCCCCTCCATCCGAAGCCCATGGTGGAGGGTGGGAGGGTCTTGGCTAGGATGGAGGAGAACCGGCGCTGCTATCTACTCTGGACAATTTCCCTGATTTCCTCAGTCAACCGAAAAAGAGTCTCCTCGTCTCTCACATCAAACACACTGGTTTGGCTCTTTCCGAGGATATTTAGAAAATCTTCAAAGATTTTATCCCTCACCACAATGAGATAAACCGTCTGAGGAGGGAACAGGACCTGCTTCAAAGCCGGCCAAAAACCTTTTCCTGAGAGTTCTAAGGGGCCGATTTCATCCATAACAGAAAGATCCGCATCCTTGCTGCGGAGGATGATCCTCTCCGCCTCATCCAGGCCAGACGGGAGAAAAAAATAAGATCCAACTCTCTGCCACGCTCTCTCTCCTGTTCTGCGGAGGAGAGGGACGGAACTCCCCTCTCTCAAATCAAATAAATCGTATCCGATGACCTCCTGCCCTTCCCGAATAGCCTTACTCAAGAAACCATCAATCTTGACCTTGCTCTTCCTGAATTCGTGGACTGCTGTTTCCAGGAGAGTTGTTTTTCCAGAGTGCACAGGACCGGTCAGGACAAAGATCACGGGCTATTTCTCCCAGCGAACGCTGAAGACTCTCAGGATCTGAAACCCGTCTTCGTCTTCATCGACAGCATACAATCTCTGTGTTTTCCAGACCCGAGGCTCTCCTTTAAATAGGATTTTCGCTATGTATTGTCCCTCTGGGTCGAACACATCAAAGAAAAATTCCCTTTCTTTCTTCCCCCGTTCGAAAGTCCTCACGAACAATCTTCCCTGCTCGTCAAGGGTAAAATTCTGATAAGCGGGATATTCTTTGGGGAATTCTATTCTATCTTTAACCGGAGCTGCTTCACCGGGCAGCCGCTCAAAGAATTCCTCCTTATCCTTCTCGGTCACCTTAACAGGGTCATATTCTTTGAGGATTCTCTTCACCGGCTTTCCATCCGAATTTAAAACTTTGATCTCGTATTCATCAAGGTTGCTGAAAAAAATGGAATCGTCCTTTCCCAACTGGTAAAAAATAATGAACTGGAAGGGGTTGATCTTTCCTTGAATTATGTTTGTGATGTCAATCGAGGCGATGGTGAACAGCGGATTGAGCTCGCCGTCATATTTTCTGGCTTCCTGCATGATCCTGGTCTCTCCACTCCCAGGCGTCACAATCTGCTGGCCGACGATATTTCCCTGAGAATCAAAAACAGGAAGGGATAGGCCAAAAGCTTTAGCTGTAGAAAGCGCCCTCAGGAATTCTCCTTGTAGAGAATAGAATGTCAGCCTCTGGTTGAGAGCATCCCCGACGACCAGCTCATTATTGGAAGTAATCTGAAGTGATAAGGGCATGCTCATCTCCCCTGGCCCCTGTCCTTCTTTTCCGAACTGCTTGAACAACTTTCCTTCCGAGTCAAAGATCTTAACTTTCCTTTCCTTCCTGTCCAGGATATAGATATTTCCGTCGTTATCCACATCAAGGCCACTTATCTCTGAAAACATCTCCTCATCCGTTCCTCCCTGCCCGAGAGAGAATTCTTCCTTCAGACTCAATTTGGTCAGCGCCCCCTTGGGAGGAGCCGGTTCCTTGGGATTCTCGATAACTTTAACTCCATCGACGGTTTTGACCTGTATTTTTTCTCCGTGTGCTTGACTCAAAACGGAGAAAGCAATAAAAAAGACCAAAGTCAGATACAGATATTTTCTCATTCAATTTCTCCTGTTTACTTTATAGTTCATTTTCATTTTATTCTATTCTCTTATCTCACTTCAACACCGCGCCTGATCAGCTCCTGCAAGATGATAAATACGAACTGCTCCTCATAAGGTTTTTAATTCTTCCGGCATCGAGAATTAAGGGAATCGCATTAAAAATCCGGCTGTAGCGAAGCAATTTTCCTGTCTTTTCTATGCTGACGATAACCTGCGCAAAATAAAATTGAAACATGGGCAATAATCAACGCTGATATTTAAATTCATCCCTACTTCCTGGAAAACAGGACGCGGTGCAGCCAGCCGGAGAGAAAATCCAGTAAATTCTGGCTGAGCCTGCGTCCTTCCATGGTTTGCCTGGCGTACTCAGCATAAGCTCCTGTCTCAGCAGGAATGAGCAGGTGGTTCAGGTCAGGGTAGATTTTCAGGGTGACGCTCTTTTTGAGCTTTTTCAGCTTCTTGTGGAGCATCTTCGCATGCTCAGGAAAAACCTGCTTGTCCTTTCCGCCGTTAATGATCAGAACCTTGGCTTCAATGGTATCGAGCACGGATAAAGGATCATAGTCCACAAAAGAACGCAGCCATTTGAGCTGCGGCTCGACCTGCGGTTTGAGGCTCTCCTCGGCTTCTTTATCCACAGGTTCATCCCTTATGACCTTGAACAGATTCTCATAGCGCACCCGGGCTGTTTTCTTTTGGTCATCAGGAACCTCCATGGAATCAAGCAGAAAGCCAAACTGCTCTCTCAGGACCTCATCTCCGGTTTTGGCTGTTCCCGCCAGGAGGACAATAGCAGAGATCTTGGGGTCTTCAGCCGCTATCCTGGGCGCGATTATGCCCCCTTCAGAATGGCCGACAAGAGCTATCCTGTCCTGGCGGATGTCATTCCTCGTCCTCAAATAGGAAACAGCGGCCCTGGCGTCCTGGATGAGGTCTTCCTGACCGGCTTCGGCGAAACTTCCTCCGCTCTTTCCTGTTCCCCGGTCGTCATACCTCAAAACCGCAATTCCGTTCTCGCTCAGGACATGAGCGATCTGCTTGAATATCCCCAGCTTGAGCCCTCCTGGGCCGACCGTATCCTCATTCCTGTCCTGGGGACCAGAGCCAGAGATCAGGACAGCTGCAGGATGTTTCTCCTGCCCGTCTTCGGGAATGGTCAAGGTTCCGGCCATCTTTATCTCTCCCGAAGGAAAGGTGACATCCTCTGAGACATACTTATCCGAAGTGATTACGGGCGAAGATATCTCTCTTGTCTTCAAACCTACAAAATCCTGATGAAAAACTTCCATGGCCGCAAAAGGAAAGGAAATCTTCAGCACATTATCCCCATCTGCCCAGATATAGCCGCCCGTCGTTCCAGAGTGGTTCACGAAATACCTGGCTGTCTCCAACTGTCCTTTCTTCCATTCGAGTTTCTCTGTTCCCTCATTTTCCACTGTCACAGGAACAAGCAAAGGCTCGCCTAAATAATAGGATCCCCACAGCATGGCAAGAGAGTAAAGCTTCTTTTTCTTTTGAAGCGAACACTTCCTGACAAGAAGAAGACTATCGACAAGGAAGTTCTCGGTGGAGAAAACAACATCCTCGCTGAAAGGAAATTTTTTCTCTGAGATTTTATCTCCCTCTCTGGCATAAACCTCGATTGTATTTCCGACTGCTTTGGCCTTCAATTCCACTTCCTCCTCGTTCACCTTCCCCTTCAAGAAGCCCTGTTTTAAATTCCAGTCTGGCGATAATTTCTCTTCAAACTGGAAATCGAAACTCTGCTGTCCGATGGCATGCTGCGCTTTGCCCTTTATCAAAATCCCGTCAGCTGTCTCTTCGAGAGTGAATGATCCTTTCCCAACCTTTGACCCTCCGACAGCCAGCTCATATCTTGTTCCCTCTTCTTTTTCTTCAGCGGGTTCTTCTTTCTCAAGCTTTGCCGCGCGAGCCTCAAACATCTGGCCAGGAACGGAAACCTTCTCCATAAATCCCTCATCATCAGTCAAGACATCTATCTTGACCCCGACCAGGTTGAGATGGAGAAGGCGCGGGTTTTTGCTGTCCGGTTCGACAGTCAGGTTGACCTCCATTTGAGGCACAATATAGGCTTTGAAGGTCATTTTTTCTCTCAAACCCGCGGCTTTCCTGGCAAGAACAAGATAAGGAGAGAAAAAGCTGTTGGGCAGGATCAATGCATCAGAAGAAATCTTGGATGTCATCTCTCTTTTCTGCTCGCCGGCTCTGATTATGTTCTTCACCTCACCCTGGCTGACCGTGCTCATGATTTCCTGCTCCATGCCCCTCACTTTGCCTTTGAAATGAAAAGACAGAGGCTTGAACTCCTTGTCCATCTCGATACGCATCAGCTCCGTGATAAGAGAGGCCGGTTTGGTCAGCTCTCCCCTGGCCTGAAGGATATATCTATCCTCTTGTTCGATCCATTCGTACTCCTCATAGCCAGCTTCCTCTCCCATGAAATAGAGGTATAGCTTCTTGCTGTCGGACCGAGGAAGGTCTTCTGGCTCTTGGCAGAGAAGGAAAGTAAAAAGGAGAAATAGGATGACGAGAATAACGATGACTTTCTTATCCACTTTTCCCTCCGATATAAAACTCCTGATAAATTCCATCTCTCTATACTCCTTTTCTATCGAATTTATTCAAATCCGTTTCCTTTATAGAAACCGATCCTTGAGAAAGGAACTGAAGATTCAGATCAAAAGATGTCAAACAAAGGATATTAGAGAAAAATGAATTTTTTTAGAATCCAATCTAACGGGATGACTTGATCAGCTCTATTCTCTTTTCAATCTTATAATCAAGGACTTTGTGCTTCTCCAGCCATTCTACCATGGCCTTATCCAGGGGCAGACCTGTATCATGAGCATGTTTCACTGGAAAGCCAAAGTATTTATCCTTCGCCTGCCCGACCAGGTAATCGTTGCTGACAACGGTAAAGATTTTATCCGGGAGAAGGAGTTTCCCATCTTGAAGCAAAACTTCACCGTCAACCTCAATATAAAAAATCCGCTTCCCATAAGGCTTACCCTCTTTAGGATAATGCTTATACCTGAGACCCGAAACCTGAAGCCTGTCCCAGCCTCTTTCCACGTCATACTCCAGGGCATCTTTGATCTGCTGACCGGTGAGTTTAAAGACGACCAGAATGTTATGAAAAGGAGCGACCTTAAAAATCTGTCCCTTGGTCACAGGTCCGGCCATGATATTGGCTCTGATTGCCCCGCTGTTGTGAAATGCGACCTGGGCGCCTGTCTTCCAGCGCATGACATCGGTGATCCAGTTTCCCAGTGAGCTTTCAGGTTGGGAATTTTCTCTGGGATAGGATTTGATGGTCAAGTCGACTTCAGCTTTCCCGATGACTTTGGTGTATTCCAGGCCGATACTCTCACTCACTTCTTTGACCAGGGCTGAAACCTGGGGTGAAGGTTTTAACGGGACATCCGCCCATAGCCAGACCAAATCTTTCTCGTAATTCACGACTCTATCATCCTCAACTTCTAGTTTCAAATAGCCGAATGTCCTGAGATGGCCCTTCATGGATTGGACCAGGACGCCGTTGACTTCTTTAAATTGTCCGTCTTCCGCTGCTACCAGGACGATGTCGATTCCCGGAACGCTCTCGGCTATGTGTACTCCCTGTTCAAACCAGCCATGAGACAAGACCACGATCAAATCGGTTTTTTTGTCCAGTCGAGGGATGTAAGACTCAAGAGTGGGGATGATCGGAAGAACATCCAGACCTTCCACATTCTCCTTTTGCACTTCTATAAGAAAGTTCTCCTCCATCACAGCTATGATTCCTACTTTCAACCTTCCGATTTTCAAAATACGATAGGGCTTTCTCCAAAAAAGCTTACCGCTTTTTTTATAAACAATGTTGGCCATGACCGTCGGAAATCTGGCCAGTTTGGCCAGGGCAAGGGCATTAGGCTGCCCCTTGTCAAAATCATGATTGCCAAGACACCAGATGTCGTAGCCCAACCTGTTCAAGAACTCCATCATCGCGCCGCCGACCACGCCCTTGTACTCAATCTCTGTGGCCAGAGTTCCGGTCAGGAGGTCTCCTTTCTCGATCACCAGGACATTTTTTTCTCTGGCTCTGATCTCGTTCAAGTAATGACTCGCTGCCTCCATCCCTCCAACCGGTCTCTCTTTTCCATTGATGTTGATTTTGTAAGGTTTGAATACGCCGTGTGTATCATTCGAGTGAATCAAGACAATTTCCTCTGAGAATACGGGACAGGCCAGACCTAAAACGAAAATGAAGACCAAAATAACCAAAGCTAAGTTTTCTTTCGAGGAATAAAAAGAAGAGATAAAATGAAATTCTCTTCCGTGTTTTCTATGTATGGACATGGTTGCTCTAACCCAGCTAAAAAAAGCTTATAACATATGAAATTTCCGTTGTCAAAAACAAAAGAATCTGGATTTTTATTGTTCTCTGTGTCTGTGGATACATGAAAAATAAGAAGGAATGATCAGGCTTAATATTTGACTTCTACCTCAACGATGAAAAACTTATAATCAACATAGTCGAAGGATATTTTCTCCATGAGGACCTTCTGACCTTCATTATTGACATAGAATTCCTGAACGAGCTGCTGGCTGGGAAACCTCACTCCTTTTTTCTCGAATCCATAGGTCACAGTCCAGTTAACGATCTTTCTTAACTCACCTATCGGAGATAGGAGCAGTTCATCCTCATAATTCTTTATGGACCGCGGATCATACTCAATCTTTAAAATGCTGAAATCTTTATCATCCACCCAGACCCTTCCATAATTACAATTTTCTTCTCTTTCTATTTTTGGAGTAGACTGGACGATTATCGCCTTTTTACCGTCGACAACATCCCTTCCCGAAATCTCATACTTGAAATGCTGCTGCCAGTACTTGCTCAGGAAACCAACCGGACCGTAGACTACATACTTGCCGAAATACTTAACCGGTCTGAATTCAACATTCTCTTCATGCTTCTCCGTTCCATCCTCCTCCAACAAGATTCTTTTTTCTTTGAGTTCTTTCCCCTTTTTTACCAGCTGATAATCATAGGTATAGGTCTTTTTTCGCGTTCGTCTGGGTTCCAATCTTTCCGAAGAGGACAGGCTGAAATTCATAAGACTCCTTTTTCGGTGAAAATATCTCTCATCCTCTACCTTCTCCTTACAGACATAGAACAACGCCATATTTTTGACTCTCTCGCAATAATCGCCAGTCTTTTCAAGGATCATGTCGAGCGTTTTTTTGTCGCTGTTTTCGCTGAGGCTGGAAGGAAGAGGATTCATGAATCGGACAGGAAAAACAAATAAGAAAGCGAAAATGAGCGATTTCAATACGCATCTTAAAGGCAGGAATTGATCTCTACTTATGGATCTCATTATCTCCTCGAATATCCCTCTTATAGAATTATGACAAACGCAAAGTGAGCTGTCAAAAAATAGAGATGTTCACTGGGAGGACACTCTGCTCTTGATGACGCTTAAAAAATCAACAGAACCAGATAGGAAGTCCTCCTTGGAAATGTTTCCCTTTTTTAATCCAGGACAGCGAAGACCCGCGCTGGGGCGCCAGTTCCGTTCTTGATCGGCATGGGGATGACGTAGAGCATCGCTCCGGAGAGGGGAAGCTTATCCAGGTTGGCAATATTCTCCAGGGCCAGCTTATCCGCTCCGCAGAGAACCTGATGAGCTTTGAAATCCTTTGACTTTCCGCAATCGATACTGGGAGTATCGATGGCTATCCCCGTGATGTTCCTGTTATTGACCAAGAACTCGACAGATTCAGGTGAGAAACCGGGAAAACTCAATTCAGGAAGGGCATCCAACCCTGTCTTTTCCGTCCCGAGAACTTTTCTCTTATCCGGGTAGTATTTGGTGTCGATTCCAGTATACATGATGACCCAGGCTCCAGCAGGAATACTCCCGTGATGTTTTTCCCAATCCTTGATGTCGTCCGCAACCAGAAGATAGTCGCGGTCTTTTTCGCATTTCTCGGTCACATCTATCTTGACCGCTGGCCCGATCCACTCCTCCAGAAGAATCTGGTCGATGGTGCGCCCATTTTGGGCAAAATGGATGGGAGCATCAACGTGAGTGCCGCCATGTTCAGAGGCGCTGTAGTTATTGGAGGCGTACCACCAGCCTCCCTCTGAAATCTCCCAGCCGACCTTCTCCAGTTTAAAAGACTCTGCAGTCGGCCAGTAGATCGTGTCCTCATCATAGGTATAGGTCATATCCAACAGTTTTCCTTCAGTTTTACAGGCAGAAAATGATACGGCAATAAC
>Ga0224501_10001711_pt1 | contig 17051 bp, 10 predicted proteins | sample SF_Oct11_sed_USG_4_FD_169105 | JGI IMG/M metagenome (GOLD analysis project Ga0224501, IMG submission 169105) | Sediment microbial communities from San Francisco Bay, California, United States - SF_Oct11_sed_USGS_8_1 | ecosystem: Environmental > Aquatic > Marine > Sediment | place: USA... | reverse complement strand
GTTTTGGTCCCAAGCATTGGCTATAAGTTAGGACTAGTCAATAGGCATGAACGTTTCTCTATGATTATATCGCGTACACAAAACGATAACAGTGTATCCTACACACCAATAGTTCAAAGGTCATTCAATGACCAATGCCGAGTCACCTAGGAAATGCACTGGCTGTTTCACACACAACTACACGTGTATTAGATCCAGCTCAATAAGAGACAAGTCAGGCAGTTGAGTAAGCTGAGTGAAGTCTGGTCTTCATTACTAAGGAGTTGGACACACCACTACTTTCATCTGATACTCAAGATTTAATTAGCAAACGACAGTAGCTGTGTTACACCATAAATATATCAGAAAAAAACAGAACTACAGAAAATGCAGGGAAGACTTCTTGCCGTTGTTCTTTCCATTGGCATAACTGCAGTGGTTGCCACGGAGCCTGACTTTGCCAAACTCACAGAAGATCTGCGAGGCTTAAACGACCTTGGCGATATCGGCGAACTGTTTAAGGGTCTTGAGGAGGTCATGGAAATGTTTGGTGGGCCAGATGGCTGCGAATTTAACTGCGAAGCAGGTAAGGTGCGCATTTATTTACACTCAAAGCTAAGATTAGCTGAGTCACATTGCTCACCGGTTAGATGTATTCATGTGTTATGCCCGACATTTAGAATGCGCAAGAAAGGAGATGCAGCCATCATGGTGCTGAGTCCAACAGTTTTCATGGACCTTGATGTGAAAAAGACCCCCTGGTCTTATTAAGTTATCCATGTAAAATAAAATTACCCTATCCTATCCTAACATTGTGCCCCCTTCAGGGGTCACCAATATCATGGCTGTGTATATCTTAAATATGGAAGAAATGCACTATTTTCTTTCAATTTCCCCCATTATAGATTGAAATAATTGGGAGTATTTCGGGGACTTTTTTCAGATTTCCATTTTACTATACCCTCTACCTTAGACTTATGTCCCAACCAGTAGATGAGCGTCCAGATCATCCCACAATTGTCAAAGATCCACTTCTCCCTTTTGGTTAAGAGTAGCCGAGTTCTCGGCGTGTGAGTCGGCAGGGCTTAGATTGACTGACCCCCAACCCTCCAGGACATTGACCTTCAACCGTCTCGTCTCATGCCTTACCTTTGATTCAATGCTATCCCTGGTGAGCTAGTGAGACTGATGTTCATGCAACTCTCCCTTACTTTAAATCAATTTAAGCACAAATGGGGTTCCTGGTGAGGAATCTAGTCCTCTTCGAGCTCGAAGGATGAAAAAGCTGTATTGCTCTGGTTTCTGAATAATGGTTGATATGACAGTTAATTAAAATTTGAATTCAGGTTTTAACTTATTCCCATCTCGTTACCCATTGTAATAAGCAGGCTAATGAGATGGAATAAGCTAAACCCTGAATTATAGTGGCGCTGATGACATGGTTGTTATGACCAGCACAGCTTTCTCATAGATGCTATCATGATGCTGGTTTCCCTAGACAGTGAAAGCCATGACATAACACAACATGCAGATTGCCAAGCCATCTGCCACTTTAAATATGCTGGTGACTGCATATGTCATACGATATTTTTCATAAATGCATGAATCAAACTCGCGATAGCATATGTACAATATACAAACAAATGGTCAAATTCACAACATGCGCTTATGCGTTTTTTCTCAAGACCTTGGCCGTTGTATTTTACGGACCTTTCAAGCCAGAGACTCGTTCTACCAGCTAAGAATCATGTGAGTAGCTCATTCTCAAAGTGGGCGCTCGGTGGGCTTAGGATTTGGTCTTGAGATCTTTCGAGCTTTAGTCAAATGCCCTAGAAGAGGGCTAGCCATTGAGCTATTCCATTATCCCAAACATACATAGAGTGGAGCCTCCCGAGTCTTGCTCTCTCACCCTTATGATGTACAACTATGACTAGCCATTTCTGGAACCAAATTTGATCCCTATTTTACAGGCGAGGTGAAAGTTCCTAATGCTGACCACGAGCCCACCCATAATGGATGTGGAGCCTTTGGAGCTGAGGTAGGCTTCTGTGCATTCGGTAGGGGGTTGGGAAACATTCCTATGGGTCTTGCAGTAAATCCCTAGTACGGGTCTAGGAAGTGTTCTGATTGGCCGCAGAATGCCTCTTTGTCAGTTACAGCATACAGCTTTTCTCAGCTCTAACTCAGGGATGGCAGGGTGCATGGTGGGATGGCGCTGTGTTATTGTGCTGGGTTCGCAACCTCAACCCGGTCACGGCGGCCTCCTGCTCTGAGTATGAACTCCTCATTTTAATCCTAGCTCACTATGAGGTGGAATGTTGATACGGACCCATTTGTGGTGCTCCGTGTTAAGCTGTAAATGGTGGAAAGGCAAGTATCTAGCCCGACAACTTTATATAACGGCCAAGACATACGGAAAAACCTTGAACTTGACGCGTCTGGAGTTGTGCCCTCACTGCAAGTCCATACAATACTGGTGACCAGCTCGCATCCCGCTTCCTATAACAGCAAGATGTGTGCAAGCGCATATATCATATAGTTGGCAAAGGATCATGTATAATAACAGAAAAAGCTTTTTTAAATGTTTCACAACAAAGTATTAGGCCCCTGTTCAAGTTTTCATAGCTCTTGTATTTTCCCCTTAGTAAGTTTTTCCAGACCTAGGATTACACTTATGCGTATATGTGGTATGCAAGATAAATTCATTCTACCTTTGGAGTGATACACACAATGAAAAGCTTGAATTACTTTCGCAAATCTACTATATGAGCGGTCGCTGGTGATTTTTTCGTCTCTAAGGCAATGCTATCAGGCTAGATACTTGTGCTCTCGCCAACATAGTGCACCACGAACAGGTCAGGATTGACATGAGGAGTTCACACTCACAATGGGCTCAAGCCGTGGTCGAGATTGGAACTCGAGTCTCGCAAGGCTCGCGCTCTACCACTGAGCCATTCTGCTATTCGTTTTTGGACAAGCCAACATTTGATGAGCTTTTACATTGGGCATGCAATGTAGCCAGGTTACCAGGCTCTTCGGGCGGGCAGGGTAGTAGGCGAGCGAAGCAGTAGAAGAGTCAGGGTCAAGCCGAAACGATTCTTTGATGGTGTGTTCGGGACATCCTTCGATGTTTTGTACCGGAACCTCACTTATGGGTCATTATGAGTGGACAATTACAGTTTATGAAGATGGTAAGTTTTACTTAATTCATCACTACATAATGATATTAAAAATATAGAAAATAAAACTAACATTTTTAGTGAAAAACGATTGACTGTCACAAAGATTCATAGTCCGTATCTAACTATATTTTGAGTACATGTGCAGTTGGCATAGGTATTGTGTGAAACTGATTGCGAGTGCTGCCTACTCAAGTCAATACTCATTGCTTTTCAAAAAGTGTTCATAGAAAGATAGATAATGCAAGATATATCAAATGAATTGACAAGTCTACTCCACTGACTACTTTCTACTCTAGTCTAACTCTAGACTAAATATCTCAGTGGTAAACTTTTTATTGAACTAGTAAGTTGGAACCATTGTGCTAGTCGCATCATTCAATAACAACCACCACATCATTGCTTGTGAGGAATCAAGATTTGGTTGTTTTTACCTCATACATATATAGGAGTCACTGACCATGCTAGCTCTAAATAAACAAAATTAAGATTTAAAAAAAGGCATGTTGAATAAAATTCACATTGTGGCCATGACAAACATACAGGGAATGTAAATGGGCAGCGTGATATGAATATAAGTGTACACTCTTTACAACTATTGTGTCCAGTATTGTGTTATTAATACCATTAGAGTGTTCATGTATTCCTCTGGAGCTGACGATTCTCGCGCAGCATAGTGATAAATGTGAAAACATCTCTGGTTGCATACGTCTACAATGAAAAGCTATGAAACATACGGCAGACATTTTAGGGAAGATGATAATGAACTGCACATACATACTTCAACAGGGACTGGGGTCTTCTTATTCGTCACAGTCAGTATAGAGATACTCGCAAACTTTTAAAGTCTCACATTCGTTCAATAGGATTCACCGATAAGCAACTAGGGTGTCGGTCTATAATGGAAAAGGGTATGTATGACAAAAACGCATGATATCAATGGCCCCTTACGGACCACACTCCCATAACAGTTATTATACCACTTGTCACAGCAAAACCATATCACATGAGTAGGCTAATTGATATTGTTGCAGTATTGTACGAACATCTATATGTGAGAGTATTGGACGTAATAGAATTATTCGAGCAGGTTTTATTTCGCCCATGAAGTTACTACAAGCTGGTAATAAGGAGATAAGGAAAGAGTGGTTCTGTGGATTGTGGTGTGGGCGAATAAAAGCCTGACTCAGTCAGTGTCACAATTCGGGTCACACTTTGATTCAGTTTGTAAAAAAATATATCACACTCACAGTCGCAGTGCACCGGTGTGGAATTCCACTAGACTAGACTAACTGCCAGGTAGACAAAGTTATCTGGCAAATTAGGAGCATGAGTCTAAAAACTAGCCATTTCCATTACTACTGATGAATGCTATCATCAGTGAAACTGGCAGTGACAGCTGTACAGCACAACAGTTATTTATTCAGCCATTCATGATTGAGTCACTAAGTTAGTTACCCACTCATTCAGTTTTGTTTTGCACTCAGTAACTCTGTAACCAGTCATAACCATAATGAGTATTCTAAGCATGGTAAGTTTTATTTCATATACGAGAAGGCATAGGATTGCCCTTTTTTCTCTCACTCACTTCAACCAGTGACATGAAGGTTATAAAGCCAACAGCGAGTGCTTGTTCATTTCTATGCTGACTGCATGAGTGCTCAAACTATAGTTAGATATGGACTATGAGTCTTTGTGACAGCCGATCGGTTTTTTACTAAAATTTCTGATTTGATTTTTTATAACTACAATACACTGTCCGCCCGAAGAGCCAGGTAACCTGGCTACATGCAATGAGCATACCCCATTGGAGTTTTCCCCCACAATGGCCAAGTACAAATATATTGGAGAGAAGACAACTCTATGTCCCTTGAGATAGAAACTACATAATGTAGTGTGATTTTTTGTTGCGCTTTTAGACTTTTATTTTTTAACTGTTTTTGAAGAAGTGAAATGATCCACATTTTCTAGCGGCTTTCTATGCCAGCACACTATCTTTGATTCGAAGCTTTTTTGTTGTTGGCTTCATTCATACTTTCGATTTCTCTTTCAGCTCGCTATTGAAGATCGCCCGGAGGTGAGCGAATGCTGCAATCAACACGATATCTGCTACGATATGTGTGGTAATAATCGAACCATATGTGACCTTGAACTTAAACGATGCACAGCAGACCTCTGCGCCGAAGCAGTGGCAGAGGAGGGTGCGTCAAGTGAAGATTCATTCCAAGGTCAGTTAGCTCATTACAAGGTCAGTTAGCCTCCTGCAGTGCACCCCTATAGCATGTCCTGCTAGTCTGTTGATTGGTTGCCAATCTCACTTGGTCAGCTGCGGCACGCAGTTATCTTCCTTTCTATAGTCAGGTTACCTGGCTCTTCAGGCGGGCGGGGTAGTGGGCGGGAGAAGCAGCTGGTTATCCTTTCTAACTCTGTGGTTTTGGAGTTGTATCCTCACTGTTATTGCGCGGCTAAGGTAATACTTTTAAGCGCAGCACCGTTGATCAGTTCGTAATCCACTAATGTTTTTCTCTAACAGCAACATCAACAAAATAACATCCGTTGGCTTGTTCCAAGGTCCATCAGCTTGCTCCCTAAAAGCCTCCGATTTGTATGGGATAGCTTCAATTACACATGAACTTATAGAGGAAATCATTTTATTTTACATAGAATGCATATTAAGCTTATGGTGTGCCCCATGTGTAGTGGTGCCCAAGCTTGGAGTTGCGACAGGAATACCTGATTCTAAACTCTGTGGATATCCTGTGAGCCAGCGTTTCACCTCCTGCTCCTGTACATCCCTGAACCATTACAATATCATTTAACTGGCGATTAAATTCTTGCATGCATGAGGCAGCAAATTATGGCATGTATTTCCACCAAGGTCGCAGGATCATCCACCAGAGCACACAACTCCAAAAAAAAACTTTTCATAGTGTAGCACATGCGGCTTATTGACAGAAGGATGTAGGTTTCACTGCTCTTCAACTTCCATTTTCCTCTCTATTGAGGGTCAATATTATGTAATCACTATAAAAGCATTAAACAGGATGCTTGGCTCGAGACTGATCGTGTTCCGTGACACTTGGCAAAACTACAAGTGTCATGTTAATACTAAAATGTGGATTTGAATAGAGACAGGGCTTTGGTGCCCAATGAAAGATGCCGAGATAAATTTACCAAAGCCTGACATCATCGTGGAAGAGTACTAAAGTGATTTCTTGTTGCCTTCCTCAGGTTCTTGGCAAATTCGGGTGGGGGATTTTTCTTCAGTGATTCGAAGCCACATTAAAGAATTGGAGTGGGAGGCTTGCTAAAGGCCTATTCCAAGCTAAAGCCCTGCCTGTAGGGGTACCTTCAAGGCCTATACCTGGTATACACAAGTCCATTGAATAATTCCCTAAAATGTAGGGGTCACTGCCTATAGTCAATGTCGAGTAACACCTTTGGCCATCTTGACCTGCAGGCTGTGGTTAATGACTTATATTGCGTGATCACAAATACACTGGTTCCATTTTCCAATGAACCCACAGTCCTTTAATGAATGCGCTTATTTATTTGACCCAGTTCTATAGTGTCAAGTAAGGCCATGTATAGTGTTTTAACAACTTGTTTTTTGTTTGCAGCATGCATGATTTTGAGTGACTTGATATATCAGTCGGCTTCTCTAGTTGGCTGCAAACCCTACAAAGAGGCTCAGCGGAGCGCGTGCTTGTGTGTACCAGATGGAACAGCAGTAGACAAAGACGAACTCTAGAATCTCTTTGGCTGGCTGTTTCAGCCTACTGAAATATTTTTGGTATTACTGCTTTTTGTTTCATTTTTGTTAGTGCATGGACTATTCACCCATAGACATTTTTCGTTAGGTATACGAAATGAAGGTGATTGTCAATATTACAAGCTGTCTTTGTTCCCACCCAGTTGCAATTTGGCATGATTCATACTCAGCACAAAATGCATATCGTGTAGCGAGGAGTTAAATTTGGGGCATATTGCCAAAGAACGAGGCTCTAAATTACCGGAATCCAGGCCTGTAAGTAATCAAGTGTTGATATTTTGGAAACAGAAACAAATTATAACAAAATGAAGGATACAGCAAGGCGTTAAATTCTGGGAAAGCTGCCAAAGGACAGGGCTTCAAATTACCAGAATTCAGAGCTCCAAGTAATAAGGTGTTCAGATTTAGGAAACGTAACAAATGATACGTCTAGTGTTAATGAGACACGCAATTAGCGTGTAGCAGGTAGTGGTAAGTGAAATGAAAATGGTCTGACATTATGATGGAGCTGACACTTGGAAACTGATATTTACTGACAGGTCTGTTTGCTTGGTCTAATCGGCGACTGCCAGTGCTAACAGGTTCTATAGAAAGCCAGGTACAGTGACCCCCTCAGTTCAGCCTAAACTCGTTCTCTGTCGAGTAAACTCGGTCAGTCTCTGCCGAGTAAGCTCAGTCTCTGTTGGGTAACTGGTATTGTAAAACATGAAAGATATAGTGAAGGACTTTGTCCTCAAGCTTAGCCACAGGCAGTTAAGCCCACGATTGCAGGAACCATCAGCAGTGTAAAACCTGAGGTGGAGGTCTCCGGTAGCAGGTTAAAAAGTAAATACAGGCTGCGGGGCATTGAGTTGCGGGTCTTCATCCAGCTGGGGGTTTATAAGCTACGTACTTGGAATCATGTTTCATTGATTGAGTTGGGGCATTTAAAGCTCACTGAAGCAACAATTTAGTTGGGAGACGCTGATCACCCAGCATCCTTCTGGTGAAATATGTACTTTGGGGCTGCAGCCCCCATCTTTGCTCCAGATTTTAAGCAATGGGAACCATAAGGCCTTTGAGCTCGAACATGAAGTTGGCCTAGCGACACATAGTGACCTTGCACCGAGTTGTCTCATCTGAACAACACAAATGAACCATTGCTAGGGTATGGCTGCTTGTTCTATAACACTCCAACCCCTTTTTTGCTTTACAACAAGAGACACGCAGAAAAGCTGAAACTTTCTATTTAACGAGCAAACTACCAGCTCATGTAGAGTTTTTTTCTCTGGGAACCTATTCAGATAAGCCAATTTCATTCAGTGGCATAACCTTTATGTCACTGTTTGGTTCAATAAAAGCACTTTACTACACATTGTGGCTTTTCCCACCGATATGGTATTGACTGGTGACGAATGGTGAGCGGCTATGATAAGCTGAAGCCATCTCCTCTTGTAGTTTAAAACTTCAGAAACATCCCAGCTAGTCATATCTATCCAGTTCAGAAGGTGATTTACATACCTAGGTATAGGATAGTTATATTTTGTCTTGTGACTAAACAAGCAGAATGAGATTTTAAAAGGTATTTTGACACACAAAAAGTTACGCTGTTCCTTATTATACAGGAGAAATAGTGTATACCAAATGACAATGAGCACAACAGATTATGCAGAAAAGTTTCTGGATTATGACGCAGGCTGATCTTGATACAAGCATGAAATGGTTCTAGAATTTGGATGATTTTCCCTCGTCTGATGTCTCACCAGTAATTCATATGGCATATTCCAACACAACTCTGTAATGAGCCGAACCAGTCCATTCTACTCGCATTTTAGTGGTGTTCATGAGGTCTCTATATTCTTACTTTTATTCCATTGGCATCATAGCATGGCATGTATGGGGAAAACGCATTTATATTTAGAGTTGCCTTCTCTCCCCCTGACTACACTAAAACTGCATTAGCGGGTCTTGACTGTAGCAAAGCCGTATACTTTAATTCATTCTTAACTCAGGTTGCCCATATTGAAAGGCCACATTCGTGTGCTTACATAGATTTCACAAGAGCTTACGGTATACCAACGAGAGGAGAGAAGAGAGATTTGCGTGTGACGGGTCGCAAAGCTTGAATCACAGTTAATCTCAGGAAAGATTATCATTAATGATACTAATCTAATTTGGCTTCAATCGCCCTCAGCTGTTCATCAGGAATCAGTCATCTTATCTTTACTAAGTAGTTACTATAAGAGGAAAAATATAAAATTACACTTCACTGTATAGAATGTGAAACATCTTCAACTCGGTAAGTAGAGATCATAGCTTCCAATTTTTTATTCATTTCAGATATAATGATATAGGTTAAATTCTATATACCTTTTCTGTGAAAGCTAATTTACTGAAGGCCAAAATATTGTTTGATCCAAAGTGCTATAGTTTAGTGTTATATAAAGGAGTTGTATGTAAGCTTATGTCAAGTACACATGTTATCTTCAGAGATTTATCTCAGAACGAAGCCAAAGATAACAAGCTGTAAGTCGGTCTCTTCTGGGAGAGCCAGAGGGGTGGTCATAGAAATTGAGTTTTGGCTGATAATAGCCACTCCATGCCAGATGCCAGAGTTCCTTCGTAGAAGGGTATCTCACCATGCTAATACCCTGACAGTCGCCAGAAACACTTGTCAAGGCAATTTTAGTCTGGTCTTCAGATAAATGTCCATTACAGATATCAAATCTCCTATTAATACCAGTCAACTTACATGCCACTACAAGCATCTTGCAACAACTGATAAGCACCTTGCGATGACGACAACTTGACAAAACTCGCAAGTACTTGGCAAACCTTTTTAGAATTTCAACATTGACATTCCCTGCATGGATGTCATTAGTAAACTAACCTACAATTTAATGACTTGACACTCTGAGCAGATGAATGCAGTACTTTAACCGCAAACTTGAGAGTTGGGAACGCTAGTGCATTTTTTGGTACATTTCAGTTTTATGATACCTTCCTACAGCACAAACATGTCATGAGTTGTCAAATTTGGCTAAGGACCTGGGGCTAGTTGAGACTAAACACTCTGCTATTCAATCACTAATTTGTAGTTGTTGAATTATTTGTCCCAATCAATGGTCGGTTATCTTGGAGTTATTGACAAAAACCACATTAGTTTTTCACTAATGAAATGCCAGCGATACCCTTATTGTCTACTGAAGTTTATATTATAATAGAACCACTATCTCTTGGTTTGGCAGTGATTAGACACGAAACCAACAGACTGTCTTCTCGTTGAAAATCAACAAGCCATGCTAGGAATGCCTACTCAGCGGGTGACTGTGGGCTACTATTCATCATCCTCCTGTCTAAAATGATGTATATCCTCATCGTATTAGTGTACCAACTTTTCTTGCTGTGTGGTTCATTCTTGAATGCATTTAGCTTATTAGCTATCAAATCGCCACTGTTGATCACATGATTCTGTCTCAGCGCAATGGGGCCTCTCCATCATGCAACAACACAAACCCATGTGTGGAAAAAGTCTATTGGCATAAAACTCTCTCTGTTCCCCCAGCAAGGAATGGGTACCTGGGAAAGGTGAAGGCGACAAGAAAGAGTTGCATCCCACCTGAGTCACACCATTACTGGTACAAGTTGGATCTCTAACAGCCACTTCCACACACGGCCAATGGCGAGGGACAACCTTAACTTTTTACATAGTTGAACTCTTGTTGATCCCATTTTCAGCGTATGTAGCCAGATATCAAGTATATAACTCTTTGCCACACACGCCATGTCTTATAGCTAAGGGGAGAGAAGCAGTGATTTAGTGGGTATAGCGTACTGGGCTTTGGACCAGATGACACAGTTTGATTTTGAGTTTTTGGTCACTTTGTGCTTCCTCTCTCAATGGGTTTGAATCATGACGTTAAATAAAGGAGGCCCACCCATAGAGTATCAAAACTATGGGCCAAACCATGGACCATTATAAAAACAAGTAATTGACTTATTGATGCCATCCATGTAAAACAACATGATCTCATAACTGTACGAAAAGTTACAGAGGTTATTGACCCATGCTATTTGCTAACGTGATTAAAGGGTCCCTGCACTAAATGGATTTTTGCTGATACCCTTTAAGCCTATGGTGGAACAAATTTTGACAAAACTTTCCAATCATATTTCTGTTGAACAAAAAGTGTGCCCCAGTTAGTGTGGCGATTTAAGGGCTCTGCCTGTGTGATCATCAAAGGGTTCTACAACATTCGGTGGCACCCAGGTCGAAATAACCGTCAACTGTCTGTCACCCCAGCTAATTTGACTGTAAGGTTGCAGGACTCTATTTTATTTTAACCTGGCTTTCAATTTCATTGTTGTCTGATCTTTTGGGAATTCGGCAAAACAGCTGATCTTACCTCCAAATCCAGTCAAACTTACAAATGAAATTCAACATAAGGCGATCAAATCTCTTTGAAAGTTATCTGTAAAACCCATTGAGTAAGACGTGGTTTGACAGCTAAGCGGTAACGTACCATTCATTCAAATCACTCAAGCTATGCTTGACTTTTCTTTAATAAAAATGTCAAATCAATCCAAAACAAAAGAGTAATTGGTGAACTCAAAACTGCCACAATACCCAATGCATGGGGTTAAATTTCAGTAATAAATAATATTGACTGATTGTCAGTTAAGTGTCGTGAGTTGCTAGGTTTATATGCGGACGTTCGTTGAAAAAGCCTTTCGATGAATTTGTGAAGCGACGACGAATTTAAATCGAGTGGCTCTGTACTACGTCGAACCTAGATCGGAACAGAATATTCGTTTAAAGCTCGTTTCAAATTATTTGGTTTTCAGACAGGAAATTTTACAGCGAGCCACCCTAAAAACCGTGGTCATGTCCAGTGGTCAGTCCGAGACTCCTCAGATATTCGAGAGGTCTCCCCAAATTTCAGTGTTGTGTTTATCCTCGATCGACCACCGTTCACCGTGGCTCCATACGGACTTGTTTTTGCATGTTGATAAAGTCCACATCGACAAACATTTCTCATATAAACCGAACAAGTTAGAATTCACTGGCTGTATAAATTGGGAGATAGCATTGGTTAGATATGGGCTCAGTGTCTGTCGTGTTCTTACTAGGACTATACTAAATAACAAATTTGCTACCTGGGCAGCTAGGGTTGGCGTAGAAGAAGCGAACTATACCCAGGGTCAGCTTTACTGTTCCAGAACACCCACCGGTTCAGTTTGAAGCACGAGCTACGAGAATGAACGGATGGTCTTATTGGCGATGTGACGTTCTAGTATACCCTACACTAGAACATGAGATTGAGCTGTGTGCTAGAACCTCGCTAATAGTCCTTATCTTGATTAGGAGTGCAAAAGGGTTGACTTGCAGCGAAAAACTGAGTAGACATATGTCAACATATTTATCCTCTAATAGTGAGTAGTGATTGACTACTGTATCTATAGCCTTCTAGTAATTAAGTGAATCCGAGTCGAAACAGGTTTTCAGATTTTCGTTGAAATGTACCTTTATCCGCAAAAGCATTGTTTCCATAGAGCTGTATCCAGCTGACTGCAGCTAAAGGCCCCACTGGCGAGCATGCCTTGTTATATGACATCTTCACCGTTATAGCGAAACCTCTGGGTTAGATACTTGCTTTTTTCACTAGCTATGGCTTAGCATGGAGCACCACGAACGGGTCAGTATCAATGCTCCACATTATAGCAAGGCTTGTTTTGCTTTTGAGCTAGGATTGAAGTGAGAAGCTCATACTGACAACGGGAGGCCATGGCTGGGATTCAAACCCAGGTTCTCATGTAATTTCGAGCCCAGTGCTCCACCACTGAGCTATCCCATTATCCCATGTGAGCATACCTATAAAATCTGTAGTTATGATAACTGCCATCAATCCAGTTTTACTTGTGCAATCGCATAGTACTTTACATTCAAGTGTTAAAATGGGGACCAGGACCCTTGTACACGTTTGCGATTTCCATTTCGAAACGCCCTCAATAAGTGGATATTCCAAGTATTGACCTCGTGGAGGAAAATGTCATAGGTTTCTTTGTGTTGGAGAACGGTGGAGTTTGGCATGTTTACATCTGGTGAATGAATCAACAAGGCTGACACTTCTTTATGCAAGAAAACATTGTGTTCACAATCAATAAATTTACATAACGAAATGAGTTACTTATCAAATGGTGAGCCAAAGTCTGCCAGGAAATGTCAGGGTATTCCTGCCAGCAAGTGTTTGGTAAACACCATACGAAAACATGATAAACCACAAAACACAGCAGTAGTGTAGCAGTACGAATAGTCTCCAGTCTCAAGCAACATCCTGTATAGCTACTCCAAAAATAAAAGCGCATACATGTAGTATAAACGGCCTCGAAAACTGGTTTAAAAGACTGCTGTTCTGTTCATTGAAATGAAGTTTGTTTACATAAGATCCTCTAGAGGAATTGAATACGGAACCTTAACTTTATACTCTCGAATTGAGAGTTCTTACAATCTAAAGGTCTGTGCGACAGAAAAAGTGCCCGGCAAGCACCTGTCATAGCCAGACAACATAAAAGTACATTGAACTTCAAAACCCTTACATTCCATTTATTAGACAGTTCTGATCTCATAGCTACTGTTGAAGTAGCCTATGAAATCTCTACACTGTAATTCTGTGTATGATAGATAGCTTCCAAACATTGATTCTGTTTGTCGTAACATACAACAGAATCTCTAATCTGAGTTATGCAATCAGAAGGCAGATAGAGATTATATACAGGGTCTTCTCGGTTTCTATGCATGGTTGCAGTCAGTGCCTAAAATCTGAAGGGAAGCATGGGTATGGAGTTCCGAAATAGCTTTGGGCAGAAGGATGCTGGGTAATCAGCGGTCTCCTACCATGGCACCCCTCGGAACACAGTCCCCTTTTTTTGTTGGCTAGCTATTTGCAATCAAATGCCTCTATTTAGTAAACCCCCAGTTGTCTGGCGAGCCGCCAACAGTGACTTAAAGCGCCGCTGTCCTTACTGACTATCTAGTCTACAACAGCCCCAACCTCAAATCTTACGCTTTAATCACGGGTTGCAGCACTATATCCTTTTGCATCCTGGCCAGTGTCAGGGGTGTGCGGAAATTGGTCTACTGAGTCTTTATTTCAGCGTTTCCCAGGGTGCATCATTAGGAGATTTTCCGCTTTCACCCGCGGGCCCCATAGAAAAGTAATTCTATGAGGGGACCTTCTTTATTTGACTGGGAATTGAACCAGGAATCCCAGTTCAAGGTCCAGTACACTATCCACTAAGCCATGGCTTCACCCCACCATGAACCCATCTCACAGGATCTTCTAGATTTCTATGTATGGCTGCAGTACTATGACCTCTTACGTCACATGTTTCAGATAAGGAGATGGAAATCTTAGTTCAATATCTGTATCTCTATCTATTCCTTATGTTTGGATTAACTCACCAACGCTCAGTGGTAAGTAACAACACCCGCAACTATGCATATGTCTGTCATGTGTGACATTGTGCTCGCAGAATGCAGATCATATGTATTTTATTCAACAGGCTGTGTGTCGCTTTAGACTGACAGGACCCGATAGGCGTGTATGTATGAAAAGCTATAACGGACAACTCTGTTTATTCAAAGTACATGCACATATGTTAGGGCCCCAATAGCTTTACCTCTTTTCAATGTCGGGAAATGGCAATGCTAGTAATCAAGACTGACTTGTTGTTTAAATGAAACGTTGTATTGAGAGTGGAATACGACAGAATTCACTGAGTTAGACTGAATTTTTGTAAGATGGGAAGTCTCTGAGGTATTGAGTCAATTGTACGCACGTCTTCTTGCTGGAGCTCATTGCTACATAATAGGTATAGCACAATAATGAGTGGGTATCAGGCCTCATATCAATACGCTACCCAGCCTATCCAGATTCACATCTGTATGGTCCGGACAGCCAATCTTTACAATGCTATACATTCACACAGAACTCAAACTACAAATGCTCTACACTCACTTTACACACCCTCTACATGTCCCGCTACGGGTATCTTTAGTGCTACACAATCACACAAAAGTCAATCAACATTTACACTATATATTCAAACCACATTTGCTCTACATTCACTACACAGACATGCTACATTCACTACACAGACATGCTACATTCATTACACAGACATGCTACATTTTGTTGAGCATTCACTCTGCAGTAATTCTACATCCACTCTTTACTGGACTCCGCAGCATTAGGCACTAACGAAGGCCATAAATCGCTAGGCGCCGGCAGGGGAGACATTGGCAGTAACAGTGAAAGTAGATTATTACACTGTTTAATTACCTCCATGATTGCCACTCAGTGGTTACACAGCTAACCATTATAGTATGTATACTGGGATATCTTCTACTATGCATCGGTGTATTCAATTTTCCAATTTCGAGAGCAACCTGGATATTTGTGAAAGATTCAAGAATGAGGCGCTGTTGCTTAACTGACCTCTATATACACGCTAGTCACACAGTTTTGAAGAGCTCATAAAGTGTGGAAAGTTGTGTATGCCCTGCACATAATCTTGGCTATGATCTAGGACTACGTATTCTGATCTGGTTTTAGGACGGTCAATTGTTTGAACAAATAAAATACAATTTTGTAATTTTGCTGTTTTGCCAACTAGATAAAATGGCCCTTATTTAAATCGCACAACGTTTAATACACTTCAAGATGTTTGTTAAGCCCTGGGGCCTGGCCAAGTGGGATTTGTCACCTCTTTTTAAGTGTCAATCTGTGTGTGTCAGGTTTGTAGTTTGTAAACATGAGTACATAGAATTATTATGAAATTGCCACATTGGCAGCACTTTACTGCGCTTAGTTTGATAGCTAAGTGGTGACACTCATTTAGATAAAGCACCTGGTAGTTTATTAAGAGCTCTCAATTGGGATATAATCCTGTGTAGATTATCACCAAACGCGTGTAAAGGTGAAGGTAGAGGTTGTTCCCATAGCCCATATATAGCCCATAATGGCCTTATGGGGAAGAAAGAGTCAACTTGCACTTGCAACGGTGTGACTGCGGTGGAGCATCACTCCTCTCCCTCACTGCCTTCACCTTCCCCACCTCTGAAAAGAGTCATGTAGCCATTTACTGCTGGATGAACAGAGAAAGTTTTGAAAGATACCGCTCACAAGCTGTGTTTTGAACCTGGGACCTTCAGCACCAGTGGTGAGCACTCAAACCACTCGGCCACTGTGCCTCTCCAATGCATGTAAAACTGGCAAAAGGGAAGTGTGGGTTGTGATAATTGGTCATATGGACTCGGGAATGGCCAGTCAGAATGTTTCCCCGGCCTCAAGTAATGCATTGAACTCTACAACAGACAAACAACTCATTCCGAAAGCTAGCTATCAGCTGAACCAGAGACAATCTGCGTACTCACAAATTACTCCATTTGCCCAACATTGATAAAATTTAGATTTCTAAATTACGTGCAATTACGCTGCAACCCAATATAGCTACATTTTGCGTGCACGACCTTCAGTTGGGATAGTGGGCGAGGTCAGCGATGGAGCGTCGAGCTCGCAATCGTAAGAATCTGGGTTTGAATCCAGGTCACGGTGGGCTCCCATTGTGAGTACGAGGTCCTCACATAAAATCTAACTCAAACAAAAACAAGCCTCACTATGAAAAAGAGTATTGACACTGACCCGGACGTGGTGGTCCATGCTAAGTTGTAACTGCTGAAAAAGCAAGTAACCCAATGGTTTTACCATGACACTGGAAATGACACACACGAAAAACTTCACTTGGGAAACCCATTCATCTTGAATGTGGACTGTGAATTCTCTATACACTCATGCAGGTGGGTTGCTCACCTATGAGGCATGTGGTTTCTACCTCACCACTCCAATCGGTGTATGGGACACCTGCATTGATAAGAGGGTAATCTTTATAGTGTGCCTATGTATAACCACACTATAGCTTGATAGAGCTAAGCTCCACTGTGAGAAAGAACTGCATGAATAGTAAGCGATATAAGTTGACACATAAAGTCGGGGAGTAAAAGCTCTCTACCTTCTCAACTTAGTTGTTGGCAGTAGTGCAGAAATTAGCCCGTTTTTAACGCAGGGTTTACCGGGTGTGTA
>Ga0224501_10001710_pt1 | contig 17061 bp, 13 predicted proteins | sample SF_Oct11_sed_USG_4_FD_169105 | JGI IMG/M metagenome (GOLD analysis project Ga0224501, IMG submission 169105) | Sediment microbial communities from San Francisco Bay, California, United States - SF_Oct11_sed_USGS_8_1 | ecosystem: Environmental > Aquatic > Marine > Sediment | place: USA... | reverse complement strand
ACCATGGGCCACCTATAGAATAACATTCTCTATGGAGCATACCATGGGCCACCTATAGAATAACATTCTCTATGGAGCATGCATGTCATGGACCACTTCTAGAATAACATTCTCTATGGAGCATACCATGGGCCACCTATAGAATAACATTCTCTATGGAGCATGCATGTCATGGGCCACGTATAGAATAACATTCTCTATGGAGCATGCATGTCATGGGCCACTTATAGAATAACATTCTCTGTGGAGCATGCATGTCATGGGCCATTCTGCAAACAAGCTCGTGTTCATGTTCTTCATGGTTGGCAGCAAAGCAATCCTTTTCTATTCCTGTTGGTTACAGATGTTTTGAAGGAAAATAATTATGAGGTAAATTTTTCTTCTCTGTAGGGATTTAGCTGCGCGAAATTGCCTCATCGCGGATTCTAAAACCGTGAAGATATCCGACTTCGGAATGTCTAAGGAGGAGGAAGAATATGTGGTTACCGGAGGAATGAGACAGATACCTATCAAATGGACTGCTCCAGAGGCACTCAACTATGGTAAGTCTGTGAAATAGCCTACCCTGGTGATATCAGTATTATAAACTTTCGCAAACTGTAAATATTATTGTCCTGGGCCACCTGACCATCATATTTGCCAAACTTGACACAGTGAAGATGTATGCAAACATGGTATTTCACAGACCTGCCGAATCTGGCGTTTGTTAGAAACGACAAACGATAGGAGCTAGGAATGATAGAAGAATGTCTGTAGTTACCATTAGTAGGGTTATCTTAGAGCCCTTTAGAGGTATACTGTGCACTAGGTTGATTCAGACGGTGATCAAAGTAACACACCTTTTGCACTATTCTCCTAAATGACCTAGAACTCTATGACCAGACCATACCGGGGCCAAAGATAGCATGTTCAGGCCCGGAGTCTGTGCGTCACAGTATCAATTTTGTTCAGTATTGCCTCCGCAGTGGCTCATAGGTGTATAAAGGATAGTATGGACAAATGTATCATTTTGCAGGGAAGTATACCAGTCTGTGTGATGTTTGGAGCTTTGGTATTTTAATGTGGGAGGTTTTCTCCGCTGGCAAGACACCATACCCCGGGATGAAGAACCAGGAGGCCAGGGATCGTGTGGATGCAGGTAGGTTAGCAGCGGTTTCTCTCTTTAATATTTCGACCGTGTTCAGGGTATACAGGTACCCTGACCAATGCCCGGGTTATGCAGATGCCCGGACCAGTGTCTGTGGCCTTCTCAGTCTTTGACTCAATGTTTACCAAGGTCCGGCATTGGGGGATTTTTTGCTTGCACCTGCATGCCCCATAGAGAAGGTAGCTCCTTTATTAAATGCCACAATTCCACGACGAAGTTGTTGCGAAAGTTTAGTCCAAACTGGAAACCAGGGACCTCTGGTGCAAGACCTAGTACGCTATCCACTAAACCATCGCTTTACTTCATCAGCAGTCCTAGATTACTGAGATGGATGAGAGTTCCTTTTTGTTATATAGATAGCGTCACATATAGTACAAGTAGACTAAAAAATATTTCATCCATTCAAATCACCCATGATGTCTCCTCCGGTTTACTGGCGGACAGTCAAGATTGAGGCTATACCTATTTATGTGATACCACAGTCACACATTCTAAGCACTACGGGTACAGCTGTTCCATGTCACAGGGGGAAAACTACATGACCACATGCAGGGAATAATAATGGGGAGCGTATAAAGTTATCCTCGCCTAATTCAATAGGTGTGTGAACAGCATGCACTTAGCCAAGGTTTACTGTGCTCTGTTCTAAAGAAAACATTTGTCAACTTTGTAGGCTATCGCATGGCTCAACCAGAAGATTGCCCTACAGCGTGTTATTCTCTCATGAGAGATTGCTGGGAGGAGCGACCGGAAAAGAGACCTCATTTTAAAATGATTGTTCAAGAACTAGGTGACGCTCTACGTAGCGCCCGGTAGCCATATATGGGTATCATCAATTTAGTCACCGATCGCAGTGCACTTATACAGGGGAAGGGACTGCTCCCCGGTAGTTGTAGGCACAATGAGTATCTGTTTGAATCAACAGTGCTCCAATGTTTCCATTTTTTGATATTCATGGACCATTCTTCCATTTTATAACCGACTTTCAAAACTTCTCTAACAAAGGTTTTAAGGCATTTGGCATTTCATGAGCTATTCACCAACCTGCCTTTTCCAAATTCCAATGAAGAATTGATAATCACCCAAATATAATTCCATCATCGGAGAGGAGACGCCAGAAGATTCCACCTTTTTATAACTTATTGTATGTAACTCATATGTTTTTTCACAAGATTTTGTGATTATACCCATTGTTATTATACTTCTATGTTGTACCATAAGAAAGCAGAGCAATTGTAATTCACACTTTCACAATTCTTTTGAGTCCGCTGTTGGTGGTGTGATATGTTCCGGAATCTTCTCCAAGCGTGTCTACAAGGGAACGACATGGTTTGAGCAATCTGTAGATACATAAAACAACTAAATTACGCACAGTTAGAGCAACCTATAGATCTACATGTACGGTATAATGAACCATCGAGCATCTTGCTAAATCAGACACATTTGTTCCTTGATTCAACCACTCTAACTTTCACAGTAAGCTAGCTGTTAACTACACTAACATCCGGTAATTGGTGAACACAAAACGCATAGTTGAGAGGTCACATAAATCGATCAGTTGTGAAAACAAAGATCAGACTACTCCAATCCCATAGGAAGTTTCATTGATCATACGCTATATCTATGTTTGAGCATCCCAAAGATACCCAACAGAACTAAATTACACGCGTCTATCCAGCAGATCTACTATTATCTATCCGATTTAAAATCTGAACTTATCTTCCAGTAGTTATAGGTGAATCTATGCTTCATGTACCAACCAGAAAATGGCTCTTGAGACATTGTGAGCAATGATAACCCAAACTTTCATGACAATTAGTGCACTGCAACACCCGTTAACTGCCTCCAGTAAATTTCACAGGTTTCTACGGAAGGCAGCTGGACCGGAACTGAGGGGGCCATCACAACCGAACCAGAGCCCCGGACCGTTCCAATGATTGCCAGGTCGTATGTTCGTATCACAGATGTAGATGACACATTGTATTCAGAACAGACCTTGGTAACCTTCATGGCTACACCTTCAGGTAGATTCCTCTGTATGTATTCAAGATAAGTATCTGCTGTGGACCCTGTGAGTCTCTTCAGCTGTGAAAAAAAGAAGTCCTCTTTGATTTCCATCGGATAGCATAGCTCACTTATCCCGTGGCCTTGAGTCCAGGATCGCACCAGATGTACCCGTAGAGAGAGACTTACTTGATAGGTGGACCTCCTTTCTTAGATGTGTGCACAGATCATAATCGTTTGGTTATATTTCTATCGTATTAATAAAAGTAACCGACCGCTATTCAATGATGTATCAAATCAGTGGTGGCTGGTGAGACAGTTAAGTAGATAAAGCACTCGGGTTACAGTCATTACGGTCGGGTTAAGAGTCAAGTGATGTTAGGCTCCCACAGTGAGTAAGAGCTTTTCACAACATTCCTAGCTTATGTCGCACCAGAACAACCCTTTTCTTCGGTTTCTTACATGACATATTTATTGTTATGGTGAAGCTGCCAGGCTATATATTTTTGCTATTACCCAGTTGCGGCTTAGCATGAAGCACTACGAGCGGGTCAGTATTCACGCTCCGCTCCACCTCATAGTGAGGCTTGTTTTTGCTTTGAGCTAGGATTAAAGTGAGGAGTTCATATTTACATAGGGACCGGGATTCGGATCCAGATTATCAGGCCTGCAGGTCCAGTGTACTACCACTGAGCTATCCCACTAACCTATATCTAACCTGGCAGCTTCACCCTAACAATCAAGACTTTATGGAAAAGAGTAATATATGCACCTCAATCTGTTTAAAATATGTTCTCGCTTCGTATTGGGTCTTGTGATATTTGCCATAATTATGTACCGACTTTACCATCGTTCGTCGCTCTATCACTTTCGTTGGAGTTATACTACAAAATGTCACAGAGGCCGTCTTATGCCTGCTTCAAACAGCCGAATCTGAAGGCGCACCTGTCAGCACGCCCTGGCTCGCGCTAGAACACCGCTTTGATCTCAGCACGCCATGCCGGCATCGAAGGCGGTGTCCTAGCGCGAGTCGGGGTGGATAGCATGGTACCGGTGCCGTGTTATTCGGCCTGGCTCGCGCTAGGAATGGTGTTCTAATGGAATCGGCAACAATTTGAAAAGGGAGAGGACAACTCCCTATAAATTGTATGGGGTTTTTTGCTTTTTATGCGGAGTTGTCCTTTCCTGCTGGCTTGCTGCGCAAGCTCCGTCTGCTGGACACACCACACCGCCTTTGAAGTTGAGCACGCCCTGCTGAAGGCGCACCTTCAGATTTGGCGTTTGAAGCAGGCATTAGTAAGATCACAGCGGCTATCTTAAACAGGCCACAGAGGTCATCTTTAAAATGTCACAGAGGCCATCTAATGCCTGCTTCAAATGGCAGAATCTGAAGGTGCGCCTTCATCACGGTGTGCTCAACTTCAAAGGCACTGTTTGATGAGGCTAAAGTGGACCCGCTACATCAACCAGCAGAAAAGGACAACTCCGCATAAAAAGGCTAAAAAGCCCAAACATTTTTATAGGGAGTTGTTCTCTCCTTTTTCAAATTGCCGATTTCATTAAAACACCATTCCTAGCACGAGCTAGGCCGAATAACACGGCACCGGTACCATGCTATCCACCCCGACTCGCGCTAGGACACCGCCTTCGATGCCGGCACGGTGTGCTGAGATCAAAGGCGATGTTCTAGTGCGAGCCAGGGCATGCTGAAAAGTGCACCTTCAGATTCGGCCGTTTGAAGCAGGCATTAGAAATATCACAGCAGCTATCTTAAAAAAGCCACAGAGGTCATCTTAGAAATATCACAGAGGCCGACTTATAACTATCAATCATCTTTCTGAGGAGAATCGTTATCCATCTTTGAACGCATTTTTAGTAGTGCTTGCTTTATGTAAAGGTCAGCTACAGACGCACATATTTTGCCCTGGGGTTTCCAGAAAAGCCTCAAGATAAACCCACACAAGAAAATTCTTACATAGGACAAGTCATTGGTAATAACAATAATAATACACAACAAAATGATAATAAAAATAGTAATAAAAATCACAATGATTTTTGTGCCTTTACTTTTTGTCTGAGGTCAACAGGTTATACCGATATACTTGCTAAAAACCTCAATAAAAATGTTTCTAAATATCTTGTGTCTTACCTTGACTCCACATGAATATCTAGGTGTTTTGCTGCTTCATTCACGAAATACTCGTAACTGTTGAGCACAGCCTGGTCATGCCCTCTTACCTCCACTAGTAGCGTTTTATAAAGTGTGTCCGGCAGATTCGCCTCCTGGGAAGAGAATTGTATCAATGAGTGAGAGGCACGCTTGGTGGATCAGCTGATTGAAATTTGCCATTTATACAGAATGCTCACCAGAAAGTTTTATCAATCTGTGATTGGGCTATCGAAGCATGTGTTGGGGAGATGCTGTAATTATAGGTGATTTACAGGAGACAAACTTGTATTCGACTTGACAAGTTGAAACATTGAACGGACACCAGGTGTGGTTTAAGATCAGATTAACTACACCGCGGTTGCTTTAAAGGACGGGTTTCACAAATTCTGACAACATTAAATTATTTTCAAGCAAGCGAGTATTCATCTTTAATTCGTAAAGACAATTCTCGAGGGCTATCAAATCACCTTTTTGACTGATGCGGTTGTTAAAAATCATGCACAAAGACAAGGGGCACCAACTCCCATAGGACACCTACTAAATTAGACATTAACATCATACCATGTGAGCTTTCACATGGCATTTGATGCAATCACAGGTGTACTGGGTCTCACGGCTAACACATAATCAACACACAAGCTAATCTACAAGCTGTGACTGCCATTTCACTGGAATGGCCATACCATAATCTTATCGACACAGTCATCCTACATTGGTAAGTGTTAACGATACTCGGCACCATATGCTCCCTCCCCACCTGATAGCAATTATTGGGTTGTTGAAACACCACACACATTGCCTGTCAAGTGAGAGCTTGTGCTGAGGATTGATTTTTTAACCTCTAGTCAGGCAATCTCCCATGTATTACGACAAGAGTTTTATCAGCTCTTATGTAACGAATGGCACTCGGAATCAATATGAATTATCTTGATGGCACTAACAGATAATCAGATACAGTTTCCCCATCTTATAAGCAGGTGAGTGCAGGTGAGGATATTATGCCGTTGTTCAAGTGTGTGGTACTTGGGGGGAGTCTTCAGAAATGATCCCATTCTTTCTACCAAAGCTTCTCAGGAAGTTTAACCTCAACTCAGCAGGTACTTAGATTTGGTTGCTATGGAAACATTAGTTTGAGATTTTCGTTTAAATCTAGCTTGGATGATTGGATTCATGGGGTGAAATAGGATTTATTTGTTGCAAAGCGTTTTATAACATATCAGAGGTCATCACACTGTAAACACTGCTGTAATTTTATTGAGCTAGTAAAGATGGCTTGATAACAGCAATACTGGCTTCCCTTCCCCCCCCCCCATTGTAGTTTTATGACCCATCGGTTATCATTTGACGACTTTACAAGGCTGTGTACACTACGCTAGCCGGATTCAACTATCATACAGTATGGCGGGTCGAGCTAGCGTAAACGCAGATAGTCGCCTCGGTACGGCCGCAAGCGGGTCAAGGCCACCACCGACGCCAAGTGGGCGGACAACGCGAGCAGCAGGTGAAGACTCTCATCCGGTGACTCCAGCAACTGGCTTCAAGGTAAGAGGATCACGCGCCACACTGTCTAGTGACAATCTGGCGCAATAATACATATAGTACTAGGTGGTTACAGGAGCTGGAAAGATGTACATCTGATATTTAAATCGAGCCATTTCTACTACATGATTATGCATAAAAATAAATTCAATTGAAGGGATTTTGATACGCATGGTGATCCCGCTGTGATGACAAGCTCCTAGTTTAGTAAATTCCGCTAAACGGTCATATACAGAAATTGATTCAATTCAAGGAATTTTATGTTTGATGAACAAAACTTGGTGCACCCTCTTCGCTGAGGGTTTAGTGTAGTAAAACTTACATTGGCGGCTGTGGAATAGAATGCTGAAACCCTGGCGAGCTGTGATGAGATGGGATAGCGGCATAAACACCTGCAGAACATGCCTAAGCTAGTAACTGAACCATACAGTCGATACAGTGTTTGTAATATTAGATAACCATATTAGCCGCCAGGAGGGGACAACTCATTCCATACAGAAAGTACCTGGTAAGTGGTAAAGTGCTAGAGTGCCTAGCTCATGATAGAAAGATCCTGGTCACGCTGAGCGCCCACTGTGAAAATGAGCCCCTTACATAATTTCCAGCTCCTGTCGCTCCAACAAACCTCAGGTTTAGGAGGTCCGTTAAATAGATGCCCAAGTAGAAGAAAAAACAAGCCTAGCTTTAGAAGCGAATAGGTTGGGGTTTAGTATAACAGTCACTCTAACTTACATAAGAAATAAAATTATTTCATCTACGATGGATGGCATTACTTAAGGGGCAACCTCGTTTTCAAAATGGTATACAAGAAAAAACATTCAAACAAATTAAAACCGCGGGTCATCAGCGTAGTCAAAAATCCTCCGGCGCAGTATCAGAAATAAATCAGCCAAGAGATTACTTAACGCATTATACTTTTAACAGCCTTGACCTTGTAAGAGAGTGGTCACGACCCGAAGATTTGATTTGTGTACAAAGAGCTGTGGGTTTGAATATCAGAAAACTAAATTATGGCAACATGAAGGGCATTCGACTTTAATTTGGGCCTGACATTCGACTCTCGATCCCGCTCATGGAATATTACTTTGGAGTCCAAAAAGACATACCAACAATGCTCATGTGCTCAACAACTTTTGAGATAAAGCAATGAATCTGATTTGTTATCATATTGATTTCAACATTTCCCTGAAGAATTGAGTTGTTTGACAGTTGCTAGGCGAGACATAGGATACGATGCATCTAGTCTAACACGAACACTAGTTAAATGGCCCCCCAGAGCAGACTAAACATCAATAATTACTAATTAAAATAAAAACATGAGTTGATACTTACCTAGTCACGGTCTGTGGCACAATCCGTCTAAACACCTACAACATGACTGAGCTGGTGAGTGTTAGCAAGCAGCAATAGTTTTACCGAATCATTGTGTCACTTTACAAACAATTGACTAACATAATCACTGCTAGAGCTTTTGGGTTAGTGAACAAAGCCTGTCACACACTCGTACATATAAGATTCAACCAGGTGTTCCAGTTTGTTATGAATGATCAAGATCTACATCATAAGACAAGTTATGGTTTTTATGTTTATACTGATCAAATCCATACTAATCCTACCAATGATTTTTCCGTAACTGAATGTTAGATTGGTAAGCGGAGTTTGTTGAGTGTCACGAGACTGTCACACTCCTTATTACATAGGGTATGGGTGGTGCTAGTAAAGTATAGAGCAGTATACTATCCTTTGGTCAATCTCTGTTAATTTATCATAAATTCTTGGACCAGAACGCCACTGTTTCTTTGTAAACACAAGTTATGAGGGATATATCAAAACTTTGTTCAGTCACTTTTTTATCAGTGTACATGTCTCGAGGGTGGTCGTCAGAGGCACCTGAGGGCAGAGGAACCTGCATTACTTCACATTCCTCATGTCCTGTCTATGGTGTGTGATAGTTTGGTAGTGCCTATTTCCTCTTTAAGTGTTTTGAGCTAGCATACATGTGAGGAGGTCACACTTACAATGGGAGCTACAGATAATATTGAGGTCCGAGCACTAGAATACATCCACCCAGGGTCAACTCAATAGGCAACCACAATTATCTCACTCTATAGAAAAATACCGGTACCTTTACTTTTGACTCGGAACAAGAAGAGAGTACAAATTAACTATAAGGCGTAGTGATTATCTTTTGGCTAGAGCAGAATTCGAAGAAAAAACCTAGGAGTAGCAATAGATGAATTTTTACTTTTAGTCCATTTGATAGATTCATTTGTCTGGTTCGCTGTCGCTTCCTGACTGGTTTAGAATTAGATAGATGGTATGGCCATTGACTTGACTAAATAATTCACATTCACAGTCAATAGGCGAATAGCTTAGCAAGACACAAAATAAGTAAGTTGGAGGGAGTACTGGTGAATCAATGTCAGAGGCCTAACCGACCGACCGACCTGAAGTTAGTACATTGTCGAGTGGTATTGTTCACTTGTACTTGTAGTGGTTGGTACTTCTTACAACTACAAGTACAAGTACAACTTACTACTACTACTACTAGACTTGGTTTGAATTTTTTGTCTTTGACCTCACTTGAGCTGTTTTACTTTTAGTTTTAGTTCTTTTTGGCTTGAGTTTGGGTGTGCCGTGTCAGCGTGTGGCTTGGGTTGTGACTGTAAGTGTGTGAAACTGTCACTCACACCACTGTGAATGAGTGTGCCTGTGAGTCTCAGTCTGACTCTGAGTGTGAATCAGTGTCATTGATTGAATCAGACTCAGACTCAGAGTTTGACTGCGTCACTCACGACTCAGTCAGTGTTTCAGAATCAAATCATTTCACGGATGGGATTCAATTTGTGAAACAGGAAATCAAAACGATTGAAGGTTTAATAGAATCTCAGTGTGACTGTGCATAATTGCCTCCACGGTTACGCCGCCCACGTTGGGATGAACACGGACTTTCTTGCGTTCGATCTCACCTGCGACAACAGCGTCATGGGGGCTGCCATATTGTGTGTGCAAAAATAGTTTTGTAATTCGGTCTAGTCGCACCATTATAATTTTTGAACAATCCAAGATGAGCCACAAAAACTAAAAATAAGGTTCACAAGACAATGCAATTTTTAGGCTCTAAATTGCTAAATAAAAATATACGAACTTGGGGGATATTTGCTGCGGTCCGGTGCGGTAGTCTAGGAAACTTTCAAAATGGTAGGTCGTGATATTTTGAAAATGATTGGGTTCGTTTGTATTTTGATCGCTTGGTCGCAGTGTATATGATTATGAACACAATTGGTTCACTGAGTTAGACCACTAACCTATATGTTTCAATTTTAGTCAAAGGGAACGACAATCAAGGAGGCTCTGGCCAAATGGGTAAGCATCCAGTTTGGCCTGAGGAATGAATCACGTTGTACTTGGTTACTTACTCGCTTGTCACTTGACTTGGTCACTAGCTTGGGTTGTTGAGTTCTTGGCACTTATTTTGGCTGGAAGCTGCCACACTAACAGTCCAGTTGTAGCCGTGTGTTGCTGATATGGATGTGATTTTCATTATTGTGAAGGGTGTTGTCAGTCTAAAGGCCTGAATACTTATTATTTTTACTTTGCCTTCAACTCCATTTTATTGAGTTGGTTTTGATCTGGCGGTACTACAAGTCAGATCGCAGTTGCAGACATGGCTGTCTTATTCACCTTACCCTGAGCCAAAGCTGCAACGAATCGTAATTCATCCATTGATACTATTCCCAGGAAGAGAAAAATGGAACGAAAGCAGCTGAAGCCAAGGAGGTGAAATTGTATGCACAGATCCCCAGTATAGAAAAGATGGATGCGTCTTTATCAACTCTAGCTGCTTGCGAAAAACTTTCTCTCTCAACAAATCAGATAGAAAAGATTGCCAATCTGAATGGTCTCAGTATGTATCTCAGACCTTATTACACTCTCAAGATGATCAGTTTTATTTCATCCCAAAAGTTCGCCCATGGTGATAAATTCGTATAGTTCATTTGATTGATAACAAAACGCTTCATTGAGTGAACTTTTAAACTTTCTCAAAATGTATCTAAAGTCAGACCTCGCTATTGAATTAAGTCTTGTTCCAAAGCATAAGCCATGGCTGAATCACCGATCTGGTTGCTCGGTGCTTATTCTATAGTTCCACGAGGTCTGGGCTAGCTGGGTATAATTTCCATGTCATGTTGCACATGAAATTTCATGGAACTATTGACCTGACCTATAGCGACTCTGTCATTGGTTGATTTTCCTTTTGCAGAGAATTTAAAGATTCTTTCACTGGGTAGAAACAGCATAAAGAGCTTGACTGGTTTGGAAGCTGTAGGAGACACGCTGGAAGAGTTGTGGATTTCATACAATTTCATTGAGAAACTCAAGGGCATTAACGTTCTCAAAAAGCTTAAAGTGCTCTACATGTCAAACAACTCTGTGAAAGATATGGGAGAGTTTGTAAAACTGGTAAGAAAACGATGGTCTTCATAAACCCATTGGTTGTGTTTGAAATGCTCTGCAGGTGAAGCGATTGTGTTGTGGATTGTGCGCTGGCATCAGGAATGGTTAGGAACACTTAATGGGTGCCACCTGATTATTTTGCACTCCTCGGGTTCAGATCGCCCCGTGAAATGAAAGGGTCCTACCAAAACGGTTTTCTTTCCGGGGTTCACCATGTAGCAGCCAGGAAACAAGGGAGGCTAGCTGTCAAGGAGGGATGGGCCTTAAGTATTGAATGAAGTGATTTATTCGGCAACAGGCACAGACTTGAATATCCCTAATCCTCAATTGGGACAGGTCTATTGAACTCGTGGCAAATTATAAAAAATTGTGGACACCTTCGATTTTTTCCCTGACATTTTTGGTGCTAGTCAAACTACTACTACTAGTACTATTACTGCATTTGCCCATTTGATGGGCAAGACAACTCTTTTATTAATAATGCATAATTTTAATGTTTGTTGGTTTATGATGTAATAACTTGTCAACTCAGTGAGAGAATAAATGTATTTCACTGTCTATGTTCTCTGTGGCCCTGGTTCAATACCCGGCCGTGGCGGAGTATTTCAACGGATTTTTCCCCGGTTGATCACACTCTGCCAACCCGTTCTCAGCCAGCATGGCAGAAGATGGCTCAGTCTCACCTCAGTGATGCCACACAACCTGTGAGCATCAAGGAGAAAGGCCTATGTTCAACCGCAGACAGACTTTGGCTAACAAGCTTGTCCAGGGCTCTTTGTCATTGGTGATTGCCTACCCATGATAGAATCATAATGTTTTTTTCACAGGCAGATCTACCTTGCTTAGTTGAGCTGAATTTCGTTGGTAACCCATTGGAAGAAGCTCAATCTGCTGCCGGCACATGGAGAGATGAAGCGTCTAAACGTCTCGTCAAACTCAAGAAATTAGACGGTGAGTTGTTGCCGAAACGCTTCTGTACGTGCATTCCTGTGTTTCTAGAAGGCTAAGATTTCTAAGTTTGTAGAAGCCTGGATTTCCAATTTTTAGACTGCAGATTCAAGTTTCACTGCCGGCGGGGTTGTCTTTTTGGTATGGACCTTTAGCAAGCCCTTCGCTACAAATTGATAGCGCCGCTTCGGATCACCCAGATTGCTAAAAATTCACTTTTCCCTTGTGGGCTAAAACATATCCAGTATAATTTCGAACGCTTGTGGATATCGACTACATAAAGTGCGCTCCCTTACATAGGCAGGGTGGCCGCATAAGGAATGGCCACATGCATAAATCATTGTCATTATTACTATGTGAATACCATTAAAATTGGACGCATGACATTGTGATTTTCACACACTGGAGTCGAGGGTTTCATTATCAAATGACGGCTGACGCGGCACTTTGTCGAACCTGTTTCCCGGTGTTGGGTCATAGAGTTTGTCGAACCTGTTTCCCGGTGTTGGGTCATAGAGTTTGTCAAACCTGTTTCCCGGTGTTGGGTCATAGAGTTTGTCAAACCTGTTTCCCGGTGTTGGGTCATAGAGTTTGCTTCTCTGATTAAGAAGGAGACCTTGTGGGTTCCCAGGAGCGAAATTGATGGATGTCCTGCTTGCCACCACCACCGTCTTTTCTGGGATTCGAACCAGCAACCGACACTACCTAATCTGCACATTCTCAAATCCATGATTCAATTGAGTGTACGCCTTCCAATCGTCACGCCATGGCTACTTCCAGAGTTGTCCTCCCGTAACTTAATACTTGAATCAGCATGACAAAATCGCTCTGACGTCATAACAGGCATGGTCTGTTTTAGGAGTGCCTGTGATCAGAGATGAAGAAGATGAAGATTGAGCCAATCACTAATCTCAGAATAATCATGTGACTTATACCTTTTGTATTAATCCGTCCATGGATAAGACAACTCCGTCCCAAATACATACCCAGCCATGTTAGAGAACAAACTGAGATTTGTATTGTTGGGTGGTCATATCACCAATGCCTTGGGTTTCATTTATTATTGGTTATATGTATAATATAAATGTGTAGTCATAACATACGCTATTTTTTTATCTGTTATCTGGGTTATCCTCGATACCTACGTCATGACTCATGAGTTGTAGGATAAATCCTTTAACGCTATTAGGCATGCCAAAGGTTTGGACAAGGTTTTGACTCAAAACACATACCCCTACCAATTTGCTGATACAAGATCAAAGTTTATGATGGGATAGCAGAATAGTGGGGTAGCTCAGTGATAGAGCGCTGGCCTAGTGGCGGACACCCCTTGTCAATATAAACGGCTCACATTAATCCTAGCTCAAAACAGCAACAGACCTAACAATGAGGCAGGACAGTAGTACTGGCCTGCTCATGGTGCTCCAAGCAAAGCTGCAACTGGTAAAAGAAAATCAAGTATTTAACCCATGATAGCTCAGTGGGAGAATGAATGTAACCCACCATTTATCCCCTCCGTGGCTCTGGTTTAATTCCTGGCCATGGCAGAGTATTTCAAGGGATTTTCCCTGGCTGATAACATGTCCTGCCTAGTACACAGGTCTGGGTGGACTACAAAAGACAAGCTGCCACACCTGGACAAGGTTAACACGCTATGCATACCCCTACGTGGGTAGATACCAATTCCTGTATCATGATAAATTCATTAGCTGAGATGATCCGGCTATGATGTGCATCTGGCTTACATTGCATGCCATAGGATTCATATGTAGCCATAGGAGGTTTAAATACATTGATGGCATCAAGTTGCTTTTATATGGAATAGAGTTCTGGGCAAATCGACTGAAATCTCGCCTGAAACCACAGAAATTAGATGGAATACAGGTTTGGTGACTAGCGAGATACCTCGCTGTGGGTAATGTCAGGCTGGTGGAAGCATAATGTATCATGTGAAAAAAATGATCAATTAGCAGCCGTGGCATTTTTGTTTGCCGTAGGCCAGGCTTGATCCATAGGCATATCATGATTATTGTCAGGCTGAAGGCATTTCCTAAAAGGTAGCCACTCTGCTCTTTATAACCACGGCTTCAGCTAGCTGTGATCCTAGCCTTTGGTCCTCCCAGACCTATATACAAGGCAGCACATATGATTAGCCAAGGAAAAGCCCTTGAAATACTTCACCATGACTGTGGTTTAGTTGTGAGAATGTACAACTTGTATGCAGTTAATGCAGGTGATTCAAATTCCAAACTCAATAGTGGTGACAGGAGGGGCATCTGCCTTCACTTTGCTATACAATGCTCTGATAGGTTCTGCCTGCTAACAATGGATCAGACCACACAGTCCCACACAGGGAATAAAATTGCTGAATATATTAGAAAATATACATATCTGAAAATGTTCCCAGATCGTATGATAATTCCTGAGGAGATTCATTCAAACAAAACCAGTGTCAGAATCATATACAAAAATGGTTCGCTTCAATGCCATGAGCTGACCAAGCTGAGTATCTATGATTCGTGGTTGATGTGCAAGTCTCCAACCGGTTAGGTCTGTTTGCCAGCTTGTGCTTTCTCTTCATCAATCATATCCACCTGTCGACAACATGCAATGAATCTCCATCATATCATACAGGGATGTGCTGTAAATTTTATCCAACTAGAGAGCATATGGAAATTTCGCTAAGAGTGCAAAACATATTTTCCCATGTTGAGGAAAATGCTCCCGTATTGAATTCCATCTTTTGCGACAAGCAAATCAGTTGGTCTGATTGTCTATCAATTAATCATTCATACCAATGGGAGAGATGATGACTTAGCCACCCTGGTGGATAGTGATTTATTTGGGCTTGTATATGGCCAGTTTTTTGGTCAATTCTCAGTTCAGCTAGGTGACATGCACTTTTTCTTCATATTCGGAGCATGGTATTTAATAAAGAAAGCCCGCTTATACAGTAGTATTTCTTGTGAACAACTTATGAACCATCCATGAAACGGGAGGGAGCCCCCTCCAGAGAGCTACCTTCTCTACGGGTAAAACACAGACCATCAATAAAACTTATTCTAGGTCGAAATGTTGCAAAACTCACAAACACTAAGCCTCCATGTTTAGGCTTCGCCCGTGCCAATTCTATCCAGTTATAGATAGCGTATGCTCCTTTATTCTCTATCTCGGTGCGTCCTTTCATAGTAAGAACAGTACTGTTACTCTTACAGCTTACAACCTTGGGAACGGTACGTATATTAAATTTCTTCTGCAACATTCTGTAAAGAAATATGTATTAGGCTTGTTAAAGGCTTGTTAAAGCGGTTGGAGCTATGCATTATGTGAGAAGCTCACACTCATATAGTTCAAACTGCGCAAGTAAAACAACACGCACGCACGCGCTCACGCGCCGCGCCGCGCACGCACACGCACACACACACACACACACACACTTTTGAGAACTGTTCAGTCTCCATAGGCATGTTTTCTATCTAACACATCATTTGCAGTACTAACTGCCTGAAACTGATGTTTACGCGATATTCGGCCTACTGTGCACGCGTGATTAGGCAATTGTAAGGGCGATGTTCGACCTGACTGGTATTATAGATACTTACTTGACATGGCTGGAATCATGTGATAACATGAGCCAATTGTCTGGCATTGTCTCAAAGTTATAAACCGCTTGCTCTTCAGATTCTTCCACTGGTACCAGTAACACTACAACGTCTTTGGCTTTGTTAGCATCCATTTTAGTATGTGCCTGGAAACATTGGATAGTGATAGTGGTTAGATGGTTAGAGCCATTGGCTAAGATGGAGAGATCCTGCGATCCCGCAGTTACAGGTGACACACAGCATTATGCTGTGTGTCAGAATCAGAATCAGAATCAGAAGATTATACTGATTTTCATGCTGGTCACCCCTTTGAAGGAAACGTAACGTAGTTAGTTTCTGAGAAGGGGTCTAGTTCTACGTACCTGGCTACAGCGGCGCGTGCCCCAATGTCCGATGTGCGAAGTGGCTGGGGAAACGTATTACGCTACACCTGGGGCTGCACGCAACGGGTAGATCCCGCGCATCGTGGCGTTAAGTTGGTGTGCCATTAGTGCCTGCTTGCTCGAAGCAGGTCCAACACCGCTGTGAGCCAGTCAGCAGTTGTTGCGAAGTTTGCGTAAAAAATTCTTCGCGAGCGCTGAATTTGCAAATTCAGCCAGCGGCCTTCTCCACTAGAGGTCGTTGATAGCTGTAAGAACGCAGCACCGTTGCTACTGACAGCCAGTGGTAACAACAGTCTGAGTTAGAGGTCAAGGACTAGAACCAATTGGCTAAAGCCCGCGGGCTCAAGCAAAGGCCGCGCATGTGCCGCTTGGCATTTCCGACTGTTCGCTTTCATAGCGTTTCGCTTTGTGTGTTTGTGCTGGCCCCGTAGTTTCCTTCAAAGGGGTGCTCTCTTGCCATACACTGCCAATGGTGCCCACTGTTCGTTGAGGGGGTAGTTGCTTGCGATAGGCGATGCTGGCATGGCTGGTAGTATATAGAACACATCACAATTGAGTTGATAAATTCAATGAGCAAAACTGTTCATAAAACACATATTTCACTGGGGTAGTGAGAAATTATGTACCCTCGAAACTATGTACCTGTATTCTCGAAACCAGGTACCCCGTACTCTCAAAACCATATACCCTCTAAACCATGCACTTCCACCAGAAATCTGGCGAAAAAGTGGAATAACCCACCAATGTTAAAAAAAGTAAGGTTAAACTTTTGGTTTTTCAACATAAAAATTATGTTTATTGTTTTTGCTT
>Ga0224501_10001709_pt1 | contig 17070 bp, 12 predicted proteins | sample SF_Oct11_sed_USG_4_FD_169105 | JGI IMG/M metagenome (GOLD analysis project Ga0224501, IMG submission 169105) | Sediment microbial communities from San Francisco Bay, California, United States - SF_Oct11_sed_USGS_8_1 | ecosystem: Environmental > Aquatic > Marine > Sediment | place: USA... | reverse complement strand
TTCTGATAAAAAAAAAGCCCGATATCCCCTCTCATCGGGCCTTTTTTGTTGAACGAACTAACTGTATTTTCTTTCTATAGAGGATTATCTAGAGTGTTCCTCTGCTGTTTCACCTTACTGGATGACCCCGTGCTTTTTACCGATCTTGGTAAAGGCTTCAATCGCTTTGTCCAGATGGTGCCTTTCGTGGGCGGCAGAAAGCTGGACTCTTATTCTGGCCTGACCTTTGGGGACAACGGGAAAGTAAAAACCGATGACATAGATCCCTTCATCCAGAAGGTCTCTGGCCATGTCTTGTGAAAGTTTCGCATCATTCTCGAATTTTCCCAACATGATGGGCACGATGGGGTGAACGCCAGGAGTTATCTCAAAACCAGCTTCTGTCATTTTTTCGCGAAAATATTTGGTGTTTTCTTCGAGTTTGTCTCGAAGTTCTGTTGTCTCAGAAAGAAGATCGAAGACGGCGATGGATGCACCGACAACGGCAGGGGCTAGAGTGTTGCTGAAGAGATAGGGCCTGGAGCGCTGTCTGTAGAGATCGATGAGCTCTTTGCGGCCTGATATGAATCCACCTGAAGCTCCTCCCAAGGCCTTACCCAGTGTCCCTGTTATGATGTCCACCTGGCCCATAACACCTCTGTATTCTGGGGTGCCTCTTCCTGTTTTGCCCAGGAAGCCTGTGGAGTGGGCATCATCGATCATCACCAGTGCATCATATTTTTCGGCCAAATCGCATATTTCGTCAAGCTTAGCGATATCTCCATCCATCGAGAAAGCTCCATCCGTGGCAACCAACCTGTAGCGAGCGCTCTGAGTTTCCTTGAGCTTTTCTTCCAAGTCCGCCATATTCCCATGGTTATAGATGAAGCGTTGGGCTTTGCAGAGCCGGATTCCGTCGATGATGGATGCATGGTTTAACTGATCTGTTATGATGACGTCCTCTTTTCCGAGAATGGGTTCGAAGACACCACCGTTGGCGTCAAAACAAGCAGCGAAGAGAATGGTGTCATCTGTCTGAAGGAAGTTGGAGATTTTCTGTTCGAGGATCTTATGGATATCTTGCGTGCCGCATATGAAGCGAACAGAACTCATCCCATAGCCCCATTCATCTAGGGTCCTGTGGGCTGCTTCTATGACTTTCGGATGACTCGATAGGCCAAGATAGTTATTGGCACAGAAGTTGAGGACTTCTCTTCCACCTTTGACTGTGATTTCGGCACCCTGAGGAGTCATGATGATCCTTTCGCTTTTGAACAGGCCTGCGTCGCGGATGGACTGAAGTTCATTTGTTAAATCTTCCTTAATCTTGCCATACATTTTTACCTCCTTTAAGGCTTAAGACTATACCAAAAATTAAGGGTCAGGTCTACATTTTTATCAAGCCTGTAAGCTTTGCTAATTCCGTTATGAGAGAAACATCCAATCTAATAGAGTCGTACGGCGATGGTTCCTGTCCGTCCGAAGCCCATTGTGGAGGGTGGGAGGGTCTTGGCGAGGATGAAGGGGAACCGGCGCTGTGACAGACTATACTTTCATCATTAGCTATCACGGAATTGGAGATTCCATCATGCCTTGGGCAATGTCCCCCTTTATGCTATAATCTCGGGCATGACAGATGAAGGATTTTATTTCAAAGAGCGTTTTACCGGTCATTTAATCAGAAATATCAAAGTCGAAAAAGTCTACTACGAAGGGAAGACAGAGTATCAGTATGTGCAGATTTTTGACAACAAATTATTGGGCAAAATCCTGTTTTTGGATAAAAAGATTCAATCGGCTGAAATCGATGAGTTCGTGTTTCATGAATCTATCGTTCATCCTGCTCTTCTGACCCACCCAGATCCGCAGCGGGTCCTGATCATCGGCGGAGGAGAAGGCGCCACTCTCCGAGAAGTTCTTCGTCATGGAAGTGTTAAAAAGGCCACTATGGTGGATATTGATAGAAAGTTAGTGGAGTTGTGTCAGGAGTATCTTCCAGAGTGGTCGGCAGAAGCCTTTTCAGATCCAAGAGCCAAGCTCCTCTTTGGAGATGCCTTAAAGTATGTCGAGATGTGCAAACAGAAGTTTGATGTTGTCATTTCTGACCTAACGGAGCCGATTGAAGAAGGCCCGTCCATTAATCTGTTCACACAGGACTTCTTCCAAAAAATATTTCGCATCTTGAAAGATGACGGATTGTTTGTCCTCCAAGCAGGTTCCACGGACCTTTTTTATCATCAATTCTATGCCTCTTGTGCGCGCACTCTACAGACTGTTTTTCCGATTGTCCGGCCCTACTGGACATTCATGTTTTCCTTCGGTTTCCCATGGGGTTTTATCCTGGCATCAAAGAAGGAAGATCCTCTAAAGATTGATGAGAAAAATTTGAATTCGAGAATCAAGACACGGAAAATCAAAAATCTGAGATACTATTATCCTGGAAATCATAAAGGTTTTTTCGCTTTGCCCCTGTATTTAGTCAAAGCCTTGAAGAAAGGTGCTGTTCTAACCGACAAGAAACCTTTCATCTGGGAACTATGAGCGAAGTGAAGAAGCGTCTCGAATATCATTCCCGTTCAAGCGGGATTTTTTTCGAATTCAATCGCTGCCTTTTCAAGAAGAAATCAACCTATCAAGCCATCGAAGTCATAGAAAATCCATATTTCGGCCATGTTTTGTTCTTAGATGGGCTGGTGCAGACTACAGAGAAGGATGAATTTTTTTATCATGAGATGTTGGCCCATCCAGCTTTGGTCGCCCATCCCGATCCTCAGCAGGTCTTGATCATCGGAGGAGGAGATGGAGGAGTCCTGAAGGAGGTTCTCCGTTACCCGATAAAAAAAGCCAAGCTGGTGGAAATCGATGCTCAAGTCATTGAGGTCGCTCAGAGATATTTCCCATGGCTTTCCTCTTGCCTCCAAGATAGCAGAGCAGAGATCATAACGGCAGAAGGGAAGGACTTCCTTCAGAATTCAGATAGGAAATATGATGTGATACTCGTCGATTCCTCTGAGCCTGTAGGGCCTTCTGTCTCACTGCATGAGGAAAATTTTTATCAGATCCTGAAAGACTGTCTGGCTCCTAAAGGAATCGCCTGCACACAGGTGGGGTCTCCTTTTTATCAGTTGGAGCCCATCATCAAGGCCAAGTCTTTCTTTGATAAATTTTTCAAAGTCGTCTATCTCTACTTGGCTCCTGTCCCGACCTATCCAGGAGGGATTTGGTGCTTCGCTTTTCTATCGGATACAGTTGAGCCCTTATCGGTAAGGAGGGAAGCTCCCTCTGGACTCAAATATTATAATCTAGACATTCACCGAGCCGCCTTTGTTCTCCCCAATTTTTTAAAAAAGCAGATGGAATAGTCGGCTCTCTCCCCTCCTGAAAGTCTGTCTCTTCTCCTGATTTATCTAGGAGATGGATGGATAAGGGGATGAATAGGTGTTAGTAATCCAGTTTGCCTTCCGCATGGCGTTGGGACAGGACCTTGAGCATATCCTCGGTCATGGCAGCCAGGTCATAGCTGGGCTGCCAGCCCCACTCCTCTCGGGCTGCTGAGTCATTCAGAGAATTAGGCCATGAGTCGGCGATATCCTGACGGAAATCCGGCTCGTATTCGCAGACAAACTCTGGAATGTGCTTTTGAATTTCAGCGGTCAGCTCGCCTGCCGCAAAACTCATGCCTGTCACATTGAAATCAGAGTGGTGCTTGAGTCGGGATAAGTCTGCTTCCATCAGGTCGATCGCAGCCTTGAGACAGTCAGGCATGTACATCATCGGCAGCATGGTGTCTTCTCGTACGAAACAGGTGTATCTTTTATTCTTGACCGCTTCAAAATAGATGGCTACTGCATAATCTGTGGTTCCTCCACCAGGGAGTGTCTCATAGCTGATGATTCCAGGATAACGGCAGCCCCGCACATCCACATCGAAGCGCTTGACATAATAATCGCAGAGGAGCTCTCCAGCGACCTTTGTCACGCCATACATGGTTTTTGGCTTCAGGATTGTATCCTGGGGTGTGTTATCCAGAGGAGTCTCCGGGCCGAAGACAGCGATCGAGCTGGGCACGAAGACCCTGGTCATGTCATACTCGCGGGCTGCTTCCAGGATGTTGTAGGTCCCGTTCATGTTGACATCCCATGCTAAATACGGATTTTTTTCTCCCACGGCTGAAAGGATAGCCGAGAGATGATATATAGTGTCGATGTTGTATTTTTTCACGACCTCTTCGATGGTCTCTCTCTTTGCCACGTTGATGAACTCGAACGGGCCTGAATCATGAAGCTCCGGTTTCGGTTGTGTTCTGTGTCCGGTGGCCAAGACATTATCATTTCCGTATCTTTCTCTTAATGCCATGGTTAGCTCGGAGCCTATCTGTCCGACCGAACCTGTCACCATGATTTTCTTCATTTCTTTCGCCATCACACCTCCAAAATTTTTAAATGGGCTGGTTTCAGCGTATGATTAGTTTATCTTTCAGATACGCTTTGTCAATCAAAAAATATTAATATTCTCACTATTCATATCCCAGCTCAAATCTAATAACGAATCCGGGGAACATCTCTGTTAATTGCCCGGTTTCAAATATGATATAGACGGCTTTTTTTACTGGAATCCTCTTCATCTGTAAGGTGGGTTCATCAGGAACTTCTTCCATCTCCTCCCCTCGGGCTCCGGGCAGTCCCTCTCTCAAGACCTTTCCTGTTACGGCGCAGAGTGACTTTCCCTTTTTGTAGATTTTAAGTTGAAAGATGTTGAGACTTCGCTCGGACAAGATCTCAAAATCAAATTGACCTTTTTGCATGATGAGATCTTCGTGTATCATGTTGAAGGGAACATCCACTTTTTTGAATATTTGTATCGTTCTCCACTCTGCCTTTGCTGGGGAGAATAAAAGAAAAACTAAAAATACAGTCAGCAAATTGATGAGAATCTTTTTTGTAAACATCCTCCTTCCCTCCATTTATTGAGATTTATAAGGATAAAATCTTACCCATTCCAAGAAACCTTTTCCACGGTTTTTGCTTGTTATCTTCCCGCACTGAGGCTATCACAACCAAAGCAGCAAGGTCAATAGCCCTTAAATATCGATCATTCCATCTGATCGATTTCCTCTCCATCTCTTCTGAAAATCCTACATTGTTAAGCTCTATTTTTGTTGATCGATACAAACAGCGGGTTCATCAAATGAGCCAGGGCGATGATCACGACAGGGCCGATCACGTTATACCACAGGTAGGGAATATCGGTAAAAAAATAGCAGGCTAAAACAGTTAGCTCTGCGACGAGGGCCGCGATAAAGGTGGCGTTTCCGCCGATATTCTTGAAAAAGAAGGCTATTATGAAAATTCCTAGAATCGTTCCATAAAAAAGAGAACCCAGTTTATTTACAGCTTCGATAAGTGACCCTAGACGGTTGGCAAACAGCGCAAAATTCACGGCGTAGATCCCCCAAAAAACTGTGGCTAGTTTGGATGCGATGAGATAATGCCGATCCGAGGCGTTTTTCTTGAATACACGTTTGTAAATATCAACGATCGAGACTGAGGCCAGGGCATTCAATTCAGCAGAAGTGGAGGACATCGAAGCCGAGAGAATAGACGCGAGAATCAGCCCGATGAGTCCCACCGGTAAGAAGTTTATGACAAAACTCAAAAAGATATAGTTGATATCGTTGGTGTCGGCATTCGGATCGGTCTTTTTAATGAGTGCTGTAGCTTCTTCTTTAATCTTTGACTCCGATTCTCGCGATTTCTGCAGCATCTGGATGGTTTGGTCTAAATCCGAATCCGCATGGCTCTTGATGGCGGCCAGCATATCCCGAATATGAGCCTGTTTCTCTTTATGGACGCGCTCATACCTGGTTTCAAGTTCCTGATAAGCTTGGGAGTAGGTGCTGTTTTTGATATTGGCGGTTTCGACCGAATTGAAAAATATCGGGGGTGTCACGAACTGGTAAAAAACAAAAATCATGGCTCCGGTGAAAAGAATCGTGAACTGCATAGGAACCTTAACAACTCCGTTCGCCAGTAGCCCGAAACGACTTTGTGCTATCGAACGTCCGGAAAGATAACGCTGCACCTGTGATTGGTCCGCTCCGAAGTAAGAGAGGAACAGGAAAGTTCCTCCAATTAGGCCAGACCAGATGTTGTATTGGTCCTTCCAGTCAAAAGCGAAGTTTATGACGTTTAATTTCCCCGTTTTGCCTGCCACATGGACGGCATCCAGAAAGGAAATGTCAGACGGCAGCAAGCGAAAAATCATGAAAAACGCTGCTCCCATCCCCACGGTTATGATACCCATCTGCAAGAGATGGGTTTTGTACACGGCATCGGTACCGCCGGTTGTGGTGTACACAATGACAAGACCGCCGATCATGAAAATTGTGAGACGAATATCCCACCCGAGAATCACTGAAATGATCAAAGACGGGGCAAAGATAGTGAATCCGCAAGCTAAGCCTCGATGCATGAGGAAGAGAATGCTTCCAAACGTGCGGTTTTTCAGATCAAAACGCGTCTCCAAAAACTCATAGGCCGTGTAGACTTTTAATCTGTGGAAATGGGGGACAACTATAATGGAGAGGATGACCATGGCGATGGGGAGGCCTAAATAGAACTGCACAAAACGCATGCCGTCCACATAGGCCTGTCCCGGCGTGGAAAGAAAGGTAATAGCACTGGCCTGTGTCGCCATGATAGAAAGCGTGATTGTGTACCAGGGAGTCGATTTGTTCGCCAGAATATAGCCATTGATGTCTTTTTTCCCTCGGGTCTTCCAGACGCCATAGGCAGCGACAAACACGAGGAAAGAACTCATCACGATCCAGTCAAGGTTGCTCATTGTTTACATTTCTATCGATCTTAAGGCCGAAAATTTTTGGCTTTTTCTTCTAGGCCTTCAATATTTCCTCATAATAGGCTTCGTATTGAGGGATGATTTGGTTTGCATTGAAAGACTGCATAGCTCGTCTCCTTGCTTGGTGTCTGAACAACTCATGTTTTTGTGGGTGGCTCAAGAGCTCGATGGATTTTTCCGCCATTTTTTTTATTTCACCTACAGGATACAGATATCCCGTCTCACCGTGTGTGATGACTTCCGGAAGGCCACCGGTTTCCGAGGCGATCACCGGAACACCGCAGTTCATAGCCTCAAGCGCCGTCAACCCAAAGCTTTCCTGTTCGCTGGGCAGAAGAAAGAGATCAGCGCAAAAGAACAAAGGTTCTAAATGATCCTGTTCCCCCAGAAAATACACATCGGTACTGAGTTTCAACTCTTTGACCAATTGCTGGATGAACAGCCGCTCAGGTCCGTCACCGATCAATAGGAGTTTTGCTGGGATTCTGGCATGAACCTGTGCGAAAATGCGGACGACGTCTCCCACTCTTTTAACCGGACGGAAATTGGAGGCGTGCATGAGGATCTTTTCTCCATGGGGAGAAAAAGATTTTCGATCACACTGGCTGCGGCTTTGGGTCGGTCGAACGGGATCGATAAAATTGTAGATGACCCGTATCTCCCGCTGAATGTCGAATTCTTGGATGGTCCGCTGTTTCAAATAGTCGGAAACAGCAGTGACACCGTCGGATTTCTCGATAGTGAATTTTATGACCCGGTGAAAGGATTGGTCTGTTCCGACCAGTGTTATATCCGTTCCATGCAGCGTGGTGATGATTTTTATCGCCTCGGAATTCAAAATCTGTTTGGCCAAATAGGCACTGGCGGCGTGGGGAACAGCATAATGGGCATGGATAAGTTCGAGACCATAGGCCTCCACCAGTTCCACTAATTTTGTGGCTAGTCCAAGAGCATACGGCGGATATTTAAACAGAGGGTAGCTCGCCATTTCCACCTCATGGATAAAGATGTTCTGATGAAAAGAGCGCAAGCGAAAGGGGGGAGCATAGCTCACAATGTGGATTTCGTGCCCTTTTTTGGCAAGGCCGATCGCTAATTCCGAAGCCACGACACCGCTGCCGCCGTGTGTCGGGTAACAGACTATTCCGACTTTCATGGTCAATGCTTAACCTGAAATATTTATAAAACCGTGAATCTTTATGGAATCGTCTCCAGATATTCCGAATCGAAAAAATCAACAGGGTCATTGATTTTTATGGCCTCCCGAACCAGAAAAGGCTCGCCGAATTTTACACCGATATATGTCCCGTATTGTTTGTCTCGAGTTTCGATTCTGTCCAGGAATTCAGGTCTGCTGAGCAGAGTTTCATCGTCTACGAATTCTACCTTATCCTTATGGTGAAATTGCGATTTGTAGGAGAGAATGGATTTCATCTTTTGTGCATGAAAATCCGAGATGTCAACAATAAAAGACGGTTTGAACTCGAAGCGTGTCTGGTAGTAAATGACTCTGTATGGCCTATAGGGTTTCTGATCCGTTTTCAGTTTTTTTAGCCCGGAGAGGTAGGCCGCTACACGTACGAGATGAGACGTTTTTTCGTGATCCGGATGGCGGGAGACCCAATAGGGAGCAAACACGATTCTGGGTTGATACGTGCGGATTTCCTCGATAATTTTAAGCTTATTCTCCCTTGTGACTTCGATCCAACCGTCTTGGATATCCAGCATCTTGTGAGAAGCTAGACCCATAATTTCAGCGGATTGTGCAAACTCTTTAGTGCGGATTTTAGTACTCCCCCTGGTCGCCATCTCTCCACGGGTTAGCGTAATGACCCCAGTTTTATAACCTAAGGCTCCCAATTTAATGATCGTGCCACTGCAGGCCAGCTCCACATCGTCCGCGTGAGCGCCGAAAGCTAATGCATCGAGTTTCACTTCAATCTCCAGTTTGTGTCTTTACATCTTTCACAATTTTAAAATCTGATGATCATGATGTTTTATATCGACGGTTTTGTAAAGTCTGTCCATAAATGCAAAGCCATATTTTATAAGAAATGGGGTGATGTTGAACAGCCTTTCCTGTAGGTGTCTGTTTGGGTAAAGACTGTTTTTTGCAAGCTGTAGGCGTTGCATCATGATGATGTTCTGCTTTTTAGACGCCTTGAGAATCTTCTTTTCCAGAAGGCTAATGTGGTGATGGATTTTCCTCATGGTCAGGTTGACTGTTTTTTCCAGCGTAGGTTCAAAAGCCAGTGTTTTCTGCCTGATGTCTTTCAAATCTCTGTCAAGACGAGAGGCTGTGGTGTGAATAGCTTTATCAAGGGATCGAGGGATTTTTTCTTTGGCGATTTCATTGATTTTGGCATCCGCATTCCGCCATAAATCCTGAAATTTCAGGCTGTAAGTTTTTAAGGCTCTGTCTACCTTTTTGTCGATGAGCGTGAGACTTTTCCTCGGAAAGATGATCGGCATTGGCAAATTAAATCTTTCATATGCTTCCTTCATCTGTGCGAAGTAGGATATCTCACTCAGCCCTCCCACATAGGCGACGGTCGGCAAGAGCTGATCCTGATAGAGGGGACGCAGCAGAACATTAGGGCTGAAAAGATGAGGTTGCTTTTCCAAACGTTTGAGGAGTTCATCCTTTTTAAATGTTTGTGATGTACCTTTTATGCTGTAAACGGAATCTCCGAATTGGATGGTTTGCCTTTCGTGCTCCGCCAGAAATAAATTCAATATCCCCTCATGAAGTTGTATTTGTGTTCTGTAGTTTTTTTGTTCCAATTTTCGTGAAGTTTCCAGGGCGCAGCGTGTTGAGGGTGATTTTTGGGCGATCTCGGTATAAAAAACGTCTTTCCCCAAGTCCTTCAAGTCAGGATGTTCGGCATCAATGAATATAAGACCATAGGACTTGAGCAATCGTGTCATCCACTGTGCAAAAGCTTCAACAAACGATCGGCCGGGCTGATAGGCTGTGCTTAATTGCGACAGGATTTCCGGTTTGAATTCGGAATCATGGGTTGAATCTTTAAGTTGTTGAATGCAATTCGAAATTTCCGTTGAGAGCACAATCCTCGATATCGGTGTTTTTAGGCTGGACGAATGCGCCTGGTATTGAATGTCTTTGATCTGGTTTTCTTTGTCAAGAAGCGTGATGTGATTGATCTCTGCAAAGTCATGATCATTCGAAGCCAGCCAAAAAATCGGCACAAAGCACGCCGGGCTGTTTTGGTTGAGGGATTCAGCGAGTTTGATCGCTGTTAGCGCTTTGAAGACGGTGTAGAGGGGGCCTGAGAATAATCCAACCTGCTGCCCAGTTACGACTGCACAAGTCCTATCTTGGGTGAGCATGTTGATATTCCCGACGGTTTGCTCCCCGCATCCGTAACTTAGATTTTGCTCTTTTAATACGGCGGCCAATCGTTTCCGCGGCAGGTCACGTGATCTGACTTTCTCGGTTTGATGGATGAATGCCGTTGGATCGCGAAAATTACCAGAAAAGAATTCACTGACTTTATCGTACTCATAAAAATAGTCATGCACGAGGGGTGATATGTTAGGAAGCGTATGTGTCGGTATCACCATGGGGAACAGTTTAAATTCAATCGATATCGAAACATGGCCTGGGGCTCTATCGTCCTCTAATCAAAGGTCTTGGTCAAAAGATAGAAAAGCAGTATGAGCAAGGCTAGATTCAACAAGACCACCGTATACAGCCGGTTCCATGACGATAAAATGGGCGGCTTTTCCTGATCTTTTTCTTTTTTCTCTATTCGTTCATCGTCCATCGGCTTCTCCAGAGGAAATCAAGTTGGCGAATAAGCGGTATGCACCCGGAACACCTGCCGGAAGCTGCCGGAACCAGGAATATCCTGTATAGATAAAAACGCCTTTCCCGAAGCGTGTATACAGTAACCCCCCTTTTTTTTCCGACTCATGGGTGTCATGGGATGTGAGAATCAGTTCGTATCTTTCGTCCCATCCCGAAGCAAAGTATAGACCCCTTTCTTGAATCCACCCTTCAAAGTCTTTGTGTGTAATCTTGTTGGGAAAATTCAAGAGACGATGTTTTGGATTGAGGAAGGCGACAGGAGCGTTTTCTTCACTTACTCGATCCCGTCCGATAGTAAAAGGATAGGGACCAATGGTTTCGGTCTGCAATCCTCGAGACACATTGTATTGGACGATGAAAGTCCCGCCATCCTTGACGTACTGAAGAAGTCGAGGATAGATGTCTTTAAGACTTTCCCGAGTGTTGTAGGCTCTTATACCTGCTATGATGGCGTCGAATTGGACAAGATCCGCTCTTTCCAGCATATCATCATTCAGGAGTGTCACCTCATATCCGAGATTGACTAAGGCATCCACGATTTCGTCGCCGGAACCCATGATGTAACCGAGTTTAGCTCCTGTGTGCTTCACATCCATTTTGATGACCTTCAGGCGGCTTTCAGGGAAATACACCTGCCTTTTGATGTGGGAGTGGGAAATTTCCACCAAATCACGGTCAAACTTCTCTCCGCTGATCTCTGCTTCGGCTGCCAAGATAGATTCATCTAAATTCTTGGGCGGAGTGACTTTAAATGTGACTTTGGTTTCCTCATATTTGTGGGACAAGACAAATGGAATGCTTTTCGGGGTGACACGCCACTGTACAGCACCTGTGAGGCGGACAGTGCCTGCTATATTCGGAGAGTGACTTTTTAATTTCACCCGAATTTCCTTGGGATCATCCTTGGTGAAAATTTTGACCTTGTCTTCTATCTGAACTGTCACCCGGGGTCTGATTTCAAAAGGCCTATAACATTCACCATCGACTCTATCTGTCCATCGAAAAAGCAGGGGAACGGAGTATTCTAAAAGACTGTTGTCGGCGCTTAATTTGATATTCACACGGATCGAAGGAGGATTTTCAGCCCATCCGATTAGGTTTTGCTCCCGGACGGAAAACAAGGCTTTTTCTGGGGGGAATATCAACCAGTAGGGTTGTGAAATCGGAAAATCCTTGGGGATTCGGATGGAATTCTCAAAGCTTTGGGGACCGTTGTTCTTGAGGAGAATGTCAAAATCAGAAGCCGGAGCAAGTCCATTAAAATCAATTTCTTGAATTCTAAAAGGGTGATCCGACCGATTGATGATTGTGGTTTGTATCTTGATCTCATCTCCGGGAGCAGCGGCAAAATCAGGTGAAACCGCCTCGATCCAGAGTCCGGCGCAAGACTGGATGACCCGCAGCAGTTCTTCTTTTTTGATCTTGACCCAATACGTCTCATCTAACTCGGTCAGTTTAGCATGGACAGCCAGCAGGCTTTGGAGAGATTTCGATGGGTATTGTGGATCAAAGGTGTCGATAATCTTATCCAGCATGAGCCCAACCTCTCGACCCCCCGGGACTCGCTGCCAAGTTGTATCGATTCCGTCGAAAAGATCCGTGGTCGCAGGGGTACCCTCTATGAGTTGGTAGTTGTCGTAACGGGCTCCCCGTCGACCGGCCGCGCCGAATCCCTGGCTTTTGTGCATAGACCGGCTTTCCGCACCGATTTCCGAGTAGGATTTGCCGAGCAGAGGATTGTACTCGCCGGTGTTAATCGTTAAGACATTGGACATCTCTGGCTGACCGCCCCTCCATCTGTTCCAGAGTAATCTCTGGGCCTGCCAAGTCTGCACATGCTGCAATTGTTCCGGAAATCTGTTAGAATCTGCGGCCGCACGAAAAGCTTCTTGGGTCAGCTTGCCGGAGGCTGCGTGGTGGCCATGGCCGCTGTACCCCTCGCCAAGAGAACGGGCGATGATCACATCGGGGCGGAAGCTACGAATGACCCAGACGATGTCGGCAAGTATGGCTTCTTTTCCCCATAAAGATAACGTTTCCTCGGGTGTTTTGGAGTAGCCGAAATCGATGGCACGTGTAAAAAACTGCTCGGCACCGTCATTCCGCCGGGCGGCCATGAGTTCCTGAGTTCGGATGATCCCGATTTCAGCTCCCTTTTCAGGTCCGATCAGGTTTTGGCCCCCATCGCCGCGCGTAAGAGACAGATACGCTGTGCGATATTTTCGCCCTTTTGAAAAATAGGCCAAGGCCGATGTGTTTTCATCATCCGGATGGGCTTCGATGTAAAGAACACTTCCGAGCACATTGAGTTTGTGAAGAGCGATCTGCAGTTCGGCAGCATCGAGGAGCTCTATCTGTGGAGGGGGTGCATGTGAATTGAGAAAGAGCGCACATGCAAAGAGGATGGAGATGTGCTTTTTCATTGTTCCATCCGTTTCAGGCAAGAGAAAATTAAGGTGGATATAATCCTCTTGAAAACGAATCGAAACACTTACGATCGTTCGAAAAATCCTGAGCTTAGAGTTTGCTTATTCCTTGGGCAGCTCGATTTTAAACGGTACCTTCAAACTTTCCCAGTGGAGGAAGGCGGTTGCAGATGTTCCTGCGAGATCGTCAAACCCGAACATCAACCATTCCTTGTGTGGAGCCTCCACAGGAGTCACGGTTACCCGGAGGGCATCTTCTTCCTGGTTATAGGAGAAGCTTCCCCAAGCGGAGTTGTTCTTGCTGAAGATGATGATCCAATCTTTTTCCGAAGGGATCATATGCATGCCGTATTTGCCTGCCGGCAGTTTATTCCCTTCGATAAGGACATCCTTACTGAATTCTATGGTCGTGTTTTCGTTGGCGCCCGCCCGCCATGGATAAGGCTTATCATTGGAGTATTGATTTCCGGGAGCCATGCCATAAGGCACGAGTTCACCCCATATTTTTCTGCCTTTTACCCCAGGTCTGCTGTATTCAATGGTGATATCGGTGTCGATTCCCAGTCTCTGCATGACGCTGGCTTTCAGGCTTGCGCGGACCTGGTTCCTTTGGGCGAAAGAGGTTGAAGGCAGAATCAGGAGAAAGGATAAGATCAGGAAAAAAATGAGTTGGCTTAGGCGTTTCATAATTCCCTCCTTTTTAAGGCCAAAGCTAATAAAATGCTCATTCAAAACATCCACATTCTTACCATAATTTTCTGACAATGTCTATCCGTAGTGTTTATTTCATTCTATTTATCATATTCGTCATTATATTTGACTTTAGGGAGCACTTTAGCCGGTCAATTCCCCAGCGGCAGGTTCATCCGCCGCAGAAGATCTTTAAAGCGCGGATCGTCGCGCAGGTCCTCAAAGATCGGATCCACACTGATAGAAGGCATATTGTTGTCATGCGCTTCGAATGCTTTCTCCAGCCAATCAAAGGCTTCGTCGTTTTTGCCGGCACGGGTTAACTGCGTCGCGATTTGCCAGGGTGTTACAAAGGTTGTGCGTGAGCGTTCTATCATCAACTCCGCTACTCTGCTCAACGCTCCAGAGTAGCCCGCCTCCTCGTAACCGCGCGCCAGGGCTTCTGCGGCTTGTTGATCGCCCTTCACGTCAAACCAGGTCCTCCATATTTCCAGCGCCTCCTCATACATGCCTTTCAGGTGATAGGCGGACCTGAGGGCTGACAGTGCCAGTTGGTCGGTTGGTGCCGTTCTGAGCGTTTCGCGGAGATCCTCGATTGCATCGTCATACCGGCGCGCATACATCAGATCCGAAGCATAAAGAGATCGAAAGGCGGCGTTGAACGGATCCAATTCCAAAGCTCGCTTGATCTGCGCCATCGCTTCCTCTGGACGCTGCATATAGAACAAGTACCATGAGTAAAATGCACGTGGATCCGGATAGTTGGGGTTGAGCTCGATAGCCCGTTCGAACGACTTCCCTGCACCCTCCCAGTCCCATTTGCCCCAAGTTTTCCATACCGCCGAAAGGTAATGGACTTCCGGGAGCGTGTCATCCAACTCCAGGGCTTTCAGACTAGCTGCCTCTGCTTTCGGCCCTGCCTCACTAAATGACATGAGTCCCTGTTGGAGGTGTCCGTTCCAGACGTGGCCGATACCCACATAGGCCAGAGCATAGTTCGGATCTTTCTCCAAGGCTAGCTCGAAGTACCCAAGCGCAAGTTCGAAATCCTGTGGAGTCAGTTTATAAAAGTGAAACATCCCCTTGTTATAGGCCTCGTAGGCCTCGGGATTGACCCGGCGGGTACTGGCAAGGTTCGCCTCTTCCTCCGGGGTCAGCTTGATCCGAGTTTTATCGGCAATGGCGCGTGCCATCTCTTTGTACATCACCAGCACATCGGTCATGTCCCGGTCATACGTCTGCGTCCAAAGGTTCCGCTCCTCGGGAAGCGCCTCGATCAACTGCACCCGAATGCGCACGCTGTCTCCGACCCGGAGCACAGTCCCTTCCACCACAGCATCCACATTTAACTCCTGCGCAATCTCTGGTAAGGGCTTCTTCACACCTTTGTACTGCATGACCGACGTGCGGGAAATCACCCGCAAAGCTCCAATCTGAGCCAGCTGCCCGATCAACTCATCGGTAGCTGCATCGACGAAAAACTCCTGACCTGCATCACCCGTGAGGTTCTCGAGCGGCAGGACCGCAATCGCATCGATGCCTTCGGCACGTCCCGTAAAAAGACTCAGCGCTATGACAGTCGCTATGATGAGAAAAACTGCTGTGCTCGCATAAAGAATGGCTCTCTTCCTTCTCAGCAGCTTGGCTTTCCGCAGCCTCACCTTGATCTCTTCTGGTACTATTCCCTCTGATATGGATTTCAAATCATCTAACAGTTCCTCTATTTGCTGGTATCTCTTATCCGGATTCTTCTCCAGAGCCTTGCCAACAACCTCCTCTAAAGCGATCGGAATCTCGGAACGCAATCGAGTGATTGAGGCTGGCTGTTCGTTCAATATCGAGTACACGACAGCCTGATCATGCTCCCCCTTGAAGGGCAACTGACCACTGAACATTTCATACAAAACCACACCGAATGACCAAATATCCGTGCGATGATCGACCGCTTCCCCTCTCGCTTGTTCAGGCGACATGTAGGCGATCGTCCCCATGGTCATCCCTTCCTTGGTCATCATCGTCGTCCCCGTTAACCTGGCCAGACCAAAATCCATGATCTTTGCCTGGCCTTTTTCGGTGACCATGATGTTGGCACTCTTGATGTCCCTGTGGACCACTCCTTTCTTATGAGCCTCCTGCAAACCCTCGGCGACTTGTGTGGCAAGCCTGATGGCTTCATCCAGCTCAAGTGGGCCTGACTCGATCTTCTTCTTCAAGCTCTGACCTTCCACATAGGCCATCGATATGTAGGTTTTCTCCTCAGCCTCGTCAAATTCATGGACTGTGCAGATGTTGGGATGATCCAGGGCTGCGGCAGCTTGGGCTTCCCGCATGAATCGTTCTCTGACTTCCGAGATGTAGGTTAACTCTGTAGGTAGAAACTTCAGGGCAACAGTGCGCTTGAGTTTGGTATCGTGAGCCTTGTAGACGACACCCATGCCTCCTCTTCCCAGCTCTTCGATGAGCTGGTACCTTTGTGCAAAGGTCGATCCTTTCAACAAATCCGAGGCTGGGGTTTGGAGGGTCCTGGTGAGGGAGGCAGATATCTCTTCTTGGGATGGAAACTTAGTCCCGCATTTTCCACAGAAAAGGGTATCCTCGGGATTCTCATGCTGACAATTGGAGCATCTCATTCCCATTGCAGTCCCTTTAATCTGGTTAGAGAAACAATATCAAGGAACGAGGAAGGTGTCAACAATTACGATTTTTATGACTTTTAATGGTGCGAAATAGACGGTCTGGTTATTTTCCCTGCGGCAGGTTCAGAAGGCCCAGAAGCTTCTTGAAGCGTGGGTTTTCACGCAGGTCATCAAAAATCGGATCTACGCAGATATAAGAAAAGTTGGGATCCTTCTCTTCGTAGGTGACCTCCAGCCAATCGAGGGCTTCTTCGTTCTTCCCAGCCCGGGTGTACAGCGTTGCGATTTGCCATGGCGATACAAACGTCGTTTTTCTGCGTTCGACCTTCATATCCGCTACGTTACTCAGCGCTCTATAATAACCTCCCTCCTCGTAGCCGCGGATTAAAGCTTCCTCGTCCTCATGTTCGCCCCTCGAATTAAACCACGTCTTCCACACTTCCATCGCTTTCTCATGTTGTCCTGTCAGGTGGTAGGCGGACTTGAGGCCTCCTAGTGCCATTTGGCCAGTTGGGTCTGTTCTTATTGTTTCTTCGAGAAACTCGACGGCTTCGTCATACCGCTGCGCGTACATCAAACACCAAGCGTATACAGTCCGGATGTTGGCGTGAAATGGATCTATCTCTAATGCTCGCTCGATCTGTGCCAT
>Ga0224501_10001708_pt1 | contig 17074 bp, 12 predicted proteins | sample SF_Oct11_sed_USG_4_FD_169105 | JGI IMG/M metagenome (GOLD analysis project Ga0224501, IMG submission 169105) | Sediment microbial communities from San Francisco Bay, California, United States - SF_Oct11_sed_USGS_8_1 | ecosystem: Environmental > Aquatic > Marine > Sediment | place: USA... | reverse complement strand
AAAGTATCTCATTCGGAGCTAGTCAACTATTGTGAAACAACTCGACACTTTATGGTTTGTATGCTTATCCCGATCCCTAGATATACTTCAAGGTTAGCTGAATGCTTACTAAATATTGATTGCATTTATTAGGTGACTAATCTCATCGCCATTGAGCTGGCCTATGTGAATACGATGCATCCCGATTTCGATGAGGCACAGCTTATACATAAAGCAATGAACGAGCCATTGCCCAGTGTAAGCCAGATGCAAATTTCCAAGCCCGGGAATGACAACGGCCAGATTGCTGAGCTTTCCAAGGCAAGTTGATCGGGCAATGTGAGTGCAGTTGATGTAGACCAACGTCAGGTCTGTGATTGCCCACAGAATCTCATCAGATTTCCTTTTGACATAATTAGACTATACTCAGTCATGATAGCTCAATGGGGGAATATATCGCACCGTCTCCTCTCCGGGGCCCGGGTTCAATTCCTGGCAGTGGCGGAGTATTCCAAGGGCTTTTTCCCTGACTGATCACACTCTGCCAACCCGTCCTAGTCCAGCTCGGCAGCAAATGGCTCCAAGCAACCTGTGGAAATTGAGGAGCAATGCCTACTTCCAACTAAAAATAATGGACCGTGTTAACGGCGATTTCCTCCTCAGTCTGTAGGAAACATGGGCGCAGGTGATGGCGCTTCGGGTTGGACGAACAAGTTTTTCAGTCGGGGTGGTTCAGCATCGAATAGACCGGAAGGTGGAGACAGCGCTCCGGGTTCACCCCAGCTGAGCCGAAGACCACCCAGACCTGGAGTGAACTTGCTACCGGATCTTGCTGGCTCGTCTCGTGAGCTGTCGGGTAGAGAAAAAAGAGACTGTGATGTTATAGGTAAATGTGAAAACTAGTTTCTTTCCATTCATCTCAGTCATGTGACAAGTATAAGCACCGTATGGGATAAGCAGTATCCATGCGATCCCCCGGATCATTCGAGGACCTTTTAAACAACATTGCTTGCAATATTTGTTCAAGTGGCAGGGCTGAGGGGCATTGTATTGGTTGAGGCTTATGATGGTTCATCTTCTTATGCAAACTGGTGTAGTAGGACTGCTTCGATCAAACTACTATTTCACATACATTTGCGCGGGTATCATATAATTGTTCAGTTAACCACGAATCTAATCAAATGTTTCTGTCTTGTAGCTAAACTTATCCGATCATATTTTTTGATAATCCGAAAGAACATCCAGGATGCAGTGCCGAAGGCCATCATGCACTTCCTAGTCAACTTTGTACAAGAGCATATACAGAGCGAACTCGTGAGCCAGTTATATAAAAAGGAGGAGATTGATAGGTTACTTCAAGAGTCTGAGGCCATTACGTCAAGACGAACTGAAGTCAGTGAAATGTTACAGGTAGGACCGTCATACTGGATAATTCTTCTTTTAGCATATTGAAATGACCGATTGTAATACAACAGGGTAGTCGCGTGGAAGGGAATGGTCCTCCGAATCTCCGCAGCCATCCTTTCACGCTTTTAGCCATTTTGAATATGGAACCTGATGAGGATATTTTGGGTTTTTTTGCTGGTGATAGTTTTGCACTGCGTACATAACCTACAACACTTTCCCACAAATTGCATGCATCAGACACATGAAGTTATCTTTCCCTCTATGATCAAACCTTTAAATCAGACCCTCAGAATGTTACAAATATAGTTACATAAACTTTTTGATTGCAGGCACTTCAAAGAGGATCACAGATCATCAGCGAGATACGAGAATTCCAGCTTTGGTAGAGTCTTCATTACCATAATTATTTGTATCAATCGATAGAAAGATCCAGTTCGATATCTCTGTATTGTTCATTGAGTCAATCAACTGTTCTATTTAAAATGAGGTTTGGAGATTCGGCTGTGCATTATTTTATTGACTAGGTTGTAATAATCTGGTTACAATATGCGCCAAGAGATCATTAATAGCTAGGATTCTGAGCTCATACCCACCAAACAACAAAATTGGCATAGCGAGAGTCAAACAATAAATATTCAGTAATGAAATACGCATGTAATGAGTACAACTTGAAAAGTGTCGGACAGTGTTGAAAAGGGAGTGAAAACAAAATCATACATTCAGGACTTTACAAGTGCATAGTTAGAAATCTGATGACAATCATTAATAATGAGTGTTGGCCATCATATAATTCTGAATACATAGTCTATATGTACACATAAATGAATAAGAAATAGAAATCGACTACACACAGGCATCATGATCATTTTTACACAAACACAGGCGATTATGATGCGGGTAGAAGTGAGCTTGTAGAGTTCTCTTCTCTTACAATCTCCTTTAAAGGTTCAGGGTGGTACTGCTTAAGGCGGACGTGCCATGCAATACTAGTCACTGCTGAGATGGTACGGAACTGGTGAATTACGTTTCGCGGTATAAAATAAATGTCATTATCTCTGAGAGATATCCGAGCATAATGCACGCCTTCTCTCCTCAGCTGATTCAGCTTGGCATCCTCAACCCAAGTTACACACTACAATACAGTTTAGCGTGTTACTAGACACATGACTGGCTTGCGGGCACAGTGACCGACTAAGCAGACTTGTACCTTCGCAGTTAAAAAAAGATTTACAAAGTGGTGGTGCTGACAGCCTCATTTTAGTAATATCTCAGGCATGCTGGTTGACAGAGGCTGTAGAACCTTACCTTGTTCGTGTTGTGATGGATTTCATTGCTGAACGCCCACAACTGGCCATCCAACATTCTTATTGTATATAAATGACACAAACTACACTTACCTGTGAAACTGGGGGTTCATGAAGATCCAACTGTAACTTATTTACCACATCCACAAAATTCTTAGCTGAAAACGCTATAACATCCTTCACTACTCTGTCTCCTAGAGGCCTAAAAAGATTTAAACACCTGAACCAACTGCTGAAATGGACACTGTGTAGGGAAAGTTGTTGGAAAGAGCGGTCCTCAACAAGAAAGGGAAAATTGTAGTCTCATTCCCCTTATATTAAAGGGGTTAAGCCATGGCCAAAAGTGTCTTCACTTGTTTTCAGATTCTAAAACCTACCACGAACAGATGAGCTCAATACCCAGCTCAATTGGAAGCTTAGATATAGCCCTATCCATTGGGCATACTTAGAGCTCTCAGTGATGCACTTTTCAGACCGTCGAAGCAACAGAATTAACACAGAGCTGTTGGTGTTTACCTTAATTTCTCAGCTTACGCGCTGATGTCTGGAAAAATCTCTTCCAGGTGGACACTAGACTTGTAGTTACACCAGTATGAATAGAAAAAATGTGCAACAACAATGCACTCCTTATAACTACAGTTATCTCTGATATTACATTCACTTTCGAGTTTTGCTCAATGTTAGGAGGCAGTAAGCATCATTAGCTTACTACGTTTTGGGCTGTAGTTATTCGAGTGACCAATATTAGCTTTGTGGAAAAAGACCACTCGCCATCGCTGAAAAATATGCAGAGTTGTCTCTCTTTAAGAGTGGGAACACAACTCTGAAAGTAGGCATTTCATGTTTGGCAAAATTCTGCATTCCCTATATACAATATACTAGTGATTTAAAGTAACTCATATCCACTCTGTACAGTTATGCTTCATCAGATACTCACTTTTGGCTGCAATGTATAGCTTTTAGAATAGCAGCTGCAGCTGTAGTTTGTCGATCAAATCCCTGACCGATGTGATCAGCATGAGCCTTGGTGCGATCTTCGACGAATGTCTCACGTGGCTCCGAGGACCGTGGTACAAAAAGCTGCAGATTTCTGAGCTCATTATTTATGGCCCGCCTGAAACAAGTAAAACCGAAGATCAAACCAAGACAGTACAATCTGCCAATTTTCTGAATGATGCCGTCAAACTCCGCATAGAATAGAGCTTCATACATTGGAGGTTGATTTTTTGTGAGGGCTGTAAAGTTAGATGGTCCATTCTTCCATTTTGCACGATTCACGTTGGAGCTGGGTCGTAAAAAACACCAACGCCTTTGTGTAGTCTGCACAGAAACCTTAGGGGTTTCCAGCTTGATTCGGATGTATCGAATCGACCACCGTGGGGTTGCCAAGTCAGGCTGAAGGCTCTGGTGCTGCTAGAACTCTGTCTGTGTGTGTGCGTGTGTGAACAAACTTTGCATTGGGTTCTTTGAAACTCAGAGAACTTACCCTCGCTGTCGTTTGAAGGGGGAGTTAGAGATATCTGCAGTAGGCACAACCTGCTCGCCAGGTCGGGACCAAAGAATGGGCCCATCATTACTCAGCTCGCGATTCATGCCATGACAAACGGCCATGGAACCCCATGGCATAGAGATATTTAAGAAAGGATCCTTTTCCAGTATATCTAACACGTCACATAAATATCCCCCAACCTACAGATATACATACAATGATATAGAGTGTTAGTATCAGGTGTGTAGTGTCCTTGTAGACAGACATTTTGTGAAGACCAAATATTGAGTGTGAAGCCGAGCTTGCTGTAACAACAATTTAACCTACCTCTTCTTGCGCGAGTCCTACTAAGCTCAGCTGGAGCAAGGGTCCAGCGCGATATGTCCCACAACTATATGTTTTATAGATTTTTTCCTTAACGTCAGTCATTGTCATGGTCTCTATATCCGATTTGCCGAGTCCTCCCATCTTGGCTGTCATTCGGGGATGCTTCTCCGCAAGGTAATCAATAAAGTCTGGCATGGGTTTGGCCGCTCCGTGTACAATAGCCATAACAAAATGAGCTGCTGCGTTGGCGTCTTCGCCCATCGCCAGTCTCATGAACTCATTGGCAAACTGAGAATGCTTCTCCACGGGAAGTTTGTCAATTTCTTGCTGATAGGCATGAAGAACAAGAGCTCCCCCATTCACATGACACTCCACATGCATGAGGTGAGCAAACTCTCCTCGGATTTCCTTGCAGATTTTAGCTTTGATGTAGTGATATTCAGTGATGTATGGTTCCTCATACTCAGCGGGTTGCTCCTCCTGGGTTTGATAGGGGGCAGGCTCATCAACGCATTCAGTGGATTTCTCAATGGGTGTGTGCTCACGCTTGGCTTTTTCCACCTCTTTGGTCGTCAGATTTTGTGTTCCATACAATGTTGTGATGGTGGGTTTTGGTGTGCCTGGGGTTCCTGGGGTTGGGGGCTGTGGGGGTTCTTTCTTGGGAGTTTTCTTCACCTTGTATTTTGACTTTTTCTGGAGCTTATCGCCTGATTTGCGTGACAATTTGGCTTCATTTCTCAACATGAAGTTGGAAATGTGAAACTTTTTGGGTTTATTGAGATTCAACACAGCGCTCTGATGAGAACTGTCCGCATTCATCACCAATGTCGGCAACGGATTCTCTTCTGATTTCCTTTCAGTTTTGGGTATGCCGTTATAGTTTACTGCCTGACTGTCTTGAAGTTGAGTAGGTGGCTCAATAGTTAAGCTTGGGCTTTGTTTGTCATCTCTGTGTTTATCGTGACGTTTCTCCTTGTGTTTGTCATGATGCTTTTCCTTTTTGTGGCTTTTATTCTTATGTCGCTTTTCTTCCTTCCGTGACTTTCTTGGTTGATGATTATCGTTCTCAGCATTGGTCCGCTTGCGACTGATTTCGGGATCTTTTGCGGCACCTTAATGACAAAAGGTAAATAAACATTAATTGACAGATAGGCATTCATCCTGCCAGAGCTGAATGAATTCATTCACACGCTACCCATTTAGACTATGGTCTCGACACAGGTTACAGTGCAGATTAATTCAATATTGTGGCCATCCAGGAGATATACCTTGGGAACTGAGAGATAAAAAGCCACAACCGGGTAGGATGCCTGGTCCTTAGGCATGAATTCATAGAAACAGCGAGCTATAACGTGTTAACACTTATTGTCATATTCCGCTGTCTACCCATAGGCATGAAATACCTATTTATTAGTTGTTTAGGACTAACAAATGCCTACAAAATACAGCTCAAAGGGAAACCTTAATAACTCACTCGAAGTGGTTCGACATAATTGTGTTTCACTTCTTATTGTAATCTTCGATTTCCAAAAACTAAGACAGACAGCTAAAATAATGCAATTCCGCATGGGGGTACAACTCCATATATGCTCATCGCCAATGAAGATTGCATGGCCTTATGAGTCGCTATCCATTCAAGAAATACATGGAGAGCAAATCTAACCCCAGAACCAAATCAACAAGAGGAAAATGACAGTAAAGATATTTTAGCATGCAATACATAACTAAACAGCCTACCTGATAGGGTACTACGAGGTTCGTCTCCTACTTCGGATGTCTCACCATTTGGCACAACTGCGGGGCTTGAAATATTTATTTTCAGTGAATCTACCTCAAGCGTAGCCTCACAACTGACAATGTCCTCATCAGGTGGCTGGGTTTTATCGACGGATTCTGATTGTGTGAATTGCAGGATTGTAGTTTCTTCTTCAACGGATTGATTATCCAGATCAACCAGGCTTGTACTAGGCAAATGACTGGAACCGCTGGACGGTACCAAACCAGAGTCAGGAGACATTATCTCGGCAGAAAATTTGATGGCTTCACAGGAATTATTTGCTGTAGTGTCCGCTGCATGAGAGTTTACTTTGTTTCTATCAGATTTATCCTCTCGTTTCTTAGATTTGTGTGATTTGTGCTTCCGTTCATCAGAGTGCTTTTTATGTTTCTTATGACTTTTATGCTTGTGAGACTTTGACGGCTCTTTGGTAGATGAGGCAGCCTCTGGGCGGAGTTTAGCTCCATTATAGTCCATGAGAATGGTAGTCGCTGAGACATCATTCATTAAGCCGGTTGATGAGGTTTGAGCTGGAGACAGTGATGGATTTACTTTTGATACTGAGAAGATCTCAGCATCGGTCACCCCAGGCGCAGGCCCAGGATCGTGATTTTGTACCATCAGTGTGAATATATCTACAGTCAGATAATCGGTGATGTTCATTAGCGAGAAGAAATTTTACGTTCTTAATAGCACTTTGGCGATTAAAAAAACAGACAAGAACCTGCTTAAAAGCACGCGACAAAGTTAAGGTAAGACCATCACCAGTTCCTAACTTTACTGAGTAGCCAGTCTTGTGGAAGAAAACTGGTAGAAAATTGACAGAGCAGCATCGACAATACAAACTTTTTGTAAGCGAGCAACCGAAATAAGACTTCATTATGTCTTAACAATCTGCTTCGATTCACCATCACGGTATTGTCCTAGTTGAATAAACAGTAAGTGCACTGTATAGACAAGTCTTAAAAGTTATGGTTCATAAATATTGTGCAACTTATTAGGTTTGCAGACTACTGGGTCTACAATGACTGGTAATATTAATTCAGTTTTTATACACCTTTGGTTTTACTAACCAAGTAGTAGTAGACCAATTTTGAATATTAAAAATAAAAGTAGTGGTTACTGCTGGTAGCACCAGAGCCGTAGAGCTAGTAGGCTACCACTATTACTCAGTGAGTAATACTAATACTAATAGCACTAAACTACTACTAGACTAGTAATATACCGCCACTATTAGTAGTAGAACCATCATTAATCACTTACAAGTTACAACATACAATTGACTGTCATGTCTCTGCCAGCGAGTGACAGTCCGAGTCTTTTATACATTACTACTCGTACTACTACTAGTAGTACTAGTAATAAACGCATACTGATAGTCATATTGACAGTGACTGATGGAGTGAGTGCTCAGTGCATGATAATAATAAATAGCAACAGTAACATTGACCCTCATTCTGTCAGTGTCACTGACTGGGTGGGGGTCACTGAGTGACTCTACCCAACAACTGGGCAAGCTCGGGTACTCGACAGTCGATTGGGTAGCACTAGTCCTAGACTAGAGGCTAGACTAGTCTAGTGACTAGAGTAGAGAAGAAGAAAGAAATGTGTCCTTTGGACTTTGGTTTGCGTGGCTTTAGATTTAGAGTTAGATTAGTCTATTTCAGCTATTTCAGTTTCTATTACATTTACAGTAACACGAATCATTACTAATTACTTATTTGACTAAGTTCACTAACGTAACTAAGTTACCTAATAGTTAGTTAGGTAAAAACTAATGCTAGCGAGTAAGGTAACGGTTAATAACCAACCTAACTCACAACACAACAACTCATTTAGTTACTGATTTAGTCATTACTATTACTATTACTATTAGATTTAGACATTACTTGACTGACGTGACTGACGGTGAGTGTGAGTCACACTCCCTGTCAGTCACACTGTGAGTGTGACTGTCACTGTGAGTGTCAGTGTGACTCACTCATCACTCACTGACTGTGAGTGTGACACTAGACTGAGTCTGACTACTGAGGAGTGAGGTGAGGGTGTTGTGTACTCACGTGAGAGATATTCCAACCACCCAGCGGTTGGAGACCAGATAGTTTTTTTCTCTGCAGTTTTTTGATATACAACTCCGACTCGATTTCTCCCGATTGCTCTTGAGATCACAGTGAAACGAAAGGAAAGTGCTTCGGTTCAAGATCAAGTTGGAAATTCCGTACGAACGGCTGCCATGTTGTTTTCTGAAACCTGCCGCCGATGACGCAATGCAAAGGCTTCTTTATAACAAATCACATTCAATAAAACCGTTTATTTTAAATAACGTGATCGATAAGATTTATTCATTTACTAATTACGATTATATGTATTTTAATTGTACAACGCGATGTTTTTGCGGCCGTAGCCGTTGCCATTCGCCTGAATTCGACTTTTGGGATCTAGCGAGGGCCATAGGCAATCAAATCAGCTACCAGTAATTGTGTCTTGCATCACATACTGGCCATACCCTTAATCGGATCAAACACTGCTGGCGTTTGTTGCCGAGTCGTCGCGTTCTGCCATTTTAGTTTTACTGTTGGAGCGGAAGATCGATAGCCAGCCACGGATTTGGATCTGTCATCTCCAAGTTTGCTCAGCATAGTAGGTGATTTGCTACCGAGTTAGCGCTATGAAGCTCGCCCACATTCATGTTGATCACTCGCTCATTCCTTCTGCAAGCGACATCATTACAGAAAACACCAACGAGACTGTGAAATGGGGCTGGCAACGGAAACTGTTGACGTTGTGTTGAACAATGTTTGACGATGGCCGAAGCTCAAATTTGTTCGTAATAGAAATCGTTGCTAGCACGACGTCAGTGGTCTTTTCATTTCCTCTACGCCCTAGACTAGCTCTGTCGCCTGCAAGTACCGACTTACAAGTCATATGATTAGTCTTTTAGTGAATTATCAATTAGTATCTACATTTACTATTTAGTTAAGTTACTTATTATTAGTAGTTCAATCGCGATATTATAATATTAATCATGATCATTGATGAAACTCAAACTTGTTATTCACTTATTGGCGTAGAACTCCAACGCTACCTTCACCTTGGCCTGGGCTTGGGTTGTCTATTTATTTAACTTAAGTATTTTATTTATATTTATAAGCAGTCGTTCGCCATCTCGACTAGCTAGTAGCTTGACCCAGCACTAGTTATCAACTATGTCCTGGCTTGTGGTCCTAGTTTCAGATTCAGTACCAACACTCTACATCTACGGACACCAGCCATCTCACTAATACTAGTAACAGTCTCACAATTTTCGAAATGAATATCCCATGATCACGATATTCCCAATGCCAAACCTCTGCTTGAGTTTACTGTTGGACTTGATCGACACGACTGCTCGGTAAAATGAGTAATAACAAAAAACAAATTACGTTGACTTACTGAATCTCTCTGCTTTCTGAGCGACTTGCTTTGGTTTACTAGATGCTAAGTGAGGTATTAGTTACAACATAATTCAACAACGTCAAAGGTAATTGTCCCATTATGAGTAGTATAGATAAAGCAGTGGAGTATAGGTATCTGATGATAACTTACATTTTAACTTATGATGATAACAATGAGAATGCATTGATGTTACTAACTGGGTAGTGATCACCATGAATCAAATCATCGAAACAGTAGCAATGAACTACCTGAACCCCCTCCCTGTCTTGTGACGAAGGCAATAGGTTGTCTGCCCATCAATATGAATAATCCGTACTCTTTGCTACTCCTCTGTTTTACAAGCAGACGACAAAAGAACCAGACAAGATTCACAGTGTCAAGACCGGATTAAATCAGCAGCTAATAAAACCATTGCCCATGGCTTGGAGAGCCACAGTCTAATAACAGAAAGCATTCTTTGATCCAACAGTCATTCATCTTCCAGGTTCTCTGACTGAGATGCTGTGCACTTGATTTGGTTAAGGCACATAGTGATCTTTTCTCATGATGATTAAGTCTGTTGTGTCGCTTCCACCATCATCTGCCCTAAAGGTGAGATATAACCTAGACAAAAATCATGGTTTATCATAGCTTCATTCAAGGAGACTGTGACATCATATCCAACCTACAGTTGTGTTAGTATCATGTTTTTGTATCCTTTAGCGAGGTGATAAGAAATCAAAGAAGACTAGTTCTCCGGACTTGGAGCAAAATGGACACACGAAAAGTGAGTATTTTCGTGTTGTAATACAAATGCATAATCTTTGTCAATGTCAATCATCGATTTCACGTCGAATAAAAGTAGCAGACAGTACACTATTGAAGCGAGTTGACAACAATTCTATAATGACATAGTATGAATTGATGGCTTCCATTCTTTGCTGTGCCTGACGCACCGTCCGATACTATAGATTATTTCCCGTCATTCCGATCCATTGGACTGTGAGCCAGCAGCATCAGCGCATTGTGTGACTGGTGTTATGTTTGGTATTGTTTCTCATGGTGCTTATCCATTCATTGCCACGTGTATTACTTCTCTAGCACAGGTTCCAGGAATACTGAACAAATGACAGTGAGCTGATGTAAAACCTAAAGGTTTTTAATGTTGTTCTTACATATAATGATTGAGTCAGATTCAGTTTAACTCTACATCACTTGAATACTGCTACTAACCCCCTGTTTGCTTTGACCTCATGGGTGAAAGGGCCGGACAGTGTTTGTCCCATGGGGCGCAGCAGCGATTGTCCATATGAGTAGGCACTCTGTCCTGTCTTCAACCCTTCTCTTTATTTGCTTGACAACTTTCACCGCATGCACATTCACTGTTTACGGCTGGGCTGATGGGTGTTTGTAGCTTGCCAGTTTGCTCAACTGTACTGATTATTACCTTCTTATTCTATCACCACCCTCTGACCCCTGTAGCTGCTCATATGGACATATCTGTCCCTCTGGGCAGTACGTTTTATCTGAATAATTAAAATATATTCCCGATTGGTAGGACAAGAAAAATGTCCTGGCTTTTTTCCAAATTGAAAAGTGACCGGTTTTGAAGCTGAATAAGTTACCTGGAACCAGACATGGGTATCAAACACTGGACGGTTTAGCTCACTGGTATGGCGGTAGTTTCGCTAGTGCTTCTTTGCGCGAGGGTGGCTAGTATAGATTGCAGCTGCCTGTACCACTGCACGGTTCACAACACTCAAATCACATCTTTGTTGTTCGTGTCCTGTTTTTTAAGATTGACAATCATGACCAACTTGGTAGGGATGTAGGGCCCGTTGTAATCCCAGACCAACCGTAGTATATTTTGTCAAGACCAGTCATGTCCCGAACTCCCCAAGGAATGGAGTTAATTGAGTTAGCTTTGCTTAATGTTGTACTGAGGGTTAGTATCATTGCACCTCCATCGTTGAAATGCATTGGTACTAAAAGACCATGTTTAATTTTGACAGATTCTTGGTGAGTGTGTCACTACAGGTTAATTGCTAGTTGCCCCAGGTCTTATTGTTTGCTATAACTTTAATGTTTCAACTGCCTGCTTAACATCTATAACCTGTGTGTTTGTTCTGTCTTGCACCATGCTAGTCTGGTCAGGTGTTCCCACAATTTCGAACTGCTCACACTTCTGATTGCAAAGGTAAAGATTGAAGGATTATCTCTCTCACACCTGACCCAAGATTTGTGTGCTGCCACCCGCACGTACCCTCTGGTAAGGGCTTACTGTGACGGGTTGATGACAGCTGGAGCAAAGCTGGGCTGCCCTTCCCTACTGCCAATACCTAGTGCTTTTGATTTGCAATGGCTGTGCGGGCTAATTTTACCTAGTGAATGTGCGCGAATGTGTGTGACTGATCCCACTCAGTACGGCTTCTGCACGACTGGCATGCAAATCTACTCTCTTGCTGGCTGGAGTCTCAGCTCCTATCCACTCTCATGATTAAGCAGATTCTTTGTTAGAACAGAATAATTAACATTGGTGTTACAAGTTGGTCAGAGTGATGTCAATGCGCCCCATATTCCTTTTCCAGATATATTTAGGTCATTCTCAAGTAAGTTTCCAACGCTTAGCTAATCACATTGGTAATTGTCACTGAATGAATGCATTCAATGTAGATTATTGCGCTCTGGGCAGCAACCGTGTAGTGTGGTGGTGATTTCACCCTGTAGTGACTAGTCAACCGAGCTGTTGAAGTTTAATGTCTAATGTGCCAAATATTCTGTCCTTTTTGTATCCTAACTGTGAGTGGTAATCCGCAATATTTTTCTAGATGTTCACTCTTTCTGAGCTAGCATGCCAAGTTTCACTGAGCGTCACCGCTTTCTATATCGAACTTATCGAATTCTTAGACTTGATTTTTAATCCTATCCAGCCAGTCCATGTGTATTATAATTACTGTTCTGGTAGGCTGACAACCATCTATCAGGTAAATGTGGTGTGTGGTCTGTACTGTGTACCAAATTACGACTCATCTTAGCAGTCAAGTGCCAGGGTATTGTTTATTTTACTCCAGTGCTCTCAGACCCGTTATAATTGAGATTAGACATTGTTCTCGATTTATTGCTACAGCTCACTTTTGTTTTTCACAGTTAGATTACATCGCCTTTCTCTGGTCCACCCGCTATGGTGCGTTTGCAGCCCCATGCATGCTGTCTCTGCCCAATTAGCCTAATTGCTGTCTGGCATGCCCACCATATCCACAATAGCACATTGGCTTAGTTCTCACTAACCTGGTGGTCTGTGATTGCATGCGGTCCAAAGTGTATAACAAGATCAGTCTTGTTGACCTGTTTTAGCCGACAATTCTTGTGTGAATTTTAGTGAGTTCACCTTTACCCGTGTAATGCACAGAATTTGCCTTTTTGCTCTATTGTGTTTGTTGTTTCCGCTTCGAGTTTGTGTGTTTCACCAGCGTCATAAGTCGAGCCTCACCTTATACATTGTAAGAGTACACTAATCGCGCGCATTCTCTCCTAAAGGTCATTGAGCCAGCACCAACTTGAGCTGAAGCTCACGGTAAACTAAATTGCCTTGCTGTTTCTCACTACCATTCATGCTGCGGTGTTATGTACATGGCTAGTTAACTCCCGCTCCGATTGCAACTCCTATCAACAATCTCATCTCCTTTCAATTGTTCTACCCTATGTGTGTGGTGTTAGTTGTAGAAGCCTATGTTATGCCTCAGATTAATTCAAGCAGGGTTGGCAGAATGACCTACTAACTCAACTTGGAACAGTCTTTCCTATTTCACCTCTCAATTTGAAATATCCTCCAAATGCTAACCAAGAGTATTCAGGTTACTAGCCTGATTGAGAAAACTGGTGAGGTTAATTTGGTTTGTAAGCCATATTAGCCACCCTGTTGCTCTTCACACTGAACCTGCTACTAACCCGCAACTTACCACTGGGGCACCTACCTAGAATTTAACTGTTGTGTGCACAGTTTGTTTTATATGGCGTATCCCGTGCCCTTCATCTCTATTTTCAGCAGGTCTTCGTCAGAGCATGGATTGGAGGACGGGTATAAGTCTAGATGAGCACAGTGGATTGGCTGACTGCTTTCCCACCCTCACAAGCTATAAATCCATTTTCAACAGGAATTATAGTCGCTGTTACGACACTAGGCTCACGACTCTTTTCTTCTACAGATGATTCAAGCGGTGTCACAAATGCTATACGGATATCTGATGCCGAAGACGATGATATTGCCGTAGTACGGCCAGCTGACTGTTCCAAGACCGTAAGTTTCATGTCGGTTATATCCTAGCACGTGTTTCGATAGATATCCAGACTTGTTGCCTTCTAAATTTGAATAGAACCCTTGTCTCTGTTTTCAGGGAACTGGCAAGCTTTCACCAGCCGAAAAACAAGACAATCAGACTGGAAAGAATAATTTGTTGTGAGTATATCCACTTAATATCTGCATGACCTCGCATTTCCACGGATTTGGTGTAAGCTTGTACCGTTAACAGGCGCTGCGGTCCAAACGAAAGTCAAAGAGTTTTACATTCCGAGTCTGTGTAATCGTATCAAGGTGTGGACATATTAGTATTATTGATATCAGTATGTGTGTATTTTCAGAACCCTTCTAACCAGAGTAAGTACCTGTCCTACTGGAACATACTGCATTGGTGTAGTTGAGAGCATTCTAGTTTGATAACAAAATGTTTTATAATCTACTTTTGTGCTTGCCGTACTATCCGTTTAAGAATGATACCCTCGAATTGAATAAATCCTCGCAGCGATGATTCCAAGTGTGCACCGACCATATTTAAGACGATCGAACGGCAGAGGCCTTTTTACGTATATAGTCTCTCCTTCATTAGACTTATGGTTCACCGGCACACCTTCTCTCCCTGTCGCTCTCTCCTCACAAAACTAGTGAGTGTGCTCTGCTTTTACGGGCTGGCTCCGTGCCCAGTGTTGCTGTTTCAATTAGTTTCATCTTGTCGTTCTTTATTTCACAGGAGGACGTCGCCAGCTGATAAAAACCCTGTTGAAGAGTCTCCAGCTGAAGAGCAAAAACCTGCGCAGAAGAACGGTAGTGAGAAGGCAGAGCAAACACAGTCTGATCTCCTGCGTCCTGCTACTAATCTCGCTGGTGATGTGGAGACTAATCCTGGTCCGGAAGCAGCTCCTTTAGCTGTTATTCCTGCTGTTAGCACCAATAAGCTTGTGACCCCTGGTCAAGAAAACAAGGTCGTGCCTGAGTTGAATGCAGAATCAGTCGTTCCAGCTGACTCGCACAGGAAAAGACGACAACGGAAACATAAACATAGGAAAAGTCATGAGCCCGTTGACAAACCCAACACTGATAAAGGCACCACTGACGGAGAGGTGCCGGCTTCACCTGACCATCCGCCACCGGATGTCTCAGGAGAATCAGCAACAAAGTCTGGTCGTCATCCAAAGCGACACAGAAAATCCCATTCCAACTCGAAAAAGAAACCTAACCCGAACCAACCGGAGAAGGCGTCCAACTCGACCGTATCACCAGGTAAAAAAATCAAGCTAACGCACCCCAATGAAGAGAAGCAGGCTTCACCTGATGACCCGACGAAAATCAAGATCGAGTTCAAGTCACAAGGCCTTGCCAAAGGGAAACCAGGGACCTCAAAGTCCAAGTGGGATACGAGCAGTGAGGATGAGGATACTAGTCGGAAGGGTGCCATCTCGTATCATTTCTCAGACGATGACAAGCCAACCAAGAATCCCATAAAGCCTGAATCATCGTTTGGTAAGATGGCACCGGCTCAACCAAAGGTCGGTGAGAAAGCAGCCGCTGGAGTGCCCGTTAACAAGGTTCCACAGGCTAATGGAAATGGCGCCGCCAGCGTTGATGCTGCAGCAAAACCAGCGGAGCGACCTTCTGCCGAGCGCCAACGCTCCTATTCCGGATCATCTCGATCTCGGTCACGGAGTGGGTCTCGTAGCAGGAGTCGGTCTTATTCTAGTGACGAGAGTTATAACAGTCGGGGCAGACGACGACGCAGGCGTGGTAGATCATACACTAGATCGTACACGAGAAGCCGCAGCAGGTCTTACTCAACAGACTCGCGGTCTTACTCCCGATCGTACAGCAGGTCCAGTCGGTCCAGTAGTCGTAGTCGATCTCGGAGCAGGTATAGATCGTACTCGCGTAGCTATTCCAGTTCTAGTTACTACAGTTCTAGATCGCGTTCTCGATCTCCTCGGTACACGCGTGCAAAGTATACGTCTCGGGCGTTCAATATGGGCAAGCGTGGTCGGCCGTACAACAAAAAGAATAAGAACAAACAACCCTACAAACCCCCGCAGAATCCTCAACAAAATGCAAATATCCAAAAGCAACAAGAGACTGGTATGACAAAAGCTCAAGAGATGATAATGAGGCTGAAAGCGCAAAAGAAGGAGTCTCAGGAACAGGAGGAGCGGGCCAAGGCAGCTATAGCAGCAGCGGCTTCATCAGCCGGCATCACTTTGCCTGCTTCCGCCAAGTTCACTCAGGCTACCTCTCATATGGGTGTGGTCACCACTGTTAGCACTGCTGGTAAGTTCAATTTCAAAATCTTATCTCAAAAGTTTCAGTCAGTTTTTTAGTTTTCCGCTGTGCCCCGTCTCCCATGACTGCTGTAGTGTCCACCTAAATAATCTCGTACAATATTGGAGATTGTTTCAGATGAGCAGTTTGTATTGATTTTGTATAGGTAAGTCATGGGAGTGAAAACCTCACAGCAGCTGCGCTCAAATTGGCCTTTGTTACACTAATCCACTGGCTGATTACCTCAAGTCCTTGGCTATAGGTACAACATGTATTGTAGAAACTACAGCTATGGCACATTTGATTCTCATTAGGTGACTGTCGGTTATCCAATCTTCTAGTATACTGTTCTATCGTTGTTGATTCTTTCATGCTTGCACGCATGTGCTACCATTGTTGCCGTCACTACTCCGTATTGCAGGCTCCAGGTTCGGTATTTTGTGATTTCCCCCTTTTGCAAACCTATAATTATTGTGCTAGCTAACGTATGCATGACACTCAGTGTAGGTACGCGGCAGCCAGTTTGATGCACAAGTCACGAGTGTCTAACCAGTAAGCTTTGTTCTTGAACCCTTTGCTCTCCCTTCTCAGGAGCATCGAGTCATAGCACAACCATCACATCACCACAGCAGCACATTGCTCCCGTGGTCGGTCTTACGGGATTACCCGGAACGGATCTTGTTGCCAACACCTATATAGAAGCCAGTCAGCTTGCCAATGCACCACTCTTTGTACCTAGATCAATTCAACCCAAGGAGTTTATTGGTAAGTTATTGCCCATACCAGATTTATATCTTAAA
>Ga0224501_10001707_pt1 | contig 17087 bp, 15 predicted proteins | sample SF_Oct11_sed_USG_4_FD_169105 | JGI IMG/M metagenome (GOLD analysis project Ga0224501, IMG submission 169105) | Sediment microbial communities from San Francisco Bay, California, United States - SF_Oct11_sed_USGS_8_1 | ecosystem: Environmental > Aquatic > Marine > Sediment | place: USA... | reverse complement strand
GCGGGAAGCGGGCCCCAAGATGAGTTCTCACTAGATCTTTAAGATCTCTGTAGGTTCGTCGAAGACTACGACGTTGATAGGCTGGGTGTTGAAGTGCAGTAATGTATGAAGCTAACCAGTACTAATTAACCGTGAGGCTTGACCATATAACCCCAAGCAGTTTGCTAAGCAACGCTTCGGATATATGTTATGTGTAACACGAGAGTGTAAAAGCAATAACTTTATTTGGCTTTCCAGTTTCGGATGTTTTGTAGAAGTTTTACAAAATGCCCAACCAGTTTGTCTGGCGGCAATAGCAAGTTGGAACCACCTGATCCCATCTCGAACTCAGAAGTGAAACAGCTTAGCGCCGATGGTAGTGTGGGGCCTCCCCATGTGAGAGTAGGACACCGCCAGGCTTTAAATACGAATACCCAGTCAGTAATGGCTGGGTATTTTTTTTGCCTGAGATTTATTATATCTATATTTCTGCCTTTTGATTAATTAGTCAAAATTGGCGCAATATATTTATCTAGATGGACTCAAGGACGCGAGTTTTTGTTAACATCATTGCCCATGATTAATTATCCTTCAATCGATCCAGTTGCCCTAAGTTTAGGTTCGCTAAAAATACATTGGTATGGTCTGATGTATCTGGTCGGTTTTGTGGCAGCCTGGCGGCTGGGTGTTTACCGAATCAAAAATAGTCATTCTGACTGGACAGTTAAACAGGTTGAAGATCTTATCTTTTATGGTGCACTGGGAGTGATACTTGGAGGACGCATCGGTTACACGCTATTCTATAATTTCTCCAGTTTTATTGATGAGCCTATTTCTATTTTTTATATCTGGAAAGGTGGTATGTCATTTCATGGTGGGCTGATTGGCGTCATTGCCGCCTTCTTTCTCTTTGCTCACAATAATAAAAAAACCTTTTTCCAAGTATCTGATTTTATGGCACCGATGGTACCAATTGGTCTTGGTGCAGGCCGTATTGGTAATTTTATTAATAAGGAACTAATTGGTAGGCCAATGGAATCTATTATGCCGTGGGCGATGGATTATGGTGATCACATTGCACGGCACCCCTCATCACTTTATCAGGCAATTTCCGAAGGCCTATTGTTATTTATTATTGTCTGGATTTACTCATCTAAGCCAAGGCCGCAGATGGCGGTATCCGGTATTTTTGTCGCCTGTTATGGTGCGTTCAGGTTTTGCACAGAATTATTCCGTGCGCCGGATGCTCATATTGGCTTCATCGCCTTTGACTGGTTGACTATGGGGCAGTTATTATCGCTGCCGATGATCATGATAGGTATATTTGTTTACCTTATTGCAATCAAAAATAAACAGGAATCTAAATAACAATGAAGCAGTACCTTGATCTGTGCCAACGGATTATCGATGAAGGGCACTGGATAGAAAACGAACGCACCGGCAAGCGTTGCCTGACGGTGATCAATGCTGATCTGACATACAATGTTGCTGATAATGAATTCCCGCTGGTCACGACCCGTAAAAGCTACTGGAAATCTGCGATTGCGGAATTGATTGGCTACCTGCGCGGATACAGTAATGCGGCAGACTTCCGTAAGCTAGGCACAAAAACCTGGGATGCCAATGCCAATGAAAATAAAGCCTGGTTGAACAATCCGCATCGAAAAGGTGAGGATGATATGGGTCGTGTTTATGGTGTCCAGGGCCGAAGCTGGCAGAGACCAGATGGCGGTAGTGTCGACCAGCTAAAAAAAATTGTTGATAACCTGTCGAATGGTATTGATGATCGTGGAGAGATTCTGAGTTTTTATAACCCTGGTGAATTCCACATGGGCTGTCTTCGTCCCTGTATGCACACCCATACCTTTTCATTACTTGGTGATAACCTTTACTTAACATCTTATCAGCGCTCATGTGATGTGCCACTGGGTCAGAATTTTAATCAGGTGCAGGTCTTTGCATTGCTAAAACTGATGGCCCAGATTACTGGCAATAAGCCTGGGCTGGCTTATCACAAGATGGTTAATGCGCATATCTATGAAGACCAGTTAGAACTAATGCGTGATGTGCAGCTAAAGCGTAAGCCATTTCCAGCACCCGAGTTACATATCAATCCAGATATAAAGTCATTAAAAGATTTAGAGACATGGGTAACGATGGATGATTTCGAGGTTACTGGTTACCAGTGTCATGAGCCAATTGCGTACCCATTTTCAGTGTAGATAACCGTATGATACTTTCCCTGATTGCAGCCATGGATAAGAATCGACTGATTGGTAAGGATAATTATCTGCCATGGTATTTACCGGCAGATTTGCAGCACTTCAAATCGATAACCATGACTAAGCCGATTTTAATGGGGCGTAAGACTTACGACTCGATTGGTCGTCCCTTACCAGGACGGCAGAATATTGTGCTGACCCGTGGAGATATTGAAATCGAAGGTGTTAGCGTAGTGAATTCAATCGAGCAGGCAATGGCCGTTGCTGGTAATGCCGAGGAAGTGATGGTGATCGGTGGTAGCTCAGTTTACGAGCTAGTGATGCCAGAAGTACAACGTATGTATCTAAGTTTCATCGATGGTGAATTTGAAGGTGATGCATGGTTTCCTGAGTTTGATGAAAATGACTGGAAAATTCTTGATGAGAAAACACAGATGCCTGATGAAAAAAATGCCTACGCCTGCCGGTTTGTAACCTATCAGCGAAGGTAGCTTTAACAGGCTTCTGGCTTGCTTGCCTGAGGGCAGTGCAGGGATGTTTTTGCAAATGAACCATCATCAATACGCATGGCGGTTAGGTGTCCTCCCCATAAGCAGCCAGTATCAAGCGGATAAACATTTTTATATTCAATATCATTGGACAGAATTAAAGTCGACCAGTGGCCAAAGATAATGGCATCATTCTTTGAGGCTCGATCATCAATGCTGAACCAGGGAAGCAGGCCATCAGGTTGTGTGCCCGGCGCACATTTGTAATCGAGCAAGAGCGTGTGCTTATGGTCGCAGTATCTAAGGCGGGTAAACACATTGGTAATGTGTCGTAGGCGAGACCAGCTCGTAAGATCTTCAGACCAGTTTGCGGGCTTGTTACCGTACATGTTCTGGTAGAAGTCCACATGAATCTCACTTTGTAATACCGTTTCAACTTCTTTGGCAAGGGTACGTGCCTTGTTGATGGTCCAGTCCGGATGTATGGCAGCGTGAACCATGGAGATATTGAGGTGATGATCAATGTGCATGAGTGGCTGATGCTCTAACCAGTCCAGTAGCGACTGTCGGTCAGGAGCACCAAGTATGTCATTCAGGGTATCTTTTTTACCGGCACTATCTACTGTATAGGCGATGGCAAGCAGGTGCAGATCATGATTGCCGAGGACAACAATGGCATTTTCATCAAGTGCCTTGATAAACCGAAGCGTTTCAAGCGATTTTGGGCCACGATTAACCAGGTCACCAGTGAACCAGAGTGTGTCTCTGTCAGATTTGAAATTTATTTTGTCTAATAACTGCCTGAGTTCATCGTAGCAGCCTTGAATGTCGCCAATGGCATAAGTGGCCATTTTAATCCTTTGTTTCTATGATAATTTACGCAACTCTATCAGCCTGAACCATCCATTCGCAAGAGTAGGTTCATTATGAATGAGCTGAAGCGATGGCGTTTGACATAACAGGTCCTCAAATATGACATCTGTGCGAGTCGCGATATGGCGTGAAATTAGATTGAGTAGCTTTCGTACAGGTGCAAATTCCGCGGGTTTGAGAAATTTATCGAAGATGTAGATACTGCCACCTGGCTTTAATACCCGGGAGGCCTCAATGAGGGCCTGCTCTGGTCTGGGTACAACAGCAAGAATGAGGTGCATGATAATAAGGTCATAACTGGTGTCATCAAAAGGTAGCTGATGGCTGTCAGCGCAGATTAGATCAATGTTGAAGTTGTAACGTATAGCACGCTCTCGAGCTAGTTTTAACATCGCAGGCGTGATATCTGTGCCTGTATATATTGCATCGGTTGGTAGATAGTGCAGATCAAGGCCAGTACCTATGCCATTAATAAGGATTTTTTTGCCTGTGACATTGCCGATACGTTTAAGGCTTTTTTGTCTGGCCTGGTTCAGTGGGCGAGAAACAAGTAAATCGTAAAATGGTGCAAGCAGGGTATAGCTATGCTTTAAGGCCATTATTGATTAGTGGAGTATATTGGGTACGGCTAGCCTGAAATGCGGAATGATCGCTTCGAAAGTCTCACCAGAATCGGTAACCATCTGGTAGCTGCCACGCATAGTGCCTACGGGAGTATTCATAAATGTGCCCGATGTGTACTGGTAGTTTTTGCCGGGTTCGATATGTGGCTGTTCACCAATCACGCCCTCACCTTTTACTTCCTGAACCTGTCCATCACCATCGGTGATAATCCAGTGGCGAGTAAGCAGACGGGCAGGCATGTCACCGTCATTACGAATAGTGACCGTATAAGAGAATACATAGTGATCATTAAGTGGATCAGATTGCTCCGCAATGTATGCGGGAGTAATTTCCACATTAATTTTGTTAGCGGTATCTGACATGATGTGGATAGTATAGCAATGAGTAAAATAGCTGGTGCAGGCAGCCGATGAATGGCATAAATTTTAAGATAGCTGAGCGTATAAATGCAAAAAACTATCAATGCTCAGTTCCTCTGCACGAACGGCAGGATCAATATTTGCAGCAATAATTTGCTCACTGGTGAGAAGGTTTTTTAAGTTGTTTTTCAGGGTTTTTCTTTTCTGTGTAAAGGCCTGTCGAATTAAATCTTCGTATAATTTGTGGTCTTTAATTCTGTAGCTATATGTGTCGTTTGGAACCAGACGCAATATGGCAGACTCAACTTTTGGAGCCGGGCTAAATGCATGTGGAGGCACGAGAAAAAGGGGTGTTACTTTAAAATAAGATTGTATCATTACAGACAGGCGCCCGTATGTTTTGTTGCCAGGCTGTGCCGCGATTCGATCGACGACTTCTTTTTGTAACATGAAATGCATGTCCTGAATGTCGTCTCTGCTGTTTAGCAGTAGAAATAAAACAGGTGTTGAAATGTTGTAGGGCAAGTTGCCGACAACACGCAATTTTTTCTGTGTCGCAGTGCTTTTCCTGAAAGTAGAAAAATCAAATTTGAGTACATCCATTTCATGAACTACAGGCGTACCCTGATCTCTGCAATTGAAAAGAAGTTTTGGGATAACATCTCGGTCAAGCTCGATAACATGCAGTTCTCGGGTGCTTTGTAATAGCAGTTTGGTGATGGCACCGAGCCCCGGCCCGATCTCGATTATGCAATCGTCTTTCTCAGGGTTAATACTGTCAACAATTCGATCGATGATCATCTCATCAATAAGAAAATTTTGGCCAAATCGTTTTTTTGCCTGATGTTGCATGTTAGTGAGTACGTAGTGTGGTTGCCATAGTGATTGCGCTGAGCATGCTGCCAGTGTCAGCCCTCCCTGTACCAGCTAACTCTAGTGCTGTGCCATGGTCAACAGAGGTTCTGATGAAAGGTAAACCAAGGGTAATATTTACTGCTCGGCCAAAACCGGTATGTTTAAGTACTGGTAAGCCCTGGTCGTGGTACATGGCCAGCACAGCATCAACCTGATTGAGTGACGAAGTAGTAAAAGCGGTATCGGCAGGTACAGGATTACTAAGTTTTATGCCCTGTTTTCGGCACTGGTGAATGGCCGGCTGAATAACTTCAATCTCCTCTGTGCCGAGGTGGCCACCTTCGCCTGCATGAGGATTGAGGCCGCAAATAAGTATATTGGGCTGTCTGATGCCGCATCTGTTGATCAGGAAGTCATTCAGGGTGGATATGATGTAGATGAGTGACTCAGTGGTAATGGCATCACTAATTTCCCTGACGGGCAGGTGCGTAGTCGCCAGTGCTACACGCAAGGTCTCTGTTGCCAGCATCATGACAGGCCGGCTGTTTGATAGCTCGGCAAGAAATTCAGTGTGGCCCGTGAATGGAATGTTTGCATCATTAATTACGCCCTTGTGTACTGGGCCTGTCACAATGGCTGTAGCTCGCCTGTTTAGACAGAGCTGTGCGGCTATGTTGAGGCAGTCAAGTACATAACGGGCATTATGGATATCCAGCTGGCCTGCCTTAACGACTCTGGCCAGTGAGACAGGAATAACGTGTAGCTGGCCTGCTTGATGCTGATATAAACCAGTATTTGTATCATTAACGATGTTTAGTTTGATAATTAGCCCGAGTTGTTCAGCGCGCTGTGATAATAGCTTTGGATCAGCAACAACGAAAATCTCAGCATCAAAATGCTGCTGGGCAATTGCCAGTGTTATATCTGGGCCTATACCCGCAGGCTCGCCCGGAGTGATGACCAGACAGTGGTGTTTAGTACTCACTATTGGCCTGGTTTATCGACGTATTCAACATATGATTCATCACGAATTCTGCGTAACCACAGTAGCAGTTCCTCTTCGTACTTCCTTTTATAGATAGACTGGCGTGCCTGGGCTTCCATATTGGCCTGGGTTTTGTCCTGGGCGCGTCGGTCGAGTACCTGCAGAATATGCCAGCCAAACTGGCTACGGAATGGCGAAGATATTTCATTCTTAATCAGGCTGTCCATGGTGTCTTCGAATTCGGCTACATAGGTACCGGGGTCAGCCCAGCCCAGGTCACCACCTTTTATTTTCGATCCCGGGTCCTGTGAGTATTCATTAGCCAGTTTCGCAAAATCTGCACCCTGTTCAATACGCTGTTTAAGCTCGCCTAGAAAGCGTTGTGCCTCTTCATCACTGCGTTCACTGCTAGTGCGTAATAGAATATGCCGGGCCAGTGTCTGGGTAACGACGTTGGAATTGGTTGAGCTATTTACCAGCTTCAGAATATGGAAGCCGCTGGCGCTCTGTATAGGTGCAGCCGTCTCGTCCCTGGCAAGGACTGCAACTGCCTCGATGAATGCCTCAGGTAGCTCGTTTCCGCTACGTAGGCCGAGGTCTCCACCCTGTAAAGCATTGCGACCATCAGAGTGATTAATGGCGAGGGTTTTGAAGTCAGCACCATTCTTAATATCGTTATACAGTTGCTCGGCTTTTTCTTTTGCATTGCTGATGTCTTCAGGCGTAGCTGATTCGGGCGTTGCGATAAGTATATGTGAAATCTGATATTTGTTATAAGTGTCAGTTTTCAGGTTTTTATCAATAAATCGCTGGACCTCCTGATCTGAGATATTAATTTTACTGGCGATAACCCGCTGCTGGAGCTGTTTGGTTATCAGGTCCTCACGTGTCTGTTCACGAAAGCGTGCGAACTCGATACCATCTTTAGCCAGGGTATCTTTGAGCTGGGCTAGAGAAAGGTTGTTCGATTCGGCTATGTTTTCAATCATTCTATTCAGACTGATATCATCGATGACAATATTATGCTGTTTTGCCATCTGCAACTGGATACGGGTGACGATTAGTTTCTCCAGTACCTGTTTGGTCAGTGCCCTGATCTGTTCAGAATTGTTTCTGTTGAGTTTTAGCTGGATAATGAAATCGTTAACGCTGCTATTGAGTTCATTCTGGGAGATAACATCATCGTTAACTACGGCAATAATTTTATCAAGTGCCTGCCTGGCGAAAATATTTTGTGTTGCAAGTGTCAGGCACAAAAATGTAACGATCGAAAAAAATCGGTTGCCTGAAAAGGTAAATAGGTTCATTCAATATCCTCGTTATAACCTGGAATAGCGTATTCCAGTGTGTTACTAACCTTGTTGCCAGAGACGCTGCCCAGGCCCTTTAGTACCAGTTGTATCATAAAGGCATTGTCGTATTCTTCGTTGATTGTGTTGTAGATTAATCGTCTTTGTCCCATCAGCTGTACCGACCAGCAACAACTGTCGTAACTGATGCCGCCGATGACATCAATATCCCTATCCTCTTCCAGCGAGTAATTCCAGCGGCCAAAGGCGTTGAATTCATTATTGATAGGGAAGATAAATGATGTATCGGTCTGCCTGATTTCAGGGGTAATGCTGCGGTCACTGCGCAATCCCAGGTTAAAAATATGTTCTGAATCAGATTGGTAATGTAATAAAAAGTTTCCGCGTTCACTACGGTTCTGCTCGATGTTCCATTGTGTGCTGCTGCTCAGGCTCCAGTTGTTCAGGTTAAGCACAAGTTCAGCTATCAGATCTGACTTGTTACTATTTTCAACAGTGCCGGTAAGCGAAACGTGACGATCTTCAAAATAACGGATTTGACCGATGCTGGCACGTAGATACTCATTGCCTGTCTCCTGGCTGATCAGGCGTGTACTGAGGGCGAGTGTCAGCTGATTGGTATCACCGATGCGGTCAATACCATCAAAACGATTGTCCCTGAATAGAAGTGCGGTGCTAAAAATACTTGAACGGGTATCGAAGTTGGGCAGCAGGCTTTGATCCTGATAGGGTGTATTCAAATAGTAAATCCTGGGCTCCAGTGTCTGTATCAGGCCGCTATCGAGTTCACGCTCGAAAAAAAGACCGGCATCAAGACTACTCGTTGGCAGGTTCCTGTCTTCAATTATCTGTTCGACACCGTTACCATCTTCAACATTATATTCTGTGTGGCTGAGCTTGACGGCAGGATCAAAGAACCAGAAGGAGCCTTCGCTCAGCCAGTGTATGCCGGGCTTAATATGTAAACGAGTGCCAGTTAATACAGTGGTGTCCTCGTGGTCGAAATTGACCCATTCAGAGTCAAGCGTGAAGGCAAGACCATTATCGGTGATGGGTTGATCGCCATGAAGCTGTATTTGCGGCAGTCTTCGATAAGGGCGATTGGGACTGAGGATGGTAATGTCGAGTGTCTCGAAACTTTGAGCCAGCATCTGTGCGTGCCAGTGCCGGGTGTTGTAGCCCAGTTTAAGGTTACGAGTCAGGTGCGTTGTACTTGTAATCGACAGGTTGTTGCTGAAATCATTAAAGTAGTCGGTGTCTGAGACATCCTGAATATCGATTTCCATATTCAGGTTTGATGTAAATTGGCTGTGCTGCTTATATTGCAGCTGATACCTTTCTGTATCAGTTATCTTATCGCTATTCAAATAGGCAGCGTCAAACTGGCCTTTACTGGTTTCTGTCAGAAAACGATATTGGGTGTCCAGCTGTGTGCCGCGGCGGCCCATGATATGTGGTGCAAGAATCGCATCATGGTTGGGTGCGATATTCCAGTACCAGGGAATAACGAGTTCACCACCGCGTGAAGATGAATAGCCTATTTCCGGGACCAGTAAGCCACTACGGCGTCGGTCACCGATAGGGAACTCCATGTAAGGAATATATAAAAACGGCACTTCCATAAAGCGCAGCACGACATCATTGGCTGAACCGTATTCTTCTTCGTGATCAAGATTGATACTAGTGGCATTCAGTCGCCAGTCGGGGGCAGTGAGTGGGCAACTGGTGATCAAGGTCTGTTTTAATTCGGTACTGGATGCCTTGCTGGCAGTAATGCTTTCTGCCTTGCCGCGCATGTTGTTATTGCCAAGCTGGAATTGAATACCTTTAAATTCAACCGATTTTTCTTTTGACAGTTTTCCTGAGTCAGCATCAACCGAGAGCGTGACGGTATCGACGTGTACGTTACCTTTGATGTCGATATTTTCTGTCTCAGGTGTATAAGCGGCTTCATCGGCAGTAATGCGCAGCTCGTGTTTTTCAATAACGACATTACCGCTAAAAGTAGCGTTGCCCTTTGTGTCGGAGCGAGTCTTGTCAGCACTGATGTTGATATTATCTCGCTCAGCCTCAATAAATGAGGGCGGTGGCTGATGGCTCAAGGTGTCGTTTAATTCAGGACAGGTTTCATTGCCCTGGGCAAAGGCTGTCGTTGTCATAAACACCGAGGCAATAACCAGGGGGGCTGATTTTTTCTGGAACAGGAAAAAGTCGATATTGCCGGACACGGTGCAAATCAGGGAACAAGCAGGAATTCGAGCAGGGCCTTCTGTGCATGCAGGCGATTTTCAGCTTCGTCCCAGGCAACGCTTTGTTTACCATCGATCACATCGGCACTGACTTCCTCGCCACGGTGTGCGGGCAGGCAGTGCATGAATAGTGCGTCATTTTTGGCGAGCCGCATTAACTCTGTGTTGACCTGGTAAGGCCTGAATGCCTTGATGCGTTGCGCCTGTTCCTCTTCCTGGCCCATGCTTGCCCAGACATCAGTGACTACTAGGTCGGCATTTTCACAGGCCTTTTCGGGATCGGTAAACAGCTCGATATGCGCAGCAGTTTCATCGATAAAGGCCTGGTTGGGCTCATAACCTTCGGGACAGGTAATATTGAGTTTGAAGTCCAGCAGTTTGGCAGCATGCATATATGAATGACACATATTATTGCCATCGCCAACCCAGGTCACGGTTTTGCCCTGAATATCACCACGATGTTCGAGATAAGTTTGCATATCTGCAAGAAGCTGGCAGGGGTGCACATCATCAGTCAGGCCATTAATAACCGGTACCGAGGAGTATTTTGCAAACAGTTCAATTTTTTCGTGTTCGAAGGTGCGCACCATAATGCAGTCGGCCATGCTGGAAAGAACACGGGCGCTATCTTCAATCGGCTCGCCGCGACCAAGCTGGGTGTCACGGGGTGATAAAAACAGGGCATGTCCACCAAAGTGTGCCATGCCGGTTTCAAAAGATACCCGAGTACGGGTTGATGATTTTTCAAAAATCATCGCCAGCACTTTATTTCTCAATGGCTCATAAATCTCGCCCTTGCGATGCATGGCCTTGAGTTTAATTGCCCTGTTTAAAAGCGTTTTGAACTCACTCCGATCGAGATCAGTTAACGTTAAAAAGTGGCGTAGTGTCATGACAAACTCAGGCTGCCTTTTGCTGTAGCAGGTTAGTTACAAGCAGGGTGATCTTCTGCACAATGGTGTCTGCCTGCTCTTTACTTAGAATCAGTGGCGGTAACAGACGAATAATCGTTTCAGATTGTATGGCTATCAACAGGCCCTGTTCCAATGCCTGGCTGAATAATTCTGTGCACGGCTGCTTGAGTTCAATGCCTAACATTAAACCAAGGCCACGCACATCCCGCACACCTTCAACATGAGACAGTTCTTTTTGCAAGGCATTGAGCAAATACGCACCCATATCCCTGGCTTTATTAACCAGCTGCTCTGATTCCATGGTATTGATTACTGCCAGCCCCGCAGCGCAGGCGAGTGGGTTACCGCCGAAGGTAGAACCGTGGTTGCCAGGTTTCATTACCGATGCTGCTTTTTCAGTAGCCAGGCAGGCGCCTATCGGTACACCGTTGCCGAGTGCTTTCGCCAATGTCATCACATCGGGTTTAATTTTATTGTGCTGGAAGGCAAACCATTCACCAGTACGGCCCATGCCGGTTTGAATTTCATCAAGAATCAGTAACCAGTCTTTCTGGTCACACAACTCTCTTAGCTTGTTCAGGTAGTCAGCATCGGGAATACGCACACCACTTTCACCCTGAACAGGTTCAACCATAACTGCAACAATGTTGCTGTTATTTTTTGCAATGTTTTTGACCGCCTCGATATCGTTATATGGCGCGCGTACAAAACCCTGTACTAGCGGTTCAAAGCCAGCCTGTACCTTGCGACTACCTGTTGCAGTGAGCGTGGCCATGGTACGACCATGAAAACTGTTTTCCATAACGATGATAGTCGGCACATCAATATTTTTTTTGTGGCCATAGAGACGTGCCAGCTTGATTGCGGCTTCATTGGCTTCGGCACCTGAGTTAGAAAAGAATACGCGGTCGAGCCCGGAATGTTCACAGAGTTTATCTGCCAGCAACTGCTGATTCTTTATCTGGTAGAGGTTCGATGTGTGCAGCAGTTTGTTGGCCTGCTCGGAGATTGCTTTTGCCACAGCCGGGTGTGCATGACCCAGGCCACAAACTGCAATACCGGATAAGGCGTCCAGGTATTCCTTGCCATTGGTGTCGGTGAGTACCGCGCCTTTGCCTGATTCAAAAGTGACCGATGCGGAGGCATAGGTACTCATTATGTGTTCATTATTTGCCATATCGTTATGTCTGCGTATTCTAGAAAACTAAAAACGGTGGCCTTGGCCACCGCTAAACGCCTGATTATACTAGATCGAGTTAGATGTACAAGCGTGTTTGTCGGGCCCTGAAATGAGAAAAGGCGAGCCGCTAGCGGCTCGCCTTTTACAGTTAACTAACCGGGTTAACTTAGAATGTCAGGCCGTGGGCATAACCGACCATGCACAGCAGCATCGGAATCGATAGTGCGGTGTTGGTACGAGAAGCCAGCAGGGCGACTTTCTTCGCGGTAGCGATGGCTTCAGGGCTGTGTTGCTGTCCATCCAGACCAAGAATCTTCTTCTGGTTTGGCCATATCAGAACCCAGACATTGAACAGCATGATAGTACCCAGCCATGCGCCCAGGCCGATAACAGCCATGTCGCCAGACAGCATAAAGGCATTCCAGATACCCTGCATACCGCCACCCAGCTGTGCCAGGCCGCTCAGGCCGGTCAGCCAGGTTACCGCAGCTGCCATACGGAACCACAGCAGGGCAGTCGGGGCGACGTATTTGTTGATCGCAGCAGGGCCAGGGCCACCGCTTTCGGCTTCTGCCAGTGCCTTGCCAACACCGGGAACCTGTACGAAGTTAAAGTAGTAGAGCAGGCCGATCCAGACGACACCAGCCAGAACGTGCAGCCAGATCACCAGGCTCATACCATTAATTCCGCCGCCAAGGCCGAAAGCGACAGCCAGCGCCAGAACAAAACCAACGGCCAGTGTGCCTTTGATAGTCATTAAAGGGTTCATATTGTTTCCTCGAGGTTACAAATTTTATTGGATTTTTGCTGGCGCTAAAGATAGGACAGACGGGTGTATAATGCAACTCTAATTTACGAATAATTATCATTTAATTGAAAATACTCGGGTATTAACCCTAATTTATTCAAACGTTTATCCCAATGGATGCCAGATGGATGCGATAGCCCTCAGTATATTTGCCAACCGAATCGATGCAATTTGTGAAGAAATGGGTGTCACCCTGCAAAAGGCGGCATTCTCGCCGAATATCCGTGATCGGCTCGATTATTCCTGCGCGGTATTCGATGCCAGCGGTGAGCTCTGTGCCCAGGCTGCCCATATACCCGTACACCTTGGTAGCATGGCCTATGCCATGGCCAGCCTGGTACAGTCCATCGACTGGCAACAGGGTGACATGGTGGTGGTCAACGACCCGTTTATGGGCGGTACCCATCTACCCGATGTCACCATGATCATGCCGGTATTTGTCGAGGGTGATTTGCTTGGCTTTGTCGCTAACAGGGCACATCATGCCGATATCGGTGCGGAAACACCGGGTTCGATGCCGTTATCCAGTAGCTTGCAGCAAGAGGGTGTGGTGATCTCACCGACCAGACTGATCAAATCCGGTGAACTCAATGCCGTGCAGTGGGCCGAGTTGATGTCAGCGATGCGTAACCCGGTCGAATCGATGGGGGACTTCAATGCCCAGATTGCTGCCAACCGCCGCGGCCATAACCGCCTAATGGCGCTAATTAATAGTATGAGTATTTCAGAGTACCAGGGCGCACTAGTCGCGTTGAACAATTACGCCGAGCAACTGGCGCTGGCCAGTTTTAAAGAGATCGCCGATGGCGACTACGTGTTTAGCGATATGCTCGATGATGATGGCCTTGGCCATAGTGATATAGAAATCAGAGCAACGCTCAAGGTCAGGCAGGGCGAAGTTAGTCTTGACTTTGCTGGCACCTCACCGCAGGTCAATGGTAACGTTAACTGCCCGTTATCTGTCACCGCTGCTGCTGTTTATTATGTATTCCGCTGCATGTTGCCGGTGCAGACCCCCGCCTGCGCCGGCAGTTTCCGACCGATAAATATCAGCGCCCCTAAAGGCTGCCTGCTCAATGCCGAGTACCCGGCGGCGGTCGCAGCGGGTAATGTCGAAACCAGTACCCGCATTGTCGATGTTGTGCTCGGTGCCCTGGCACAGGCCATCCCGGAGAAAATCCCCGCTGCCAGTCATGGTTCGATGAATAATATCGCCATGGGTTATGTCGGAGATGCACAGCAGGCTGCGTGGGATTATTATGAAACCATCGGTGGTGGCATGGGCGCGAGCGCAGTCAGTGATGGCCTCGATGCTGTGCAGACGCACATGACCAATACATTAAACACACCGATCGAATCACTGGAAATGAATTACCCGTTGCGCGTCAAACGCTACCAGGTGCGACGTGGCTCGGGGGGTGAAGGCAGGCATCGCGGTGGCGATGGTCTGGTTCGCGAATTTGAATTCCTGGCACCGACTGAAGTCACGGTCCTATCAGAGCGCCGCCGTCATGCACCGTGGGGCATCAAGGGTGCCGAATATGGTACTCGGGGTTTGAATCATAGCGGGCAAACAGAATTGTCGGGTAAATTTCATCGGTACTTTGAAAAAGGCGATACGTTAACCATTGAGACGCCGGGTGGTGGTGGTTTGAGTTTATAACTTAAAGGAGTATGAAATGTGGAAGATGAGAAAGAATTTGATTTTTTTTTGAAAATAATAAAATTATCTGAGTCATTGCCTGATATCGAGTCAAAAAGAAATGAAATTATACAAGACTTATCATGCGCTAAAGATAAATTGTCGCCTAGAACGCTATTTCATTACACAGATTTAAAAGGGATTGATGGAATAGTTGGCTCTAATAATTTACGAGCTACTCACTATAAGTTTTTAAATGATTCGACGGAAATTGTTTATGGTTTGAAGTTATTAACTGATGAAATTGAAAGTTACTTAAATGATGCTCTTGATGAAGATGCTTCGTTCTTATTAAGAGAGTTGGCGTCACTTTACAGTCAGTATGATGCTTTTTACGGTCAACTATTTAAAGCTCACGTCATTTCTTTTAGTGAAGATTCTGATGTTCTTAGTCAATGGCGTGCTTATTCAAATCAAGCTACAGGTTTTTGTGTTGGATTCAATTTTTTTGGCTCAAATTTAATTACTGTTGATGATAAGGGTGGCCCTTGGTTTTTGGAATTGCTGCCTGTTATATATGATAATTCAAAACAGAAAATATTAATTAGAAAGGGAATTGAAAAAATGCTTGCCTATTTAAATTCAACCAAAGAATGCACTGTTGCTAAGGTGGTAAATTTTCCTGAGGAAGATAGAAGTGTCGTTCTAGGCTTTTTTATGCGCGTATTGGAGCCATTTGTTGCGGCTTTTAAACATTCTGGATTTCATGAGGAGAAAGAATGGAGGGCAGTGGCTGTTTGCCCTTCTGATTTGGTTAAAGAAAAGATGGGTGTAAATAATTTTTTAGAGTGTATTTTTATTCAAGGTGATCAAGAAAATTTGTGGCAGACTGATTTATTGCCCATTACCAGTGTTACGGCGGGGCCATTGTCTAGAAAAGCTGAAATGGACGAAGTTAAAAATCGGCTGTTATTGAAAGGATATGGAAATCAAGTTGTATATTCTAAATCTGAAATTCCATTAAAATGATTAGACTATTCAAATATAGAGAAAACCATGTGCGGCATTTGCGGTGAATTAAGATTCGATAATACCAGCCCTGACCTGGCGCGCATCGAGCGCATGAAGGCCAAGCTGGTGCAGCGTGGCCCGGACAGCGAGGGCAGTTATAGCAATGGCGCGGTTGCGCTCGGACATCGTCGCCTTGCGATTATTGATTTATCCGACAAGGCCGCGCAGCCAATGGTCGATGACAGCGCCGGTCTTGCATTGGTATTCAACGGAACAATCTACAACTACCCCGAGCTTCGCGAAGAATTAAAGGCCAAAGGCCATACGTTTAAATCCACCGGTGATACCGAGGTCATCCTGCGTGCGTATGCCGAGTGGGGTGAGGCCTGCCTGCAACGGCTGCACGGCATGTTCGCGTTTGCGATCTGGGATGCGAATAAAAAAGAATTATTAGTTGCGCGTGACCGCGTTGGTATCAAGCCGTTGTATTTTTCACAGACCGATGCGCGCCTGTTATTTGCCTCGAACACGCAGGCACTGATTCATGCAGACGATGCTATCGATAAAAATATCGATGCCGCAGCAATGCATAACCTGTTCACGCTGCACGCCGTGGTGCCGGCACCGCGCACGATCTTAAAAGGTATCCGCAAGGTCAGGCCTGCGCATTACATGATCTTCAAGCCCGACGGTAGCGTCACGGAAAAACGCTACTGGACGCTGGCTGCGAAACGCCCTGACAAGCAGATGTCCGAACAGGACTGGGTCGAGGCGATTCGTGCCTCGCTGAAAAAGGCCGTTGAGCGACGGGTGAAGATTGCCGATGTGCCGGTGGGTGTCTTGTTGTCGGGTGGTATCGACTCCAGCCTGCTTGTTGGCCTGCTGGCCGAGGCAGGACAGAAAGGTTTAAAGACATTCTCGGTTGGTTTTGAAGATCAGCCTGAGGAAAAGGGTAACGAGTTCGAGTACTCCGATGCCGTGGCCGAGCACTTCAACACCGAGCATCATCGTTTTTTAGTACCGAACGACCAGGTGTTGCCAAGACTACCTGAGGCCTTTGCGCACATGGCCGAGCCGATGTTTGGCCAGGACGCGGTCGCGTTTTACCTGCTCTCCGAGGTTGTCTCCAAGGAGGTCAAGGTGGTGCAGAGCGGGCAGGGTGCCGATGAGGTCTTTGGCGGTTACTTCTGGTACCCGCGTATGCACCATTCGATCAAGACGGGTGTAAAAAGGTTCTCTGATGAATACTTCGACCGCGATCACGATGAGTACCTGGAAACTGTCGATAGCCGTTTCCACTGCGAAGACGTGACCTCGAAAATGATGGCCGACCTGCTCGATGAATTCGAGGCCGATGAATACCTGGATCGCGTGTTGGCCGCCGATGTCACCACGCTGATCGTCGATGACCCGGTCAAGCGCGTCGACAACATGACCATGGCCTGGGGTCTGGAGGCGCGTTTACCGTTTCTCGACCAGAACCTGATCGAGCTGGCTGCAACCATGCCGCCGGAGATGAAGCTGCCGAACGGCGGCAAGCATGTACTCAAGGAGATGTCACGTGGTTTCCTGCCCGATAGTGTAGTTA
>Ga0224501_10001706_pt1 | contig 17089 bp, 15 predicted proteins | sample SF_Oct11_sed_USG_4_FD_169105 | JGI IMG/M metagenome (GOLD analysis project Ga0224501, IMG submission 169105) | Sediment microbial communities from San Francisco Bay, California, United States - SF_Oct11_sed_USGS_8_1 | ecosystem: Environmental > Aquatic > Marine > Sediment | place: USA... | reverse complement strand
GTTTTCTAACGCGGTCAATGGCCTCACATTCCAGACGAAAACAATCTTTAAAATCTTTTGATGGATAACGCGATGCACCACGAAAACCGATCATTGGATTTTCTTCTTTTGGCTCAATCAGCTCACCACCAATTAACGAGGCATATTCATTCGACTTAAAGTCAGACAGGCGCACGATCACCTGGCGCGGATAAAAGGCAGCTGCAATCATACCGATGCCTTCTGCCAGGCGTTTCACATAAAAACTGACAGGGTCGGGATAACCGGCGACCTCCTTATCGATACGCTGCTGCAAATAGCGGTCCAGTGATTCGTAGTTGAGCAGAGCCCAGGGGTGCACACGAATACTGTTATTAATAATAAATTCAATCCTGGCCAGACCGACACCATCAACCGGCAACACCGAATTCTCAAATGCCTGATCTGGGTTTGCCAGATTCAGCATAATACGCGTTTGTGTTTTTCCCAGCTTCGAAAAATCGAGCTGCTCACTGGTGAAGTTCAATCGTCCCTTATAAACAAAACCAGTATCACCTTCGACACAGGATGCAGTAACCAGCTCACCGGTTGAAATTTTTTGCGTGGCATCACCACAGCCCACAATTGCAGGGATACCCAGCTCCCGCGCCACAATCGCCGCATGGCAGGTACGACCACCACGATTGGTAATAATCGCCGAAGCAATTTTCATTACTGGTTCCCAGTCGGGATCAGTGATGTCAGTAATCAATATCTCACCGGGTTGAAGCTGGTGCATAGCAGACGCATCGGCCACTACACGTGCAACGCCAGAGGCAATACGCTTGCCGACACTCTTACCAATGCACAGCACATCACCACGTTCATGCAATTCGAAATGTTCAAAACCCGATTCCCGTTTGATGGTCTGCACGGTTTCTGGTCGTGCCTGCAGAATAAACAAATTACCGCTGATACCATCACGCGCCCATTCAATATCCATCGGCTTCTGGTAATGCGCTTCAATCAATACGGCGATGCGCGCAAGCTCTAGTACCTCTTCATCACTGATGGAAAAATGCCGGCGTTCCTCCATAGAGACATCGACATTGCGCGTTGAAAAGCCGGTACTGGAGTCCTTGCCATAGACCATCTTGATCGCCTTATCTCCCAACTGGCGACGAATGATCGGCCTGAACCCCTGCTTCAATGTATTTTTATAAACATAAAACTCATCCGGATTGACTGCACCCTGCACCACATTCTCACCCAGACCATAAGATGATGTAATCAGCACAACATCGCGAAAACCGGTTTCGGTATCCAGCGTAAAGATGACACCAGATGCACCCAGATCGGCGCGCACCATTTTCTGTACACCAACAGATAGCGCAACATCTGCATGCGCAAAGCCTTTATCGATACGGTAAGAAATGGCCCGGTCGGTAAACAGCGAGGCGAACACCCGCCGGCACGCCACCAGCAAATTTTCGAGATTACTGATATTGAGAAAGGTCTCCTGCTGCCCGGCAAAAGAGGCGTTGGGCAGATCCTCTGCCGTGGCCGAGCTGCGCACAGCAACATCCGGCGATGTACCATATTCAGCTCCCAGCATCTGGTAGGCCTGCTCGATTTCATCCTGTAACACCTCGGGTAACTCGGCATGCATAATCCAGTTGCGAATACGCTGGCCTGATTTTGCCAGTGCAATCACATCCGACGTATCCAGCGCATCCAGTTCAGTAAGAATTTTCTGGCGAAGCTTATTGTGATCCATAAACAGCCAGAAGGCCTCTGCTGTTGTGGCAAATCCATTGGGCACACGTATGCCACTGTCTTCAAGCTGACTGTACATCTCACCGAGCGAGGCGTTCTTGCCACCGACCACGGCCACATCGGACATTCTTATTTCAGAAAATGTGCGTACATATTGCATCACAGTTATCCCCCAAACACCCTTCACAACTCAATCATAACAGCCCGGATACAATAAATTCATGATTATTATCAAGGTCAAAACTCACCTAAAAATGCCTACAAATACTTGCCTCCACCATATGACTGCGTGTAGTGTCCCCACTATATTAAATATCTGTCCCGGGCGTTACCATGAACAAGATTGCCAACCTCACACTAAAAGAGAGCGTGATATTGATCAAAATAGTTCTACTGCTTATTTTCATGCTCTCAGTAATCAGCTGTAGTTCGACACCTGACATTAACGCTACCAGGCTGAATAGCGATAAGATCAACCTTAATAACACACGTGAAGTCAAGGCCAGGCTCTACGATATGCATGACGAATGGGAGGGTGTCGATTACGAAATGGGCGGCCTCAGCAAAGACGGTATCGACTGTTCTGGTTTTGTCTACGCGACCTTCCGTTCAAAACTCGGCATCGATATTCCACGCAGTACCGAGCTACAAATAAAGACAGGTAAAAAAATCAGCAGGAAAAATCTTAGAACCGGTGATCTTATTTTCTTTAAGACATCCGAAAAGGTCAGGCATGTTGGCATTTACCTGGGCAACAATAAATTCCTGCATGCCTCTACCAGTGAAGGTGTTATTATTTCAGAACTCGATAACGTCTACTGGAAATCAAAATTCCTGCTGGCAAAAAGGCTCTAATGCCATTCTTCATTAACCATGATGAACAAACAGGCAATTATTCATAGCCTTGGCCTTGAGCCGCACCCTTCCGAGGGCGGTTACTTCAAACGCATCTACACCTCAGAAATCGAAATCGCCTGTGCTGCGGGCACACGCAAAATCCTGTCATCCATTTATTACCTGCTGACCGATGACAGCCCGGTTGGTTACCTGCACAGAAACAAATCCGATATCGTGCACTATTTTCACAGCGGCTCAGCGATCACCTACTACATTATCCACCCCGACGGACAATTCGAAACACAGGTGCTCGGCAATGATTTATCCAAAGGCCAGACGCCACAACTCACCGTTAAAGGCGGCTGCTGGAAGGCCAGCGAGCTCACCGAGGGCGAATATGGTTTGCTCAGCGAGGCAGTCAGCCCTGGGTTTGAATACGAGGATATGGTGTTAGCCAACATTAATGATATCCAGCGATATCCCCCAAAACTGCTTAGACTAATCAAACAATATTTAAAGGAAGCTAATTAATGTTATCAGATGATCAAATGAAATTAGCAGACGAACTTACAAGATTTCCTATGCTATTTTGTAATGCATGCTTTTTTGGTGATCCAGGAGACGATTCAACACGAGTAAACAATGGAACAGTTACCTTAATTAAATATAATAACAACAAATTTGGGATAACTAATTATCACGTTATAGATGAATTTAGAAAAAGACTGAAAGATGAGCCAAATATAAAATTCGGAATTGGCGGCGCAGAAATAAATTTAGAGAGCTCCATCATAGATGAATCTCAGGATTTAGACCTATGCACGCTTAATCTAGATAACCATGATGAAAGCGATTTTCACTCACGCGGAAATGTACCCACACACTTTTATGAAATAGACGACTTTACTACTGGAAACCTAAAGGCAGGCGAATATGTACTATTCGGGGGCTACCCAGGAGTGTGGCGAACGCGCCCTACATCTAACCACTTAATATTCGACACCCTGAGTTCAGGCAGCACCGAAGTAAACGAGTTCACCTCTCAAAACATTAGATTTGAACTAGCTCTGGATAAATGTATTATTACGCTAAAAGAAAACCATGATAAATTTCCAGAAAATCTTGGCGGACTAAGCGGTGGCCCTGTTTTTCATCATCACCAATCCTCAACTGGAATCTCAAAATTTAAACTTGTTGGAATAATCTACGAACACATAGCGGAGTATGACTCCATACTTGCGCGCCCAATATCTTTTATAAACGAACATTTCCAAATAAATAAACACTAGATTTATCCTATCACGTAAGATTCAATGAAGTTTATAGCCACACTGTTTCACTCTCCTTTTACAGATTACCGAATTCTGTAACTTTGATAGCGCAAATCAGGCAGGACGCCTGATTTAGGTTATTTCAGGCGTCCTGCCTTCCGCCGTTATGAATTACATCCTGTAATTCACCTTTCAGGCCAGATAAAAAACATCTGTTCAATTTTGTTCCCAACAAAATTAGTCTGTCCATGCTTCGCATGTGCTAATTACAAATACCATCCTTGGTATTTGCCCTAACGGGCTAGCGTTCAAATTCATTCCAGATGAATTTGTCGTTCCAGACGATTTAGTCGCGCGCAGTTTTGTTTTAGCTTTTTCCTCCCCTATACAACCTGCCTCAGTTTTTGACTTTGGTAGCGACAATTCGCTAGGGATGGCGAATTGAGGTTGGTTAGCCTGGATGGCTAATCCAACCGACGCGTAGGCAAAGTTGGAAACTGAGGCTTGCCCCTTCAGGGCAGGTTGTAGGGGGCGAACTTTTTGGTTACTTTTTGTTTCGCACAAAAAGTAACTCGCCCGTGGGTGCGAGAACCCACTCCACCAAAATATTAACTCAGGAAAAGTTTTACAAAATACTTCTACGTCAGCAAGCGAGAAACCTAAAGCCTTGATGTACTACAGCACATCAAGCAAACAGGAAACCTAACTGATAGATACCATCAAAATCCAAATCGTGGATCCCCGCTTTCGCGAGGATGACGAACAAAATATTATGCAAATAACACACTATTTCCAGTGTTATAAATTCGTTCAAATCCCTGAACCAATCCAGATATTGTTATATCAAAACAGTTAACACAACTTTATCTGGAGGTGTGTTATGCATAACCCCAATCAAACTGTAGAACCAGAGATTATTGCCTGCGAAATCTGCCTGAAGGAAATCCCTAAATCCGATGGAACCATCACCGAGGTCGATGACTATGTGATGAACTATTTCGGACTGGAGTGCTACAAACAGTGGCAGGAAGAGGACAGGGACAAAAACGAGTAATTACGCTAAATACTACTCGGTCTGCAGGTCGCTAATAATACAGCCCGACGATAATGATTCAGCCTCCTTATCAAGGTAGTCGCCTGCGACCCTAAACCTTGTTTTTTTGTTTCATATAGTCGACTCATCTTTAAAGCTAAGTCATGTGACATAGGTCTTGCCTACAGGATGCTACAGAGTGTAGGGTTAACAGCCAGAATATCATTTCGTTAAATCAACAATAGAGGAATCTATTCTTATGCGAAGACTTGTATTACTCGTTATTTTCTTAATGTCTCAACCAGTGATATCAGGCGAAATCAGCAATACCTATCAACAGGGTGCCTTCGGCGTAAAATGGGGCGACACTATCGACAATATCAAAACCGTGTTCCCTGCTGTCAAACGCGAAACCTACAAACAGGTTGTCATGTATGTCGCCAGGGATGGCCGTCCCCTGTTCAACATTGAACGCAAGAAAAATTCTCTTATTACCTTTGGTTTTAACCCGGAGCAAAAACTGAATAGCATCGCTATCGATCTTGAAATCGAAGATTACAGTAAACTACTGGCAGCTCTGGATGCAGAGTTTGGTGACCATATTATGAAGTCTGATGACCAGACAGCAAGAATAGCCGTCTGGCCAAAGGATAACGATATAGAAATTTCCCTGATCATGGCCAGGGCCGGATTTTTTACCCAGGAAGTAAAAACCAGTTTTAATATTCTTTATACGGGAAAATAATGCGGACCCCCACAAAGGGTAACAGCTTCTGTGCAATAAAGAGCTGTCTTGTGACTTAACTTTTATTTGAATGTAAAAAAGGCCAGGTATTGTACCCTGGCCTTTTTTATTATTTCCTGCGTGCCGCCTGAATTTTCAAACGTAGTGCATTCAGCTTGATAAAGCCTTCCGCGTCTTTCTGGTTGTAGGCGCCGGCATCATCTTCAAAGGTGGCGATATTTTCATCGAACAGGGAATCGGTCTCTGACTTACGGCCAACAGCTGAAACACTACCTTTATATAATTTAACGCGCACCACGCCGTTCACGGTCTTCTGTGACTCGTCGATCATGGTCTGCATCATCCTGCGCTCGGGGCTCCACCAGTATCCGTTATAAATCATTGAGGCATAACGCGGCATCAGTTCATCTTTCAGATGCGCGACTTCACGATCAAGCGTTAGCGATTCAATCGCACGATGCGCCTTCAGCATAATGGTGCCGCCAGGTGTTTCGTAACAGCCGCGTGACTTCATGCCGACATAGCGGTTCTCAACGATATCAAGACGACCCACACCATTGGCGCCGCCAACATTATTCAGCTCGGTGAGCACCTCGGCCGGGGTCATGGCCTTGCCATTGATCGCAACAATATCGCCCTGCCTGTAGGTCAGTTCAAGGTAAGTCGCTTTATCCGGTGCCTGCTCGGGTGATACCGACCAGCGCCACATATCCTCTTCCGCCTCTGCCCATGGGTCTTCCAGGATGCCGCCCTCGTAGGAGATATGCAGCAGGTTGGCATCCATCGAATAAGGTGATTTTTTACCCTTATTGAAATCAACCGGGATATTGTGGCTCTTGGCATAGGCCATGAGCTTCTCACGCGAATTCAGGTCCCACTCACGCCATGGCGCGATCACATGTACATTGGGTTTCAGTGCATAGGCACCCAGCTCGAAACGCACCTGGTCATTACCCTTACCGGTGGCACCGTGGGAAATCGCATCGGCACCGGTTTCATTGGCAATTTCAACCAGGCGCTTGGCGATTAGCGGACGCGCTATCGAAGTACCGAGCAAATACTCGCCTTCATAGATGGTGTTGGCGCGAAACATAGGAAAGACATAATCACGGACAAATTCTTCACGCAGGTCTTCAATATAGATTTCCTTGATACCCATCGCCTTTGCCTTGGCGCGAGCCGGCTCAACTTCTTCACCCTGACCGATATCGGCTGTAAAGGTTACTACTTCACAACCGTATTCATCTTCCAGCCATTTAAGAATGATGGAGGTATCCAGGCCGCCTGAATAAGCGAGTACCGCTTTTTTAATATTTGATTTGCTGGCTGACATCAAGTCACTCCGCTTTGAAGGTCACAATGGATGGCGATTATACCGGAGAGAGGCGATCAATAAATACCATCCGCTGATAATCCGCCTTTTTATCAGCAACCGGGCCGTGTTATGGCTCGAATTTATTACATTAGCAAATTCGACTATAGACCGATTAGCTTCTATAATTCGCCTTCCGGCGTATATTGCCGGGTTTGACGGTGGCACCAGACCCGGGCATATCAATAAACGCTACAACGAATAATTTCGTAGAAAATAAGCATTAATTAATCAAATTGACGCTATTTTCTTCGAACACGCGAGACTTAGTATGACTGATTTACACGATATCGATCCCCAGGAAACACGGGAATGGCTGGATGCACTCAGCGCCGTCATCGAAAACGAAGGGCCAGAACGCGCGCATTTTCTGCTTGAGCAATTAATTGATAACGCACGGCGTTCGGGCAGCAACCTGCCGTTCACCAATAATACAGCCTACCTGAACACGATTCCGCCTCACCTGGAAGAACGCACACCGGGTGACTCTGCCATGGAATGCCGTATTCGTTCACTGATTCGCTGGAACGCGATGGCGATGGTGGTCCGCGCCAACAAAGAATCTTCCGAGCTCGGTGGTCACATTGCCAGCTTTGCCTCAGCCGCGACACTCTATGATGTCGGTTTCAATCACTTCTTCCACGGTGCTGACCATGAACAGGGCAGCGACCTGGTCTTTATACAGGGCCACTCAGCGCCAGGCATTTATTCACGCGCCTACCTCGAAGGCCGCTTGAACGAAGAACAACTGGATAATTTCCGTCAGGAAGTCGATGGCAACGGCCTGTCTTCCTACCCGCACCCATGGCTGATGCCTGACTTCTGGCAGTTCCCAACGGTATCGATGGGCCTGGGCCCAATTATGGCCATTTATCAGGCGCGTTTTATGAAGTACCTGAACGACCGCGGCATTTCTGATACCAGCAAACGCAAGGTCTGGGCCTTCTGCGGTGATGGTGAAATGGACGAGCCGGAATCAAAAGGCTCGCTTACCCTGGCCGGTCGCGAAAAACTCGATAACCTCGTTTTCGTTATCAACTGTAACCTGCAACGCCTTGATGGCCCGGTTAACGGCAATGGTAAGATCATCCAGGAACTGGAATCCACCTTCCGCGGTGCTGGCTGGAATGTGATCAAGGTAATCTGGGGCAGCTACTGGGATGAACTGCTCGCCAAAGACAAAGATGGCCTGTTACGCAAGCGCATGGAAGAAGTGGTCGATGGCGATTACCAGAACTACAAGGCCAAAGACGGCGCTTATGTGCGCGAGCATTTCTTTGGCGCCTACCCTGAGCTCAAGGACATGGTTGCAACCATGTCGGATGATGCAATCTGGCGCCTGAACCGCGGCGGTCACGACCCCCATAAAGTCTTTGCTGCCTATGCATCAGCAGTGAAACACGAAGGCCAGCCAACCGTCATTCTGACCAAAACCGTAAAAGGCTACGGCATGGGCCAGGCCGGTGAAGGCCAGAACACCACGCACTCACAGAAGAAGATGGGTACCGAGGGCCTGATCAAGTTCCGCGATCGTTTCGCTATCCCTATTTCCAACGAGCAGGCTGAAAAAGCCGAGTACTATCGCCCGGCCGATGACAGTGAAGAGATGAAATACATGCAGGCACGCCGCAAGGAGCTGGGCGGTTATCTGCCTTCACGTACCAAGATGGCTGAGGCACAGAAGGTGCCCGATCTCTCTATTTTTGAAAGCATGCTGGAGAGCACCGGTGATCGCGAGATGTCGACCACCATGGCATTTGTACGCATGCTCACCCTGCTGGTGCGCGACAAGGGCATAGGCAAGAACATCGTACCCATCGTACCTGATGAAGCACGTACCTTCGGTATGGAAGGCATGTTCCGCCAGCTTGGCATTTATTCTTCGGTTGGCCAGTTATACGTGCCACAGGACAAGGGCCAGGTCATGTTCTATAAAGAGGATAAGTCTGGCCAGGTACTGGAAGAAGGTATCAACGAGGCCGGCGCCATGTCTTCATGGATTGCGGCTGCGACCGCCTATGCCTCACACGGCGTCAATATGATTCCGTTCTACATTTACTACTCCATGTTCGGTTTCCAGCGTATTGGTGACCTCGCCTGGGCAGCCGGCGACATGCAGGCACGCGGCTTCCTGATCGGTGGCACTGCGGGCCGAACTACGCTGGCGGGCGAAGGTCTGCAGCATCAGGATGGTCATGGCCTGTTAATGGCTTCAACCATTCCTAACTGTATCGCCTATGACCCCTGTTTTGCCTATGAAATGGCCGTGGTGATTCAGGACGGCATGCGTCGCATGGTGCAGGAACAGGAAAACGTGTACTACTACATCACCGCGATGAACGAAAACTACACGATGCCGGCAATGCCCAAAGGCGCTGAAGATGGCATCCTCAAAGGTATGTACACATTCAGTAAGCACAAGGCGAAAAAAGGCCAGCCGAAAGCACAGCTGTTCGGCAGCGGTACCATTTTGCGCGAAGTGATTGAAGCGGCTGAACTGCTCGACAAGGACTGGGGCGTGAGCGCCGATGTCTGGAGCATCACCAGCTACAACGAGCTATCTCGTGAGGCACGCGACTGTGAGCGCTGGAACATGCTCAACCCGGAGAAGAAGGCACGCGTCAGCTATGTTGAAAAAACACTGAGCAAATGCGAAGGCCCTGTGATCTCTTCATCGGATTATGTACGCAACGTCGCTGAGCAGATTCGCAACTTTGTGCCAATGACCTATACCGTACTCGGTACTGATGGCTTTGGTCGTTCAGATACGCGCAACAAGCTACGTCGTCACTTTGAAGTGAACGCCCACTACGTCGTACTGGCGACACTGAAGACCCTGGCCGACGAAGGCACGATACCCGCCTCCAAGGTCAGCGATGCGATCAAGCAGTACGGCATCGACGTTAACAAACCTAACCCGCTACACGCTTAGGAAGGACGAGACATGGCAGAAATTAAAGACATTCTTGTTCCCGATATCGGTGATTTTTCGGGCGTTGAAGTTATCGAGATACTGGTCTCACCGGGCGATACCGTTAGCATTGAAGATCCGCTGGTTTCCCTGGAGTCCGACAAGGCGGCAATGGAGATCCCCTCCGAATTTGCTGGCGTGGTAAAAGAAATCAAGGTCAGCCTGGGCGATGCCGTTTCCGAAGGTGATCTGCTGATGACCATGGAGATATCTGAGACGACAGCCGCCGCTGCACCTGCTGAGAAACAGGCAGAGCCTGCGAAAGAGACACCCAAGGCCGCGGCACCCGCGCCTGCAGCAAAACCAGCACCGGCCCCGGTACCCGCTGTGCAACGACAGGCAGCAGCACCGGTAGCCATGGCCATCGATGAGGCCAGCTTCAGCAAGGCACACGCCAGCCCGGCGGTACGCAAATTTGCCCGTGAGCTGGGCGCCAACCTGGGACAGATCACCGGCTCCGGCCCCAAAGGCCGTATCCTCAAAGATGACGTTAAGGCCTTTGTTAAACAGGTTTTGACTTCTGGCACGGTGGGTGCACCTCAGGGCGGCCTGTCAGTTGAACCTATGCCCGAAATTGACTTTGGCCTGTTCGGCGATATTGAAATCCAGCCGCTAACCAAGATCAACAAGCTCACCGGCAAGTTCCTGCACCGCAACTGGGTCAACATCCCGCACGTTACGCAGTTTGATGAAGCCGATGTCACCGACCTCGAGGTCTTCCGCAAGGAACTCAACGATGAGCACAAGGATGCTGGCATCAAGGTCACCATGGTCGCCTTCCTGGTCAAGGCTGTAGCCTCTGCCCTGAAAGAATACCCACGCTTTAATTCTTCACTGGATGCATCGGGTGAAAACCTGATCCTGAAAAAATACATCAATATCGGCGTTGCCATGGACACACCAGCTGGCCTGGTCGTTCCTGTAATCAAAGATGTTGGCTGTAAATCTCTGATCGACATCGCCAAAGAAGTGGTCGAGACCAGCGCCAAAGCACGCAACAAGAAACTCAAGCCTTCGGATATGGAAGGTGGCTGTATCAGTATTTCCAGCCTCGGCGGTATCGGCGGCACTGCGTTCACCCCGATTGTGAATGCACCCGAAGTAGCAATTCTCGGTGTCTCACGTGCATCAATGAAGCCAATCTACAAAAATAGCGAATTTGTACCGCGCCTGATGATGCCGCTGTCGCTGTCGTACGACCACCGCGTTATCGACGGTGCCGACGGTGCGCGTTTTACCACATTCCTCGGTCAGATTCTGGCTGATACTCGCAGACTGGTTCTTTAGGCCCAGATTTAGGAATTACGCATGGCCAATATTGTTAAAGTTGAAGTACCCGACATCGGTGATTTTTCTAACGTTGATATTATCGAAGTCGTTGTTGCCGCAGGTGATGTTGTCGCCGAAGAAGACGCCTTAATTACGCTGGAGTCCGACAAGGCCAGTATCGAAATTCCTTCGCCTTTTGCAGGCACCGTAAAAAAGGTACTGGTCAAGGTCAACGACAAGGTTTCACAGGGTGACATCATTCTTGAAATGGAAGTTGCTGGTGATGCAGCAGCTGAAGCACCAACTAAAAAAGAAGCATCGGTGGCTAGCGAGCCAAAAACTGAAGCCGCACCCGCACCAGTTGCCGCAGCCATTCCCGAAGGCAGTGACAAGCATGCCGAAGTGGTAGTCCTGGGCTCAGGCCCCGGCGGTTATACTGCTGCCTTCCGTGCAGCCGATCTGGGCAAGAGCGTGATCCTGATCGAGCGCTTCGATAATATTGGTGGCGTCTGCCTGAATGTCGGCTGTATTCCATCAAAGGCACTGTTGCATACCGCACAGATCATCAACGAAGCCGAAGAGATGGGCGCGCACGGCGTGGTTTTCGGCAAGCCGAAAATCGATATCAAAAAAATCGTCGAGAATAAAAACAAAATCATCGGCCAGCTCACCGGTGGTCTCGCTGGCCTGGCAAAGCAGCGCAAAGTTGAAATCGTTAATGGTTACGGCAAATTTACCTCACCGAAAACCATCGATGTTGTCGATAAAGCCGGTAAGACAATCACCGTTTCATTCGATAACGTGATTATCGCTGCCGGTTCTTCGGTAATGCGCATCCCCGGCTTCCCTTACGATGACGAACGCCTGATGGATTCAACTGGCGCGCTCGAACTGAAAGAAGTGCCCAAGCGCCTGCTGGTTATCGGCGGCGGCATCATCGGCCTGGAAATGGCCACGGTTTATGATGCGCTCGGCTCGAAAGTTTCTATCGTTGAACTCTCGCCCGGGCTGATCCCCGGCTGCGACCGCGATCTGGTACGCCCCCTGGAAAAACGCGTCAAGGCTCGTTACGAAAACATCTGGCTAAACGCCAAGGTTACCGCTATCGAATCACAAAAAGCGGGTCTGAAGGTTTCCTTCGAAGGCAAGAACGTGCCCGAGACCGATACCTTCGACCGTGTCCTGCTCGCCGTTGGCCGCAGCCCGAATGGCAAACTGATCGATGCTGAAAAGGCGGGTGTGATTGTCGATGAACGTGGCTTCATCGCTGTCGACAAGCAGATGAAAACCAACGTGCCAAACATCTACGCCATCGGCGATATCGTCGGCCAGCCGATGCTGGCGCACAAGGCTACGCACGAAGGTAAAACTGCCGCCGAGGTCATTAGCGGTATGAAGTCATATTTTGACGCCAAGACCATTCCTTCGGTGGCCTACACCGACCCGGAGGTTTCCTGGATGGGCACCACCGAAGATCAGGCCAAGGCGCAGGGCATCGAATATACTAAGGGCGTGTTCCCATGGGCAGCCAGCGGTCGCTCACTGAGTATCGGCCGCAACGAGGGTATGACCAAGGTACTGTTCGATAAGCACACGCACAAGATCATTGGCGCCGGCATGGTCGGCACCAATGCTGGAGAGCTGATTGCCGAAGCGGTACTGGCACTGGAGATGGGCGCCGATATCGAGGATATCGCGCTGACCATCCACCCGCACCCGACGCTGTCGGAGACCTTTAACTTCGCTGCCGAAGTCGCTGAAGGTACCTGTACCGATATCTACGTGCCGAAACGTTAATGGCTATCCGGGAATGAATCAGGACTGTACTGATTCATTCCTTTTAATCCAGTCGGCAAACGTGTCATCGGTATAAGTCTGGCTGTCTGCGATCGGTTCAACTATTTTCCCATTCTCATCCATCACCGGATACGGTAGTTTTTTCTGCCGACAATACTCCGCCACTTTTGGGTGGCAGGCCTCGAATAACAGGGCCTGGTAAATATCATCATCCAGCCGTCGTTCATCGTACATCCCCGCAACTGAACGCTGTCGATAGGCCTCGTACAGCACCAGCGCCGAGGCCACCGAGACATTCAGCGACTGCACGAAGCCCATCATCGGGATGGTGACATGTTCATCCGCCATGGCTATTGCCTGCTCACTGATACCCTCCAGCTCTTCACCCACCAGTATCGCAGTGGGTCGGGTGTAATCAGCCTCCCTGAAATCTTTTGAGGTTTTACAGAGACTGGTGGCAACAATCTGGAGACCCTGCTGTTTTAGATGCTGGATGCCCTGCTCGGTCGTCGGGTGCTTGACCAGTTTCAGCCAGCGCCGGATACCACTTGCAGCCATTTGCGACAATCGAAGCGAAGTCAGTTGTGTGATCGCGTGTATCTGCAGGCCACCAACCGCCTCGAGTGTACGGCCAACGGCGGCCAGGTTATGCGGCTTTCTGACATTCTCCATAACCACGGTGAGGTCGAGCTGTCTTCTGGCCAGTGTGGCTTTGATGGTTTCCAGGCGTTCCGGGGTCATAAAAACTGCATACCGATAAAAAAGACCCTCGGATTATATGCCGTGCGCATTGCATTCTAAACCCTGCCTCCTTACAATGAGAACATTATGAGAACAAATATCCTGACCGACAACCAGCGCACGGTACTGGAATTCATCCAGCGCTACGTTACCAGCCACGGCTTTGCGCCCAAGCTACAGGAGATCGCCGAGAGCATCGGCATCAACTCGCGTGGCGTGGCACATCGCTATGTGCAGGCACTGGTCGATGCCGGCTTCGTGGCTATCGACAAAGGTAGACACCGCGGCATCCGACTCCTCAGGGGAGACCCACAGCAACGCGAAAACACCCTGCCCCTATTAGGCAAGATCGCCGCCGGCAAGCCGATTGAAGCCATTCCCGGTGAAGACGAGATCAACCTGGCTGAGTTTTTTGGCAAAAATAATTTTGCTGTGCGCGTGCAGGGCGACTCGATGATTGATGCCGGTATTTTTGATGGTGATGTGGCGGTAATTAAATTCCGCGAAACTGCCAATGATGGTGATATCGTCGTTGCCCTGATCGATGAACAGGAAGCCACCCTGAAACGTTTCAAGCGCATACAACAGGGGCGCTATATCCAGTTGATCCCCGAAAACGCCAGCATGGAACCGATGACCTACGAGGCCAGCAGGGTAAGGATTCAGGGCGTGCTCGTCGGCCAGCTCAGAAAATATACATGAACAACCGCACCAATCACTGGCCGCGTGCGATTGCACTGATTGACATGAATGCCTTTTTTGCCTCGGTCGAACAGCGCGACTTTCCCTCCCTGCTCGGCCAGCCCATTGCAGTGACCAATGGCCTGCGCGGCAGCTGTGTTATCACCAGCTCTTACGAGGCCCGCGCCCGCGGCGTGCGTACCGGCATGCACCTGAGGCAGGCCAGGCAGCTTTGCCCGAACCTGATCCAGCGACCTTCTCGCCCCGAGGTTTATGCCCGCGCTTCTACCAATATCATGCATGCCATCCACGAGATATGTCCGGACGTCGAGGTATTCTCCGTTGACGAGGCCTTTGTCGACCTGACCCCCTGCCAGCAGCTGTACGGCTCACCCGAGGCGGCCGGGCATTTATTAAAGCAGGCCGTGTACCGCGCCTCCGGCCTGCTCTGTTCGATTGGCATCAGCGGTGACAAGACTACCGCCAAGTACGCCGCCAAGCTCAACAAACCCGATGGCTTTACCGTGATCCCACCCTGGGAAGCAAAACAACGCCTGCAACACGTGCTGGTGACCGAACTCTGCGGCATTGGCAAAAATATCGGCCAGTTTCTTGAGGATCACGGCGTGCGCTTTTGCGGTGATATGGAAAAACTGCCGATCAGCGTACTGGCACGACGCTTTGGTAATCCGGGCAGGCGCATCTGGTATATGTGCCAGGGCCAGGATCCCGAACCACTACATACCAGTGTCGCCGCTCCCCAATCCATCGGCCACGGCAAGGTGATGGCGCCGAATACCCGCGACCGCGAAATAATCCTGACCTTCCTGCAGCACATGTGTAGCAAGGTGGGTGCACGCCTGCGCCGCCATGATTTTGAAGCGCGGACGTTCTGGTTTGGCCTGCGCACGCAGCACGAATGGCTCGGTGACAAAATTCGCCTGCCCGCATTCAGCAGCGATCACCGGCCTATTTACCAGCTCTGTCAACAACGCCTGAAATATATCTGGCAGGACGAAGGTATCTGGCAGATCCAGATTACCGCGCTCGATCCACGGCCTGCGGCGATGCAAATGGACATGTTCGCCAGCGCACCCGAACAGCTTGCACGCGACAAACAACTGCACCACGCCATGGATAGCATCAACCAACGCTATGGCGAATTCACCCTGTCACCCGCCCGATTACTGAATCGCTCCGACATGCCCAATGTGATCGCACCGGCGTGGAAACCGAGCGGGCACCGCAAAACAATCTAAACTGCTCAAATATAACGTATTGCGTTATATAACGTATTTCGTTATATTTTAACCATGGCACGCCTACATCCCGGGATCGTACTACTGGAACAACATCTGAGACCGCATAATCTCAGCCAGAACCAGATCGCGCGTGCAATCAGGGTACCGCCACGACGCATCAATGAGATTATCCTCGGTAAACGCGCCATCAGCGCCGACACTGCCCTGCGGCTGGCACGCTATTTTGGCAACAGTGCCAATTACTGGATGCATCTTCAGGCAGAATACGACCTGGAACAGGCACGCGAAAAAATCGGTATACCCCTCAACCTGGTTCAACCCCTGTACATGAACGAGGAACTATTACCCCAGACACAACCAGACACGGCCGATACACCGACCATCGAAAAAAACATTAAACGACGGATGCTGCGATGAGCATTAAAAGACTAAAAACCTACGCCAACCCATGGCAGCCACAATCGAGCAGGGCGATATACGATAACCCCTGGTTTAGCCTGCATGAAGATGAAGTGATCAACCCCGGCGGCGGCATTTCGCACTATGGCAAGATCCTCTTTAAAAATATCGCTATCGGTGTCATCCCCATCGATGAGCACAACAACACCTGGCTGGTCGGCCAGTACCGTTACGTTCCCGACTGTTATTCCTGGGAAATACCCATGGGTGGTGGACCACTGGATATTCACCCGCTCGAATCGGCAAAACGCGAGCTCAGGGAAGAAACCGGCCTTACTGCAACGTACTGGCAGGAGATCATGCAACTACACACCTCAAATTCCGTTACCGATGAACATGGCGTGGTTTATATCGCCAGGGGGCTCACCGAGGGCGAGACAGAATTCGAAGAAACCGAAGACTTAAAAATACAAAAGCTGCCACTGGAAGAGGCTTTTGAACGTGTGATGAACGGTGAGATAACCGACGCAATCAGCATCGCCGGGTTACTCAAATTAAAACTATTAGACCTTTAAGCAGCGGTACTCGAAAAACGTTGGTCAAGGTAGGCATTGATCGCCGATGATTCGTATAACCACTTCACTTCACCCTTTTCTTCAATACGCAGACAGGGCACCTGGTATTTGCCGCCCTGCTCGATGAGCTCGGCATTCCATTTTGGATCATTGCGGGCATCACGCAATTCAATATTCAACCCCAGACGTCGAATAGTACGTCGTGTTTTTACACAGAAGGGACACTGGGCAAACTGGTACATCGCCATATTAGCTGTTGCCGCATCCAGCTCTGCTCTTTTTTCTGGCGTATAAACAGGAACACTCGGTCTGGTCAGCCAGTCAACAGCAATAATAATTTGCCCAAGAATCCAGCGAATTGCCTTAAACACATAACTCATTATTAATACTCTAACTTAAAAT